>Ga0075433_10001314_pt1 | contig 18190 bp, 23 predicted proteins | sample RhiMethybrSRZTD2_FD_75299 | JGI IMG/M metagenome (GOLD analysis project Ga0075433, IMG submission 75299) | Populus rhizosphere microbial communities from Tennessee, USA - Rhizosphere MetaG P. TD hybrid SRZTD2 | ecosystem: Host-associated > Plants > Roots > Rhizosphere > Soil | place: USA... | reverse complement strand
GCTGTTGAGGCAAGAACGCTGAGTCACTCGGTCACGTTCTCCGCGGCAAACTGATCCTGTGAGCACGCGGCAGGTCGACATCGTCGACCACTACGCCGAGCTGGGAGTGGCGCCCAACGCCTCGCCGGCCGACATTGCGTCGGCCTATCGCGCCCTCGCGAAGTCCCTTCACCCGGATGCAAGGCCGACGGACCCCGCCGCCGCCGAGCGCTTCAAGCGGGTGACGGCCGCATACCGGGTCCTCGCCGACGTCGGGCGCCGCCGCGACTACGACGAACGACGAGCGCACGGGCTCGCGCCCGTCTCGGCGCAGGAGCGGCCGACCGGGACGACGGCGCCCGCGTCACCACCGAGCCGCCGCAGCGCGCGCTGGGCCATCGCCGGCGGCATCGCGTGCCTGCTGCTCGGCGTGGCGGCGACGGTGCTGATCGTGTCGCTGCAGCGACACGACGCCGATCTCCGCAGCCGGGGGAAGAGCGCCACGGCCACCGTCGTGCTGGAAGGCACCGAGCGGCGGCTCGAGTTCACGACCGCGACCGGTCAGACGATCCGCGCGCCCGAGCCGCTGCGGACAGGCACCGGGCAGAAGCCGGTGGGCTCGCAGGTCCAGATCCGCTACGACCCCGAGCATCCGACGCAGGTGATCACCAACGACGACAAGCTCGCGCGCGACATCACCCTCTGGATCGTCGCCGTGAAGCTGATCGTCGTCGGCGGGTTCTTCGTCTGGTGGGGCGCGCGCCGCCTGCGCCGCGCTGCTCCGACCGCATGAAGCGTTGCCGCCGAATCAGATGCCGCCGCCCGGCTGTTGGTAGAACCCACAGCCCTGGGCCGCGTAGCGGTTCACGTTCTCGACGGCCCGCTTGACCTTCGCGTTGTCCTTGACGGACGGGTCGGTCTCGACGCGCCGCAACGCGTCCACGAACGTCTGCGTGTCGGCCTTGATCTTGGCGGGCGCCGTGTCGACCATGCGCTGCACGAGCCGAATCTGCTCGTCGATCTTCGCGTTCCTCGACACCCGGTCGTCGTAGTTCGCGGCGGCGTCGCAGAAGGCGCGGGGAGGCTTCGGCCCGCTGCTCTCTTCGGAGCTGCACGAGCCGGCAACCAGCGCTACGGCGAGGAGGACGGCCGCCATGGCGAGACCCTTCGGCACGGCGTCGATTGTGGCGGAGTGCGCTCCCGATCCGGGAGTCGTAGGGTCGGCGCCGGCGAAGCAGGGGAGGTGCCGATATGGCAGCAGAAGGTGTCGAGGGCCGGGCGACGGTGCACATCGAGGCACCCCCGGAGAAGGTCTACGCGCTGATCACAGACGTCACCCGGATGGGCGAGTGGAGCCCGGAGTGCGTCAAGGCCGAGTGGGTCGGCGACGCCACGGGTCCCGCGGTCGGCGCGCGGTTCAAGGGTCACAACAAGCTGAACTGGCTGATCCGGTGGTCGACCACGCCGACCGTCAAGGTGGCCGATCCCGCCAGGGAGTTCACGTTCGAGACCGGGAAGCCGGGCAAGGAACAGACTCGCTGGACATACCGGTTCGCGCCCAAGGACGGGGGCACCGAGCTCACCGAGTCCTTCGAGGCGCTGACCTACAGCGGATTCCAGAAGCTCACGGCCAAGCCCGAGAAGCGCGCCGCCAAGCTCACCGGCGACATCCAGCAGACGCTCGAGCGCGTCAAGTCGGCGGCTGAAGGCGCGGCGTGAGCCGGTAGCCTCGCCGTATGCGACTCCGGCGGCGGCAAGCGCGCGGGTTCCAGTATTCGCGCTGGGACGGCACCCAGACCGGCTTCGATCTGGACGCCGACGCGCTGCTCGAGGAGATGTCGGACGATCTCCTCTATCACGGCGACCTGAATGCCGCGCTGCGACGGTTGATGCAGCAAGGGTTCCGCGACCGCAACGACGATCAGCTCATGGGCCTGCGCGACATGCTCGAGCGGCTTCGGCAGCGCCGACGCGAGGAGCTCGAGCGGCGCGACCTCGGCGGCGTCTACGACGACATCGCCGAGAAGCTCCGGGAGGTCACCGAGCAGGAGCGCGCCGGGATCGACCGGCGCGTCGACGAAGCACAGCAGTCGGGCGACCGTCGCAGGCAGGAGATCGTCGAGGACCTCGCCCAGCAGCGCCGGCAGGAGCTCGACGAGCTCCCGCCCGACCTCGCCGGCCGCGTCCAGGCCCTGCAGAACTACGACTTCATGGACGACGCCGCTCGCCAGCGCTTCGAGGAGCTCATGGACGAGCTTCGTCAGCAGCTGCTCGAGAGCTACTTCAACCAGATGTCCGAGGGAATGCGCGACGTCTCGCCCGAGCAGATGCAGCGCATGAAGGACATGCTCGCCGACCTCAACCAGATGCTCGAGCAGCGCGAGCGCGGCGAAGAGCCCGACTTCAAGGGCTTCATGGAGAAGTACGGCGACTTCTTCCCCGGGAACCCGCAGACGCTCGACGAGCTGCTCGAGCAGATGGCGCAGTCGATGGCCCAGATGCAGCAGCTGCTGAACTCGATGACACCCGAGCAGCGCGCCCAGCTGCAGGGACTGGCCCAGTCGCTGCTCGAAGACCTCGACCTGCGCTGGCAGGTCGACGAGCTCGCCCGCAACCTCCAGAACGCGTTTCCCAACATGCCCTGGAACAGCAGCATGAACTTCTCGGGCGACGACCCGATGCAGCTCGGCCAGGTGCCCGGCCTGCTCGACATGCTCGGCAACATCGACGACCTCGAGCACCTCCTCCAGTCGGCGACGCAGCCGGGCGAGCTCGCCGAGGTCGACATCGACCAGGCGCGCGACCTGCTCGGCGACGACGCCGCCCGGTCACTCGAGCGCCTGCGCGAGCTCGCGCGCATGCTCGAGGAGGCCGGGCTCATCGAACAGCGCGAAGGTCGGCTCGAGCTGACGCCCAAGGGCATCCGCGCCATCGGCAACAAGGCGCTCGGCGACCTGTACCGCAAGCTGCTCAAGGACCGTGCCGGCCGCCACGAGGTCGAGCGCTCGGGCGTCGGCAACGAGCGCGCCTTCGAGCACAAGCCTTACGAGTTCGGCGACCCCTTCCACCTCAACGTCGAGGAGACGGTCAAGAACGCGATCTGGCGCCGCGGCGCGGGCACGCCCGTGCGGCTCGCACCCGGCGACTTCGAGGTCGAGCGCACCGAGCTCCTCAGCCGGTCCTCGACCGTGCTGTTACTCGATGTGTCGCTCTCGATGCCGATGCGCGACAACTTCTTGTCGGCCAAGAAGGTCGCCATGGCGCTGCACGCCCTCATCACGACCAAGTTCCCGCGTGACTACTTCGGGCTCGTGAGCTTCGGGCGCGTCGCCCGCGAGGTGAAGCCCGAGCTCCTCCCCGAGATGTCCTGGGACTTCGAGTGGGGCACGAACATGCAGCACGCGCTGATGCTCGCCCGGAAGCAGCTCGCGCGCGAGGGCGGGACCAAGCAGGTGATCATGGTCACCGACGGCGAGCCGACCGCCCACATCGAAGGCGGCGAGGCGTACTTCCAGTACCCGCCGTCGCCGGTGACGATCGAGGAGACGCTCAAGGAAGTGATGCGGTGCACCCGCGAGGGCATCCGCATCAACACCTTCATGCTCGACGAGAGCTACTACCTGCGCAGCTTCGTCGAGCGGATGATGCGCATGAACAAAGGACGAGCGTTCTTCACGACACCCGACACCCTCGGCGACTACGTCCTCGTCGACTTCCTCGAGCAGAAGCGCGAAACCCGCCGCGCCAGCTGACGCAGGTTGAGCGGCCGCCGCCGGTCATCGTCGGCGGGGCCCGCCCGCCCACCTCCGGCGTCTCGCTGCGCTCGCCGCCGAACCCCGCCGACGACGCCGTCGGCGTCCGCTCACGGCGCCCTGTCGAGTCGCCTACTTCCCGAGGGCAAGCTGATACGTCCTCAGGGTTTTGTCGTCGAAACAGACGAAGCGGATGAGGTCGACGTCGGTCTCGGCGTCGCGGCAGGTGCGGACGGCGATCGCGGTGGCGGCGTCGAGGGGGTAGCCGTAGATGCCGGTCGAGATGGCCGGGAACGCCACGGAGCGGGCGCCGATCTCGTCGGCCACGGCGAGGGAGCGGCGGTAGGCGGAGGCGAGGAGCTCGGGCTCGGCGCTGTCACCCCCGTGCCACACCGGTCCGACGGCGTGGATGATCCAGCGGGCGGGGAGGCGAAAGCCGGGAGTGGCCTTGGCGTCGCCGGTCGGGCACCCGCCGAGCTCGGCGCAGGCGCCGTCGAGCTCCGGGCCCGCGGCCGAGAAGATCGCCCCGCAGACGCCGCCCCCGCGAGCGAGGCCCGAGTTGGCGGCGTTCACGATGGCGTCGACAGCCTCCCGAGTGATGTCGCCCTGGGCCGCTTCGAGCGCCGCCGCCACGGATTCCGAGCCTAGAGGCCGCCGATACCGCACAGAAACGGGACGAATCGGACCGGTTCGGGCACATTTCCCCTTGCGCCGCCGGCCCGGTCGGGTCAGAGTGGCATTGTTGTAATTACATCGGCGTCATTCGGGGGGCGGGCCGTCCGGGTTGACAGACCAGAGGGGGAAGGCCGATGCGAGAGATCGTCGGAACAGAGAGCCTGGTGGCCCGTCCGGCCGCGGCCAACGGTGGGCCGGCCGAGCGTCGCTGGCAGGAGCAGGCCAACTGCCTGGGGGTCGACCCTGACCTCTTCTTCCCGGAGCGGGGCGCGTCCACCAAGGAGGCGAAGGCGGTCTGCCGGGGCTGCGAGGTCCGCGCCGAGTGCCTCGAGTACGCCCTGAGCCACGGCGAGAAGTTCGGGATCTGGGGCGGGTTGTCGGAGCGGGAGCGCCGCCGGGTGCGCCGCCAGCGGGCGCTCGAGCGCCAGCGCCGCGCCCTCACCGCCTGAGTCACACGCGACCGCCCGCGTCGGGTCGGAAACCGGCGTCATACGCCAGGTTTCCGACCCGACGTGTTTCTTGATTCGAGCCGGCCTTCGATCGTGTGCTCGTCGCCGAGGCCGGCGCGGCGGCGAAACGCCGGGCCGCAGTCGGCGAGCACGGCCCTCGGGATCAGCCCCACGAGCTCGATCCGAGCCAGGTCCGCGCCCTCGGCACGGGCGAGCACCGCCACCTCGGCGCAGGCGTCCTCCAGCCCCGTGGTCTCGAGGTCCGTGAGGTTCAGCGACACCTGCGCCCGTCGTCGTGACGCAAGCTCGAACCCGAGGGCGCGCACGCCCCGCAACCCGCCCCCGCGCTCGCGCACGTCGTGGGCGATGCGGCGCGCCAGGTCGACGTCGTCCCTGTCGAGCTCGCAGTTGACGGCGACGAGGACGGGACGCGCTCCGACGGCCGCCGCCCCCAGCCTCGGGTGGGGCTCGGCCGGGCCGTAGTCCGGCGCCCGGCGCACGAACGCGTCGCGCCGCAGCCGCGGGAGCGTGCGTTCCGCGGGGTCGGCCTCGTCGTACAGGAAGGTCGGCACGTCCATCGCGTCGGCCAGCCAGCCCGCGAAGTAGTGCGCCGTCCGCACCGCGCTCGCCCGCGCCTCGGGCGTCCCCGAGAGCGCGACGAACGGGACGACGTCGAGCGCGCCGAGCCGGGGGTGGACCCCGTCACGCCAGGAGGAGGCGTCGACGTCCCGGGCGACGGCTTCCGCGAGTTGGACCGCGGCGCGCTCGACCTCCTCCGGGGGGTCGGCGGCGAGAGTGAAGACGGACCGGTTGTGGTCGGCGTCGGTGTGCACGTCGAGCAGGGGGTGCCCGCACGACGCTGCGAGCCGATCGACGGCGTCACGACGGCGCCCTTCCGACACGTTCGGCACGCACTCGAGCACGGGCACAGGTTACGGAGCCAAGTCCCGCCGCACGTAGGCTCGGCAGGACGAAAATGCGAATCGGTCTCGCGCTTCCTCAGTACGACTACTCGGTGCCGGGTGAATCGCCCCTGCGCTGGGACACCTTGCGCGACCACGCGCAGCGGGCCGAGGCGCTCGGCTTCGACTCGCTCTGGCTGTCGGATCATCTCTTCCTCGACATCGCCAAGTACGGCGGGAGCGCCGAGCGCCACGGTGTCTACGAGCCGATCGTCACCCTCGCCGCGCTCGCTCGCACCGTGACCCGTCCCCGGCTCGGGACGCTCGTGGCGTGCGAGGCGCTGCGGCCGGCATCGGTGCTCGCCAAAGCGCTCGCCACGCTCGACCGCGTCTGCGGCGGCCGGCTCGACGTCGGGCTCGGCGCCGGCTGGTACGCGCCCGAGTACGAGGCCGTCGGCCTCGCGTTTCCGCCGCCGGGTGAGCGGCTCGCCCGGCTCGCCGAGGCGGTCGACGTCGTCCGCGGTCTGCTCGGCGGGGGACCACTCACGTTCGACGGCCGCTATCACCGCGCCGCCGGTGCGGTGAACCGACCGCCGGCGGTGCAGGAGCCGCGCCCGCCGGTGTTCGTGGGCGGCAAGGGCGACCGGCTCATCCAGCTCGCGGTCGAGCACGCCGACGGCTGGAACACGTGCTGGGTATGGACGCCCGACGCGTACCGGGAACGCCTCGACGTTGTGGAACGATCGTGCGACAAGGTCGACCGTGATCCCGCAACGGTGTGGCGCTCCCTCGGCCTCTACGCACTCGCCGGCGAGAATCGCGTTGACCTCGAGCGCCGCTTCGCTCGCATGCGCGATGTCATGCCCGCAGGGGTTGTCAACGGGACCCTCGACGAATGGCGGGACGGCCGACTGGTCGGAACCGTCGACGAACTGCGCGCCCAGCGAGGCGAGTGGGAGGCGCTCGGCGTCGAGACGCTCATCGTCGGGGCCGGCCCGCTGCCATTCTCGGTCACGTCGCTCGACGACGTCGAGCTGCTCGCCCACGCGCTCCTTTCCTCCTGAGCACACCACTGGGCAGCAGATGGTCGTCCGCCGACACAAAGGGGTTAACCTCCCTACTGAGTCCCGAATCGGAAAGGGCACGTCGCATGGACATTGGCCCCTGGGAGCTCATCATCATCCTCGTGATCGTCTTGGTGCTCTTCGGCAGCACGCGACTCCCGAAGCTCGCCCGCTCGATGGGTCAAGCTTCGAAGGAGTTCAAGAAGGGCATCAACGAGGGCGACAAGTCCGCCGACGAGGACAAGCCGGAGAAGGAAGGCTCGGCCTAGCTCGCCCCGGCGAGCCCACCCTCCGCCCCGGCCTTCTCGAAGCCGGGAACCCCGCACCCGCCGCCCGTCGTTCTTCGTGATGGCCGGCGGGGTCCCGACCTGGGAGGAGGTTGCGCGTGATCACGGGCGCTTCCTCTACAACGTCGCCTACCGCCTGGCCGGCAACGACAGCGACGCACAGGATCTCGTACAAGAAGCGCTACTGAGGGTCCGCAAGGGCCTGGAGCGCTACCAGCCGGGATCCCTCGAAGGTTGGTTGGCCCGGATCGTGACGAACGTGTTCCTCGACGAAGTGCGACGCCGGCGGCGGCGTCCCGCCGACTCGTTCCCCGAAGACCCCGACTGGGTGATCCCGCCCGCGCCCGCCGCCGACGAGGTCTCCACCGGCTTCTCCGACGAGGTGCAGGCGGCCCTGGCCGCCCTCCCGGAGGAGTTCCGCTCCGCCGTCGTCCTCTGTGACGTCGCCGACCTGCCGTACGAGCAGATCGCCGAGTCGCTCGGCGTCCCGGTCGGGACCGTCCGCTCGCGGATTCATCGCGGGCGCCGGCTCCTTCGCAACGCCCTCGTGAGCACAGGGGAGACGGCATGAGCGCGCGTCCAGCTCCCGACGATCGACTCTCCGCCTACCTCGATGGCGAGCTCGATGCGGCCGAACGCGAGACCGTCGACGGCTACCTCGCCGAGTCTTCGGAATGGCGCGCCGAGCGCGACGAGGTCGCGTTCGCACGCGACGCGCTGCGCGGCCTGCCAGTGCACGAGGCGCGGCCCGGGTTCTGGGAGAAAGTTCTCTCGCCCGACTTGGCAAAGGCCCGCTCCCGCCGCCGGTCGCGGTTGCCGCGCGTGGCTACCGCGGCGACGGCAGCGGTGGCGGTCGCGGCGGTGGTGATCGCGTCGCTGGTCATCCCGTCTGCGGATCGTGTCACGCCCCGCGTTCCCGCGCTGTCCGACTCGCATGCGGTGCGCTCGTCGGTCTCGGACGAGCCCGTCAGTCAGCTGGCCACGCTCAGCATGATCACCCCGTTCCGGAAATGAGGGCCCCGTCGCCACGCGCGCTGATCCTGCTTGCGACAGTCGCCGCGCTCACCGCCGTCGCGACGCTCGTGCTGGCCCCCGAGCCGGCGGCGACGTCCCAGACCGGGCCGGGCGTGCAGCTGCTCGACGACGCCCGCCGCGCCGCCGAGGAGCAGGATTTCTCGGGCGTCCTCGAAGTGACGTGGTCGGACGCGAGCGGTCAGCACAACAGCGACGTCTTCGTGCGCAGCGCGAACGGCGTGCTCGCCCTGGGCGACCGGCCGAGCGTGATCGTGGAGGGCGCCCGCCGCTTCGTGCAGGGGCCCAACGGGTGGCTGGCGGTCTGGAGCCAGGAGACCAAGCCCGACGTGCCCCCCGCGTCGGACAAGTGGGAGCTCTCCGTCCACGCGGGCCCGACCGTGGCCGGCCGCCCGACCCAGGAGCTCGATGCCACCGATCGTCACCACGACAAAGTCCGTGAGCGCCTCTATGTCGACGAATCGACCAGCTTGTTGCTGCGGCGCGAACAGCTCGACACGCGTGGGCGCACCGTGCGCGCCGTCGGCTTCACCAGCATCGGCGAGCCCTCCGGAGCGCTGACGGGCGCGCTCCCCGCCCAAGCCCCCACCGCGCCGGCCCGCAGCGCCAGCCGTCAGCCGCAGATCCGGCACGGCGTGGCGGCACCGTTCCGTGCCCCCGGGGCCACCGGCGACCGGTTCCAGCTCGTGGGCCGGTACGACGAGGCGCACAGCACACTCCATCTCTTCTACAGCGACGGGCTCTACGGGGTGTCGGTCTTCGAGCAGAAGGGCGACCTCGACCCCACCGGTCTCCCCGCCGGCGCCGAGCCCCGGACCGTCGCGGGCCGTGACGTGCGCCAGTACCAGACGCCCGGCGGGGTCGTCATGGTGTGGCAGTCGGACGACGTCGTCTACACGACCGTGTCCGATGCCCCCGTCGACCAGCTCGACCAGGTCCTCGCCGACTTCGGCCCGTCTCCGTCGCCCAACGCCCTCGACCGCGTCACCAACTTCGTCCTCGGCCCGTTCTCCTGGTAAGCGTCGGCGCCACGGTTGAACGCGTCGCCGGCGCGCGCGAAGAACGGCTGCGCTACTGAGGGTGCGGAGCGCGAACTGTCCGCCACGACTGCCAGGTGATACGCAGGATGACGCCTGTGATCGCGAGCCCGATCACGGCATCCGCAACCGGGATTCCGATCGCAACGACGGCGGCGGATGCGACGACGCTGAGGCTCACGTAGGCGTCGGCGCGTGCGTGATTCCCGTCCGCGATCAGTGCCGGGCTCTCGAGGCGATGACCAGCCCGGGTGCGGATCCGAGCGGCCAGAGAGTTGCCCACGAATCCCAGAGCTCCGGCAATGGCCAGCACGACGAGGTGATCCGGGGTGATCGGGTGCAACAGGCGTCGCCCGGCTTCGACGCCGGCCACGCAGGCGCTGAGTCCGATCGCGGCGACGACCACAAACCCGGCGCGGCGTTCGGCCTTCGTCGAGTGCAGGATGAAGGCAATGCCGAGAGGAACTGCCGTCAAGGCATCGCCGAAGTTGTGAATCACGTCCGCGAGGAGCGCCACGCTGCCGCTCGCGACGAACGCGGCCGTTTGCAATGCAGCTGTGGCGCCCAACACTCCGAGTGAACGAATGACGGCGCGGAGCCCGTCACCCGAACGTCGGATGCTGTCATCGACGAATCCGTGCGAATGCCCGAAAGGATGGTGGCGACCATGCCCCACGACCGAGTCGTCGCCGGGCGCCAGGACGGGCCTCGAGACCCACGGCGCCGAGCCGAGATGGCGGTGCCGATCGCGATGTGGGTGACTGTGCACCCGGGCTCCGTGGCGGTGCAGCAGCGGATCGGCGGGGGAAGCGCTCACAACCCTCGACGGGAGAGAGAACCAGCTCGGGCCCTACGGCAAGCCGGTGTGACCCCGATCTTGAGCTACCTCGCGGCGCGCGTCGGGTTCTCGTGACGCCGGCGGCGGAGGATGCGGCGGCGTTCGCGCTCTGAGGCACCGCCCCAGACGCCGTGGTCGATTCGGTAGGTGAGGGCGTACTCGAGGCACGGCTCCTTGACGGGGCAGTCGGCGCAGACCTTGCGGGCCTGCTCGACGCCGACCCCGTCGGAGGGGAAGAAGTCGTGGGGCGCCCGGCCGCGGCACTTGGCCTCGAGCATCCACTGGTGCTCCTGGTCGTCGGCGGGGGGCGACTGCGGAAGGTCGAAGTCCATAGGGTTCACGGGTTCAAACGGCGGGGCGCGCGTTCCGGTTCCCGGAAGTGGGACGAATCATGCGGGGAAGGAGATGAGAGCAACATGACAAGGGTTTCAGGAACCTTCTACGGATCCGGCGGCGTTTGAGATGGCGATGCATGCCCTCCCCCAATCGGAGACAAACTGATGCCTGATGAGGCCGTTCCCCCCGCGGACGTCTTGACCGTTCCCACGACCCCGCCGCCCTGGCCGGCGGAGCCGCCCACCGTCCCGCCGCCCCCCGGACCTCCGCCGTCGTCCCCCGAGCGTCCCAAGCGGCTCCGCCAGTTCCTGATCGGCGCGCTCGTCGGCGGCTTGTGCGGCGCGCTCGTCGCATCCGGGGCGTACTTCACGTTCGGCCGCGACGACAACACCTCGTCGACTCCTGCGCCGACCAAGACGAACCAGGTCTCGCGCCAGTCGTCGACGATCAGTCGCAACGGCGACATCGCCGGCATCATCTCCAAGGTCGAGCCCGCGGTCGTCGCGGTCACGGTCAACGAGCGAGGCGGTCAGAGCGCCGGGACCGGTTTCTTCCTCTCGCAAGACGGCTACCTGGCCACGAACGCGCACGTCGTCGGTCAGGCGCAGACGGCCAAGCTCCAGCTCAGCGACGGCCGCTCGCTCGACGCGCGCGTCGTGGGAGCCGACCCGAGCGCCGACGTCGCCGTTCTCAAGGTGGACGCCGGCAATCTCCCCGTCGTGTGCACCGACGACTCGAACAAGGTGCAGGTCGGCGACGACGTCGTGGCGATCGGCAACGCGCTCGCGCTCGAGGGCGGGCTCAGCGTGACCCGCGGGATCATCTCCGGGCCGCCCCGTCCCGGGAGCGAGATCGGCACCGCGATCGAGACGGTCCTGCAGACCGACGCCGCCATCAACCCGGGCAACTCCGGCGGTCCGCTGGTCGACTCCAACGGATGCGTCATCGGCATCAACACCGCAGTCGCCTCCGGCTCCGGGTCGCAGCCGGCGCAGAACGTCGGCTTCGCGATCCCCATCTCCTCGGCCAAGCCCGTCATCGACGACATCAAGGCCGGCCGCAAGCCGGCGTTCCTCGGTGTCGGCACCGCCGACCTGACGCCCGAGCTCAAGAGCCAGCTGGGCGTGAACGTCAACGACGGCGCCGCGGTCACGGACGTCACGTCGGGCTCGCCCGCCGACAACGCCGGCCTCAAGCAGGGTGACGTGATCGTGCAGATCGGTGACACCCAGATCAAGAACAGCGGCAACGTCGCCACGGCGGTGCGCAAGCACCAACCCGGTGAGAAGGTGACCGTCACGTACGTGCGTGGATCCGACCGGAAGACCGCCGACGTCACGCTCGTCCAGCGACCGGATGCCGGCTAGGAGTTGGGAAAAGACCGGTAGCCTGGTCGACGCATGAGTATCGAAGGGGAAGAGCTCGAGCAGCTCCCGCCGCAGGGGCACGTGAAGGTCGTGTACCTGGGCGCGGTCGCACCACACTGGGAAGTGCACGGCGTGTTCGGCGACGGGCGCCTCATCGACGAGTTCCGCCAGCGCGCCTTGGCCCGGCTCCAGCTGCTCCCGCCGCACGATCCGCAGTTCCGGCGCAACCGCGAGCGCGTCGCACGCGACGCCGAGCGCGAGCGCCTGATCCTCGAGTGGGACCTCGGCTACGAGGAGAGCGAGAACTAGCTAGTCGATCGACTCGTCGCGACGCGGCGGGTGCTCGCCGGTCACCATGAAGCCGACGCGCTCGCCGATCGTGACGGCGTGGTCGGCAATGCGCTCGTAGTGGCGGCCGACAAGCGCGAGCTGTACGGCGGTCAGCACCTTGCCCTCGTCGTCGGTCCCGCTGCCGGCGAGGATGTACCGGAACAGGCTGTTCGTGAGGTCGTCCATCGTGTCGTCCATGTCGGCCAGCGCATGCGCCGCCGACGGGTCGGAATCGGCGAAGGCGTCGAGAGCCACCCGGGTCTGCGTGCCGGCCTGCTCGCCCATCCGCTGGATGATCCCGCGCAGCTTCGGGTCGAGGCTGTGCGGGTACAGGCGGCGCGTGGTCTTCGCCACGTTCACCATGAGGTCCGCCGACCGCTCGAGCTCGTGGACGATGCGCAGCACCGAGACGACGATCCGGAGGTCGACCGCCATCGGCTGCTGGCGGGCGAGGAGCTGGTAGCAGCTGTCCTCGATCGAGTGGGTGAGGTCGTCGATGTCGTCGTCGTTCTCGATGACCCGCTCGGCAGCCGCGAGATCGGCGTCGAGGAACGCCTGCGTGCCGGCGGCGATCGCCTCGGTCGTCAGCGCCGCGAGGCGGATCACGTCGATCCGCAGCTCGTCGAGCGCATCCTGAAAGCTCTTGCGGGCCTCGTTCGCCGTGTCTGTCACGGGGTCATCATTCCATTCCCGGTGAGAAGCCTCACTCGCGCACGTGGGACCTTCGGATCGTTCGGGCACTGTTCACGATCTGGCCATTCCGACGCCATGATCGCGCCAGGATCGCGCGCGCCGCGTCTGTACCGACCATGACGATTGCCCCGATTCCCTGGGCCTTCCACCCAACCGTTCCGGCACTGTTTACCGTTCGGCTACCTCGATGCCACGACCGCGCCAGCCTCGCTCCGTAGCGTCCGCGCCGCGAACTCCCAAGGAGGCTGAATTCTATGAAGCGCATCACTGGCTACCTGCGGTGGCTGGTACCCACGGCCTTGATCGTCGGCCTGGTTCCGTTGGGCGGAGCGATCGCGAGTGCAGTCGATGCTCCCGCCCAAGGTGGATCGGCGACACTGAACGGCTCAGGGTCGACCTTCCAACAGCCGTACAACGAAGCGGTGATCGGGGCCTTCAAGCAGAAGAATCCCAACGTCACCATCAACTACGCCGGCGGTGGCTCCGGCAAGGGCCGCCAGGACTTCTCCGACCAGGTCGTGGACTTCGCCGGGACCGACGCGCCGTACAGCGCCGCCGACGCGGCCAACGTCAAGGGCGGCAAGTACTTCTACTTCCCGACGGTCGCCGGGCCGATCACGGTGTCGTACAACCTGTCGGGCGTGAAGAAGCTGCAGCTCTCGGCCGAGACGCTGGCGAAGATCTTCCAGGGTGACATCAAGACCTGGGACGACGCCGCGATCAAAGCGGACAACCCCGGCGTGAAGCTGCCGTCGACGGCGATCACCGTCGTCCACCGCTCCGACAGCTCGGGCACCACGCAGAACTTCACCGGGTTCCTGGCGGCGGCGGCACCCACCGCGTGGACGCTCGGTACCGGCTCGACGGTCAGCTGGCCGGCGGACCAGCAGTCGGGCCAGGGCAACCCGGGCGTCGGCCAGATCGTGAAGAGCACCGACGGCGCCATCGGCTACGTGGACTTCTCCGACGCCAAGGCGCTCAAGCTGAAGTTCGCGTCCGTGAAGAACAAGGCCGGCAAGTTCGTGGCGCCGACCGTCAAGGCGACCACGGCGGCGGTCGAGAAGGCGCAGGTCAACGCGGACCTCACCTACAACCCGCTGAACGCGGCGGGCTCGACCGCCTACCCGATCGCGTCGCCGACGTGGATTCTCGTGTACCAGAACTACTCGGACGCGGCGAAGACGACGGCGATCAAGAACTTCCTGAACTACATCTACGGGAACGGCCAGAAGGCCGCCTCGCAGGTGGACTACGCGCCGCTGCCGAAGAACCTGCTCGACAAGGCCAAGGCCCAGGTCAAGCAGGTCGGAGGTACCTCGTCCGGCTCGACGAGCTCGAGCCCGGCGAGCACCTAACATCCCCCGAATCTGAAGGAGAGGGGCGGGCGATTACCGCCCGCCCCTCTCGGTTTTCCGAAGGCAGGCGATGGCCACTGACGCTCCCGCCCTCCCCGCAGGTCTGACGAAGGGGAAGCGACCGCCGGGGCTCATCGCCGACCGGGGCTTCCGGATCCTCGCATTGGCCGCGGGGCTGATGGTCCTCGTGATCCTGGCCCTGATCGCGATCTACACGACGCGCGAGGCATGGCCCTGGTTCAGTGCAGAGGGCCTCGGGATCTTCTCCGACAACTGGGACCCGGCCCACCAGCACTTCGGCGCCGGCGGGTTGATCTACGGAACGCTGCTCGTCGCGGGCGTGGCCGTGCTTCTCTCGCTGCCGATCAGCGTCGGGATTGCGCTGTTCGTCACCGACGTCGCACCGCAGCGCATTCGCCGGCCCATCGTGTACACGGTCGACCTCCTCGCTGCGATCCCGTCCGTCGTGTACGGGCTGTGGGCGCTCTTCGTCCTCGCCGAGCCCCTGGCCAATCTGTTCCAGACGATCTCGGACGCGACCGCCAGCATCCCGATCCTCAGCACGCTGTTCGCCAACCCGAGCGCGTCCGGGAAGAGCTTCATGACGGCCGGAATCATCGTCGCCATCATGATCACGCCGATCATCACCTCGATCACCCGCGAAGTGTTCGCAACGGTCCCGTCGGCGCAGAAGGAGGCCGCGCTCGCCCTCGGCGCAACGCGCTGGGAGATGATCCGGGGCGCGGTGTTCCCTCACAGCCGGAGCGGCATGGTCGCCGGCACCATGATCGGGCTCGGCCGGGCGATGGGTGAGACGATCGCCATCGCCCTCGTCATCGGCTCCTCGCCCCGGATCACCGCGAACATCTTCGGGCCCGGCGACACGCTCGCCAGCATCATCGCCAACCAGTTCGGCGAGGCCAGCGGCACCCACCGCGCCGCGCTCATCGGATGTGGCGTGGTGCTGTTCGCGATCACCATCCTGATCAGCGTGGCGGCGAGAGCGGTCGTCGCCCGGACGGACCGGCGGTCGGCAGGCACCGTATGAGCGCGCCGGCGATGCCCCTCACGCAATCGACCCGCAAGGGGCGGCGCGAGCTCAAGAATGGCATCGCGACCGCGCTGATCGTCGCCTCGTTCTTGGTCGCGCTGATTCCGCTGACGCTCATCGTGCTCTACGTCATCCGGGCCGGCATGACCGTCTTCAACCTCAACTTCCTGACCGAGGACCTGCCGTTCAGCAACCGGTTCGACGGCGGCGGGATCTACCCCGCCATCGTCGGCACCCTGGTGATCACCGGGACCGCGACCGCGATGGCCGTACCGCTGGGGATCCTGGGGGGCATCTACCTCAACGAGTACGGCGGGCACGGGATCTTCGCCCGCCTCGTCCGCTTCCTGGCCGACGTCATGACGGGTGTGCCGTCGATCGTGATGGGCCTGTTCATCTACACGATCTGGGTCCTGCCTCGGAAGGAGGCCGGACTCAGCGGGTTCGCCGGTGCCCTCGCCCTCGGCTGCCTGATGCTCCCGATCGTGATCCGAACCACGGAGGAGATCCTCAAGCTCGTCCCCGACGAGCTGCGCGAGGGGAGCTACGCGCTGGGCACCCGCAAGGCGCAGACGATCCGCCGGGTCGTGTTCCCGAACGCCGCCCCCGGGATCATCAGCGGCGCCCTCCTCGGCGTCGCCCGCGTGGCGGGGGAGACCGCGCCCCTGCTCTTCACGATCGGCATCGTTTCGGCGGCGAACTGGAACGTCTTCGACGGGCCCAACACCGCGCTGCCGCAGCAGATCTACATCAACGCCAGCGTGTTCGGCGGCTTCGACGCGGCCCAGAACCGGGCGTGGGGCGCCGCCCTGGCGCTCATCCTGATCGTCTTTCTGTTCACCTTGGTCGCACGCGTGATCACTGCCATCTACACCCGCCGTTCGGCGGCGGTCTGACCCTTGGAGCCGGAAATGACCGACACCGCGACCGCCGCCACTACATTCGGCCCGATGACCACGACTCGTGACGAGTCCGAGGCCAAGGGCCCCGAAGAGACGCTGCCCCGTGAGCCGGCACCGGACGAGAAGCCCGAGCGGGCACGGGAGATCGTCTTCCAGCTGTCGGGCGTCGAGGTGCGCTACAGCGGCGTCACCGCCGTGCAGGACGTCAACGTCGACATCGCCGCCAACGAGATCACCGCCTTCATCGGGCCGTCGGGATGCGGCAAGACGACCGTGCTTCGCTCGCTGAACCGCATGCACGACATCACACCCGGCGCCGAAGTGCTCGGGAAGGTCACCTACCACGGTGAGGACCTGTACGGGTCCAAGGTCGACCCGGCCGAGGTGCGCCGCCGCATCGGCATGGTGTTCCAGAAGCCGAACCCGTTCCCGAAGTCCGTGTACGACAACGTCGCCTACGGGCCGCGCATCAACGGCACGAAGCGCAGCGAGATCAACGACATGGTGGAAAAGGCACTGACCCAGGCGGCGCTCTGGGACGAGGTGCACGGCAAGCTGCGCAAGAGCGCGCTGGCGCTCTCCGGTGGCCAGCAGCAGCGTCTGTGCATCGCCCGTTGCCTCGCCGTCGCGCCCGACGTGATCCTCATGGACGAGCCCTGCTCCGCGCTCGACCCGATCGCCACGGCGCGTATCGAGGACCTCATGGACGAGCTCAAGAACGAGTACACGATCGTCATCGTGACGCACAACATGCAGCAAGCGGCGCGCGTCTCGGATCGCACCGCGTTCTTCACCGCCGAGGTGGACGACGCCGGCCACCGGCGAGGGCGGCTGATCGAGTACGACGTGACCGAGACCATCTTCACCACCCCGTCCGATCCCCGCACCGAGGGGTACATCACCGGGAGGTTCGGCTGATCGTCGCGATCGCCGTGACGGTCGTGATCGTCACGCTCGTCGCGGCACTGGGCTTTCTCGTCTTCACGATCCGGTCACTCAGGCGCGAGCTTCGCCAGGTGGCGGGAGCGTTGGACGAACCGTACGAGCAGGGGCGCGGCGGCACCCGCGGCGACGTCGAGCGTGAGTCGCTGGCCGGCGCGGTGGCGGCGTTCGAGGACGGCGTCGTCGTCGTGGACGCCAGGGGCAACGAGGTGATGCGCAATGCGGCCGGCGAGCGTTTCCGCGGCGCCCGCCACGCCGATGCCCTCGTCGAGGACGCGTTGCGCACGCTGCTCGCGCCGGCATTGCGCGGCGAGCGGTCGCAACGCGAGCTCCAGCTGTTCGGCCCACCTCGTGAAGTGCTCCTCGTGCGCACGGCGCCCTTGTGGCGGCGCAACCGTGTGATCGGGGCTGTGGCGTTCGTGCGGGACGTCTCCGAGCTGCGGCGGGTCGAGAGCGTGCGGCGAGACTTCGTCGCCAACGTGAGCCACGAGCTGAAGACCCCGATCGGTGCGCTGTCCCTCCTCGCCGAGACGATGGCGGTCGGCGACGACTCGCCGGTCAACACCCAGCTCGCCGACCGGGTGCAGCGCGAAGCCAACCGGCTCGGGCGCATCGTCGACGACCTGCTCGACCTCAGCCTCATCGAGGCCCAGGAGCGGCCCACCCGTGAGCCCGTACCGGTGCACGTCGTGTTGCACGAGGCGGCCGAGCGGGTGCGGGGCGCCGCCGACGCCGTCGGGATCCCGCTCAGCGTGGCTCCGGTGGCGACCGACCTCGTCGTGGCGGGCGACCGCTCGCAACTGGTCAGCGCGGTCACGAACCTGCTCGACAACGCGGTCAAGTACTCGGAGCCGGGAGAACCGGTGGAGGTCGACGCCACCGTGGCCGACGGGAGCATCTGCATCTCGGTGCGCGACCACGGCATCGGGATCCCCGCCCGCGACCTCGAGCGGATCTTCGAGCGCTTCTACCGGGTGGACCGCGCCCGCAGCCGCGCCACCGGTGGCACCGGCCTCGGCCTCTCGATCGTCCGGCACGTCGCCCAGGCGCACGGCGGCGACGTGACCGTCGAGTCGACCGAAGGAGAGGGTTCGACCTTTCGCCTGCGGGTGCCCCTACCGTCGTCCAAGAAGCTCTCGGAGGCGTCCTGATGGCCGACACGGCCCCGCTCATTCTCGTGGTCGACGACGAGGAGTCGT
>Ga0075433_10001311_pt1 | contig 18235 bp, 19 predicted proteins | sample RhiMethybrSRZTD2_FD_75299 | JGI IMG/M metagenome (GOLD analysis project Ga0075433, IMG submission 75299) | Populus rhizosphere microbial communities from Tennessee, USA - Rhizosphere MetaG P. TD hybrid SRZTD2 | ecosystem: Host-associated > Plants > Roots > Rhizosphere > Soil | place: USA... | reverse complement strand
CAGCGGCAGCTACAACATGGTCAAGTTCCACGACCAGACCTACGTGGGCTACGCGCTGCCGGGCGCGACCGAGGCCGCGCTCGACAACGTGATCCTCTACTTCATCCAGGAGACGGTCGCTCCGGCGCGCCTCGCCGGCGAGATCCTCCTCGTGCACGAGACGCTTGACCAGACCAAGGAGCAGCGCCGCGCCTGGCTGTACAACCCCGGGCAGCGGCGCGTGCGCCGCGCGCCGAACGTCGCATTCGACAACCCTGGCACGGGCTCCGACGGCCTGCGCACCTCCGACCAGTTCGACATCTACAACGGCAGCCCCGAGCGCTACGACTGGAAGCTCGTCGGCAAGCAGGAAATCATCGTTCCCTACAACGCCTACAAGCTGCACAGCGACAAGGTGAAGAACGACGACATCATCAAGCCGCTGCACATCAACCAGTCGCTCGCGCGCTACGAGCTGCACCGGGTCTGGGTGATCGACGCGACGCTGAAGCCGGGCCAGCGCCACATCTACAAGCGCCGCACGTTCTACGTGGACGAGGACTCCTGGCAGATCCTGGTCGTCGACTGCTACGACGACCGCGACCAGCTCTGGCGCATCCAGGAAGGCCACTCGATCAACTACTACGACGTGCCGACCTTCTGGACCACGCTCGAGACGACCTACGACCTGCAGGCCGGCCGCTACCTGGCGCTCGGACTCGACAACGAGGAGCCGATCACCGTCAACTTCAACGCGAAGCTGACGGCGGCGGACTTCACGCCGGCCGCGATCGCGAGGCGCGGCACGCGCTGACGTGAGGACGCTCGCGCTTGCGGCGCTTGCCCTCGCGGTGGCGCCGCAGGCGCTGCCCCAGGACGCCGAGGCCCAGGATCCGGCGGCGCAGCCGGCGGTCATCGCGCCGCTCGCCGAGCGGTCGCTCCTCATCGACCTGGCCTGGGCCGGGCGCCGCGTCGTCGCCGTCGGCGAGCGCGGCCACATCCTGCACTCCGAGGATGCCGGCAAGACCTGGACGCAGTCGCCAGTTCCTTCCAGCGCCAACCTGACCGCGGTCTGGTTCGCCGATGCGAAGCACGGTTGGGCGGTCGGACACGTCGAGACGATCCTCGCGACTTCCGACGGCGGCGACACCTGGCGGCTCGTGCATTTCGAGCCGGAGGAGCCGCAGCCGCTCCTGGACGTCTGCTTCGCCGACGCCTCGCGCGGCGTCGCGGTCGGCGCTTACGGCGTCGTCTACACGACCGCGGACGGCGGTGCGGTCTGGAGCCAGGTGCCGTTCGAGCCCGACCCGCTGCCGGGCGCGGCGAAGGTCGAGCCGTCCGAGGACGACATGGAAGCGGACGTGGACCTCGGCTTCGAGTTCCACCTGAACGCGATCGCCCACGGGCCGGGCGGGCGCATGTACATCGGCGCCGAGGCCGGGCGCCTGTTCCGGTCCGACGACGACGGAGCCCACTGGCACGAGTTGCCGTCGCCCTACGACGGCTCCTTCTACGGCGTGCTGCCGCTCGACGGCGATGCGCTCCTCGCGTTCGGCCTCCGCGGCAACCTGTGGCGCTCCGAAGACGGGGGCTCGAATTGGGCGGCGATCCCGACCGGCACGACCGCGCTCCTCAACGCAGGGGCGCGCGTCGACGAGAAGACCGTCGTGATCGTCGGCATGGCCGGCGTCGTCCTCGTGAGCCGCGACGGCGGACGGACCTTCGCGCTGGCGCAGCAGGACGACCGCAAGGCGCTTTCCGCCGTCGTGCCCTCGGGCGACGGCGCGCTGATCGTCGCCGGGGAGGGCGGCGTGCGCCGGCTCGCGATGCCGGGCGGCGCCGCGCCATGAGGGAGTCGGGCGACGCGCGCATCGCGGCCTGGCTCGAGCCCCGGGTCTTCGGTCACCGCGGCGCAATCATCGCGTTCTTCGCACTCGTCACGGCCGCGCTCGGCTGGGTCGCCGCGACGGGCCTCAAGCTCGACACGAACTTCAACAAGCAGCTGCCGCTGCAGCATGAGTACATCCGCACCTACCTGGACCACAAGGAGGAATTCGGCGGGGCGAACCGCCTCCTGATTGCCGTGATCGCGCGCGACGGGAACATGTTCACGCCGGAGTTCTTCCAGGCGCTCAAGGTCGCGACGGACGAGGTGTTCTTCATCAAGGGCGTGGACCGCTCGCGCGTGCAGTCGCTGTGGACGCCTAACACGCGCTACACCGAGGTCGTCGAGGGCGGGATCGAGGCCGGCGACGTGATCCCCCCGGACTTCCAGCCGGACGCGGCGGGGCTCGCGCGCGTGCGCGAGAACATCCTGAAGGCCGGCATCGTCGGCCGGCTCGTCGCGAACGACTTCTCGGGCGCGATGGTGAGCGCGCAGCTCCTCGATGCCGACCCGGAGACCGGGAAGCCCGTCGACTACATCGAGATCTCCCGCGAGCTCGAGCGCAAGGTGCGGGCGCGGATCGAGAGCGAGCGGATCGGCGTCTCGGTCCAGGCGCCGGTGTCCGTGCACATGATCGGCTTCGCCAAGGTCGTCGGCGACGTGGCCGACGGCGCGCTCTCGGTCGTCACCTTCGCGGTCGTCACGGTCGCGCTGACGCTGCTGTTCGTGTGGGTGTACATCCAGTCGTTCCGGATCGCGCTGGTGCCGGTCGTCTCGTCCCTGGTCGCCATGGTCTGGATGCTGGGACTCCTCGTCCTGCTCGGCTACGGCGTCGACCCGCTCGGCATCCTCGTCCCGTTCATCATCTTCGCCATTGGCACGAGCCACGGCGTGCAGAAGATCAGCGCCGTGAGCGATGCCGCGATGAGCGGCGCGGACAGCAACGAGGCGGCGCGGCGCACGTTCCGGCTGCTGTTCCTGCCGGCGATCGTCGCGCTCCTCGCGAACCTCGTCGGCTTCATCACCATCCTCCTGATCCCGGTGCAGGTGATCCGCGAAATGGCGGTCACCGCGAGCCTCGGCATCGGCGTCATCATCCTGACCGACCTCATCCTGCTGCCGGTCCTCGTCTCGTTCGTGCCGATGTCGGGCAGGTTCAGGAGCCGCGTCGAGCGCCGCCAGGACGCGCTCAAGAAGTTCTGGGAGTGGCTTTCGCGCATCACGCACCGGGGCCCCGCCGCGGTGATCATCGGCGCAGCGTTCGCGCTCGGCGTCCTCGGCGCCATCGAGGGCCGCAAGACGCCGATCGGCGACACGCAGGCGGGCGTGCCGGAGCTCCGGCCCGACTCACGCTACAACCAGGACAGCGAGCTCATCAGCCGTCGCTTCTCGATCGGCACCGACATCATCAACGTCATCGTCGAGACGAAGCCCGACGGTTGTATCCATTTCCCGGTCATCGACGCGATCGACCGATTCGCCTGGCACATGGCGAACGTCGAGGGGGTGCGCGACGTCATGTCGCTCGCGGGCGTCTCGAAGGTCGTGAGCGCCGGCTGGAGCGAGGGCAGCCTCAAGTGGCGGAACCTGCCGCGCGACGAGCGGCAGCTGGTGCAGGCGCAGAACTACATCGAGACGAGCACGGGCCTGCTCAATCGCGACTGCAGCGTGATGCCGGTGATGCTGTTCCTCGCCGACCACCGCGCCGAGACCATCGAGCGCGTGGTCGCGGCGGTCAAGGACTACCGCGAAAAGCACCCGACGCCGGACGTGAAATACCGGCTCGCGACCGGCAACGTCGGCGTGATGGCGGCGCAGAACGAGGAGGTGAAGGCCAAGGAGTTCGTGATCCTAGGCTGGGTGTTTGCGGCCGTGACGATCATGTGCCTCGTGAACTTCCGCTCGGTCATCGGCACGGTGATGGTGATCGTGCCGCTCGCGCTCGTGTCGGTCCTCGTCTACGCCGTGATGACCATGGTCGGAATCGGGCTCAAGGTCAACACACTGCCGATGGTCGCGCTCGGCGCCGGGATCGGCGTTGACTACGGCATCTACCTCTTCAGCCGCATGCAGGAGCACCTGCAGCGCGGCCACAACGTGCACTACGCCTACCTGGCGGCGCTCCACGTGACCGGCGCGGCGATCTTCTTCACCGGAATCACGCTCGCGATCGGCGTCGCGACCTGGGCGTTCTCGCCACTCCAGTTCCAGGCGGACGTCGGGCTCATGCTGACCTTCATGTTCCTCGTGAACATGCTGGGCGCGATGCTGCTCTTGCCCGCGCTCGGCGCCTGGCTGTTGCCGCGCCCGAAGCCGGCCACCTGAAGGCCGTCAGTCGAACGCAGGCCGCGCCCGCATCCTCTTCTTGTCCTTGTGAAGTCGCTTGCCATCGAGGCGGCGGGCCCGCGCGGCTCGGCTCGGCCGCGTCTTCCGGCGCGGCTTCGGCACGTGACGCGCCTGCGCGATCAGCTGCCCGAGCCGCGCGAGCGCATCGCGGCGGTTCGCGTCCTGCGTGCGGTGACGATGCGCCTCGATGACGATCTCGTCCTCGCGCGTGAGGCGCCGGCCCGCGAGCGCGCGGAGGCGCTCCTTGCCCGCCTCGTCGAGGAGCGTCGTCGCACCGACGCGGAACCGGAGCTCGCAGGCCGTCGCGACCTTGTTGACGTTCTGGCCGCCGGGACCGGGACTCCTGACGTAGGAGAGCGCGTACTCGCCCTCGGGAATCACGCTCAATCCTGGCCGTCGGTCGAGGGCGTCACCGGACCGGTGACACGCGGTGCCAGCATGGACGCGGACTTGCCGCCCTCCAGGATCCGGATCTCGCGCTGCGCCGGCGGGATCGTGATGCCGTGCTCGCGGAAGAGCGCCCAGATGCGCCGGTTCACGTCGGAGCGGACGTTGTTGACGCCTTCGGCGGGATCGCCGATCCAGAAGCGCAGCTCGATCTCCATGCCGTAGTCGGCGAACTCGAGGAGCCGCGTGACGGCGGGCGGGTCCTTCAGGATCCGCGGGTGGTCTGCGGCTTCGAGCAGCAGCGAGAGCGCGAGCTCGACGTCGTCGTGATAGGCGATGCGCACGGGGAGCCGGAGCCGCACGCGCGGATGCCCGTAGCTCCAGTTGATCAGCGGGTTCGTGATCACGTTTTGGTTCGGCACGAGCGTCGCGACGCCGTCCCGGTCGCGCACGACGACGTGGCGGCCGCGCAGCTCCTCGACCCAGCCGAATCCCGTCGTGCTGGTGCCGGTCGTGCCGGTGAAGCTGATGACGTCGCCGGGCTTGATCGATCGGTCGATCAGGAGCACGAACCCGCTCACGAAATTCGCGGCGATGGCCTGGAGCCCGAAGCCGAGCCCCAGGCCGATCGCGCCGGAGAACACCGTGAGCGCGGTCAGGTTGACGCCCGCGGCCTGCATTCCGACCAGCACGCCGAGCGCGATCAGGAAGGCATAGGCGAACTTGCCGATCGCGATCCGCGTCGACGGCGCGAGCTCCTTGATCGCGCCGATGCGCCGGTCGATCCAGCGCGCGACCCAGACGCTCATCACGATGAAAAACGTCACGAGCGCGAAGGCCTTCAGCACGGACCAGATCGTGATCCGGGTCTTGCCCTGCGAGAGGCCGATCGAATCGAGCTCCGCGATGAGCGGGTCGAGCCAGCCGAGCACGTCCGCGGCGACCAGCGCCCAGGCAAGCAGCGTGACGCGCAACTCCCAGGCCTTGATGCCGCGGCTCTTGCCGAGCGAAAGCCGCAGCAGGAAGACGAGGAGCCGGATCAGCGCCAGCGCCGCGAGCAGCGTCCACGCCACCATGTACCAGGGCCGCGGCTGGCCACGCGCCGCGACGAGCGCGATGCCGACGATCGCGAGGCCCGCGAGGTAGGGCGAGACCACGGCAAGCGCGTCGGTCAGCGCGCTACGCCCGTAGCTGCCGTTGCCGCGCTCGAGGTACCGGCGCCGGCCGAAATAGACCCAGGACGTGACGATCGCCGCGGCGAAGGCGACCAGCGGAAGCTCAGGATTGCCGAGGAAGGCCCGGGCCGATGCCAGGAGCGCGTCGACGCGATCGGTCACGCGTTGAGGTCCGGGATCAGCTCGCTCTCGAGGCGCATGATCTGGTCCTTCAGCATGAGCTTGCGCTTCTTGAGGCGCCGCAGCTGCAGCTCGTCGACGTAGATGTCGAGCGAGAGCCGGCAGATCACGTCGTCGAGGTCGCGGTGCTCGATCCTAAGCTCGCGCAGGCGCTGCATGCGCGCGAAAAGTTCGGTGTTGACCTTTTCTTCGTCCGTCATGCCGGCTGGGCGTCGGTCCCGAAGACAGGGAAGGGCGGGTCCAGCCACACGGGGCGGACCGATGCCGGAAGCTTAGCCAATCGACCCGGCGGATTCCACGGCACGGCGGGGTCGTGGAAATCCGAGCCCACCGAGCCTTCGAGACGGCAGCGCACGGCGAGCGATATCGCCTGTTCGCGGTCGCGGGGGCTGCCGCCGCCCGTCACCACCTCGACCCCGCGCCCACCGGCAGCGGCGAACTCCGCGCACAACTCGCGCCGCGCGCCCGCCGAAAGCGGGTAGCGCATCGGATGCGCGATGACGGCCTTGCCGCCCGCCGCGACGATCCAGGCCGTCGCCTCGGCGAGCTCCGGCCAATCGCTCCTGACCGCGCCGGGCCTGCCGTGGCCGAGCCAGCGCTCGAAAGCGGCGCCGACGTCAGCCGCCGCGCCGAGTGCGACCAGCGCGCGGGCGAAGTGCGTCCGCGTCGGTAGGCTTCCGGCCGCGCGGATCCCGGCGAGCGCCGTCGTGCCCGGTGCGCCCGCGGCGTCGAGGCGCTCCGCGATTCGATCCGCGCGCGCGTCGCGGACGGCGCGCTGGCTCTCGAGGCCGCGCACGATGGCCGCGCAGGTCGGGTCGATGGCAAGGCCGAGCACATGGATGGCCCTGCCGCGCCAGCACGCGGAGAGTTCGACGCCGGCGACGAAGCCGATGCCGTGCGCGCGCGCGGCGGCGGCGGCCGCTGCCACACCATCCACCGTGTCGTGGTCGGTGAGCGCCATCAGCGCGACGCCGCAGCCCGCGACGTGCGCGACGAGTGCGGCCGGCTCCAGCATGCCGTCGGAGGCCGTGGAATGCAGGTGCAGGTCGACCGGTGAATGCGGATTCATACCGCGCGCGGCCCCAAGCCCACTGTGTCCACGCTGTCGCCGGTCAGCACGACGAAACCACGCTGGCGGCTGTAGCCGTCGGCGGTGTAGTCGAAGACGTAGGTGCGGTGCCAGGCGAGGGGCTGGTCATCGCTGCGGACGATCCGCAGGCGATGGATCGCGACGGTCCCGTCGAGCATCTGCACCTGGGCGCCGGTGCAGGCCTCCTGCGCCACGCGGTTGGCGAGCTCGCGCGCGGCGAGGCTCGAGTGCCAGAACACCACGACGAGCGCGAGTAGGGCGACCGAGAGCAGTAGCCCCCAGGTCATCTCAGCAGCGCGAGCCAGTCGGTGCCGGCGTCGGCGATGCCGACGAAATTCGGGTTGAGCGTGTCCTCGCGATTGTAGGCAAGTGGCTGTCCGTCGAGCTTCAGCACGAGCCCTCCGGCCTGCTCGAGGACGCACTGGCCCGCAGCCGTGTCCCATTCGCTCGTCGGGCCCATGCGCGGGTACACGTCCGCGTCCCCTTCCGCGACCAGGCAGAGCTTCATGGAGCTCCCGACTTCGACGAATGCGTGCGGACCGACGCGCGCGAGGAAGGCGTCGAGCGAAGTGCCGCGGTGCGAGCGGCTGCCGACGACGCGCACCGGCCCGGTACCGCGCTTCGCCACGCGGATCGGCCGGCCGGCCGCCTGCGCGTCGGAGCGGAAGGCGCCGACGCCCTCGCAGGCGTAGTAATCGCGCTCGAGCACCGGCGCGTGGACGACGCCGAGGACGGGCCGGTGGTCGTCGACGAGCGCGATGTTCACCGTGAACTCGCCGTTGCGCTGTACGAATTCCTTCGTGCCGTCGAGCGGGTCCACGACCCAGAGCCGGTTCCAGCCCTTGCGCGTCGCAAAGGGGACCTGCCCGGACTCCTCGGACAGCACGGGGATCTCCGGCGCGATGCGGCGCAACCCCGCGAGGATCAGCTTCTCAGAGCGCAGGTCCGCCTCCGTCAGCGGCGAGCGGTCCTCCTTTTCCTGCACGCTGAACGACGAGGCGTACACCTCGAGGATGGTCCTGCCGGCCTCGCGCGCGAGCGCGGTCACCTCGAGCAGCATCTTGGCGGGGTCTGTCGTCATGAAGGCTCCGGAAAACGGCGCGTTATATCATAGCGGCGTGCAGGGAAGCGCCCATCCTCCCGACTGGCCCGCGATCGATACCGTGCTGCTCGACATGGACGGCACGCTGCTCGACCTCGGCTACGACATGCTGTTCTGGGACGAGCTGCTCCCGCGGCGACTCGCGGAGAGCCGCGGCGTCTCGATCGATGAGGCGCATCGCCTGATGCGGCCGATCTTCGACTCGACCGCGGGGACGCTCGACTGGTACTGCATCGATTACTGGAGCCGCGCGCTCGCGGTCGACATCGCCGCTTTGAAGCGCGCGACCCGGCACCGCACCGAGTGGCTGCCGGAGGCGCGCTCGTTCCTCGCGCAACTGCGCAGCTCCGGCCGGCGCATCGCGCTCGTCACCAACGCCCACCCCGAGATCCTCGCAATCAAGGACGCGCACCTTGGCATCTGCCGCCGGTTCGACGCCGTCTACAGCTCGCACCAGTTCGGCGTGCCCAAGGAGGATGCGGCGTTCTGGCCGCAGCTCGCTGCGCGCGAGGGCTACGACCCGGCGCGCACGCTTTTCGCGGACGACAACCGGGCGGTGCTCGAAGCGGCGCGCGGCCATGGCATCCGCTGGGTGTACGCCGTGCGCCGTCCGGTGCAGCGGGGACCGCTTCGCGCCGTCGACGATTTTCCCGGCGTCGAGTCGGTGCTGGAGCTTGCCAAAGGCCTTGCGGCGCGGCCGCAGGCTCAGCTCACAGGGCCCTGAGGCGCGCCCTGGCGCCGCCGGCGGCGGCGCTTCTTCTGGCCACCGCCCGAACCCGGACCGTGGCCTTCCTGGCGGTGCGGCCGGTGCAGTTGCGAGGGCGGCGGTCCGTCCCCTTCCTCGTCGCCGAACGAGCGCGGCGCGTAGTGCGCGGGCTTGAGCTCGGGCAGCTCCGCGGGATCGAAGCTGCCGACGGGAATGCGGTGGCCGATGAAGGCCTCGATGTCCGGCAGCGAAACGACATACTGCTCGCAGCCGAAGCTCACGGCATCTCCCGCCGCGCCCGCGCGCGCGGTTCGGCCGATGCGGTGCACGTAGTCTTCCGGGTCCTGCGGCAGGTCGTAGTTGAAGACATGGCTGACGTCGGGAATGTGCAGGCCGCGCGCCGCGACGTCGGTCGCGACCAGTGCCGCGAGCTTGCCGTCATGGAACTCGCGCAGCATGCGCATGCGCTTCCGCTGCGGGACGTCGCCGGACATCGCCGCGGCGACGATCCCGTTCGCGCGCAGCAGGCGCTCGAGCCGCTCGGCCAGGCGCTTGGTGTTGACGAACACGAGCGTGCGGGTCGCTGCGTCCTTGCGCAGCAGGTGTACGAGCAGGGCGGCCTTTTCCTCCATCGCCGGGTAGAAGATGACCTGGCGGACGCGCTCGGCCGTGATGCGCTCGGGCTCGATGCGGATCAGCTCCGGGTCGTTCATGTGCTCGTAGGCGAGCTCCAGCACGCGGTGCGAGAGCGTCGCCGAGAACAGGAGGTTGAGGCGGTGCTCGGGCGCGGGCAGGCGGCGCAGCAGGAAGCGGATGTCCTTGATGAATCCGAGGTCGAACATGCGGTCTGCCTCGTCGAGGACCATCACCTGCACGTGGCGCAGGTCGAACACGTGCTGGCGGAAGAAGTCGATGATCCGGCCTGGCGTGCCGATGAGGACGTCGACGCCGGCCTGCAGCGTGCGTCGCTGCTTGTCATAGTCGACGCCGCCGAAGGCGAGCCCGAGCGTGAGGCCGGTGTACTGGACGAGGATCTCCGCATCGCGGTGGATCTGGATCGCGAGCTCGCGCGTCGGCGCCAGCACGAGCGCGCGCGGCGAAGTCGGGGGGCGCGCGGGCGAGGCGGGGTAGCGCAGGAGGTGCGTGAAGAGCGCGACCAGGAAGGCTGCGGTCTTGCCGGTGCCGGTCTGCGCCTGCCCTGCGACGTCGAATCCCGCGAGCGCGCGAGGCAGCGCCTGCGCCTGGATCGGGGTGCAGCGCTCGAAGCCCGCATCGGCAATGCCGCGGGCGACGGGATCAGGCAGGTGGAGTCCGGTGAACGAAAGGTCGGAGAATTGCTGTTGCGTCACCGGCTTGCCACTTTGAAGGACATCACTTGAAAAAAGACCTCCGACGGGTTACAAAAGCATCCTAGCGGTGCGGATTCCCGCACGTTTTGATCCCAAACGCGCCGAATATTGTGCCGTATCGGGCATCCGCCCGTCAGATCAACTTCAAACCAGGAGAAATGCCCGCGTGAGCGGCGATATCTTCCATACCACGGACGCGACGTTCGAGACGGACGTCCTGAAATCCAATACACCCGTACTGCTCGATTTCTGGGCCGAATGGTGCGGCCCCTGCAAGGCGATTGCCCCGATACTCGATGACCTCGCGAAGGACTACGCGGGCCGGGTCAGGATCGCCAAGCTCAACATCGACGACAACCGTCAGACGCCCGTGAAATACGGCGTACGCGGAATCCCGACGCTGATCCTGTTCAAGAACGGCGCGCCCGAGGCGCAGCAGGTCGGCCTCGTCGGCAAGTCGAAGCTCGCGGCACTGCTGGACCAGCATCTGCCGGATGCCCGCGCCGGTGCAGCCCGATGAGAGGCTATCTCGGCAACCAGGCCCGCAATCGCCAGAAGGGCCACAGGAACCGCGGGGGTGGCGGACCGCGCCACGGTCAGGAAGGTCTCCCGGTCGACGACCACACGATGATGGACGGGCCGGACGGCGACATCATCTCGCCGGAGGAGCTCGCGGCGTCCCGAAGCGCGATGAGCCTGACGGTGCTCAAGAACAAGCCCGTCCACGAGCTCGTCACCATGGCCGAGTCCATGGGCCTCGAGAACATGGCGAGGCAGCGCAAGCAGGACGTCATCTTCTCGATCCTGAAGGCGCACGCAAGGGGCGGCGAGGACATCTACGGCGACGGCGTCCTCGAGATACTCCAGGACGGCTTCGGCTTCCTCCGCTCCGCCGACAGCTCGTACCTCGCGGGCCCCGACGACATCTACGTCAGCCCCAGCCAGATCCGCAGATTCAACCTCCGCACCGGCGACTCGATCTCAGGCCTCATCCGTCCGCCGAAGGACGGCGAGCGCTATTTCGCGCTGCTGAAGGTCGGCGAGATCAACTTCGACACGCCGGAGAGTGCGCGCCACAAGTTGCTGTTCGAGAACCTGACGCCGCTGCACCCGACCAAACGCCTGAAGCTCGAGCGCGGCAATGGCTCGACCGAGGACCTGACCGCGCGGATGATCGACCTGATGGCGCCGCTCGGCAAAGGCCAGCGCGGCCTCATCATCTCGCCGCCGAAAGCCGGCAAGACGATGCTCCTGCAGAACATCGCGACTTCCATCACCTGGAACCACCCCGACGTCTACCTGATCGTGCTGCTCATCGACGAGCGGCCCGAGGAAGTGACCGAGATGTCGCGGACGGTGAAGGGCGAGGTCGTCGCCTCGACCTTCGACGAGCCGGCGAGCCGGCACGTGCAGGTGGCCGAGATGGTCATAGAGAAGGCGAAGCGCCTCGTCGAGCACAAGCGCGACGTGGTCGTGCTGCTCGACTCGATCACGCGCCTCGCGCGCGCCTACAACACCGTGGTCCCGAGCTCGGGCAAGGTGCTGACCGGCGGCGTGGACGCGAACGCGCTGCAGCGCCCGAAGCGCTTCTTCGGCGCGGCGCGGAACGTCGAGGAGGGTGGCTCGCTCACGATCATCGCGACCGCGCTCATCGACACCGGCTCGCGCATGGACGACGTGATCTACGAGGAGTTCAAGGGCACGGGCAACTCGGAAATCCACCTCGACCGGCGCATCTCCGAGAAGCGCGTGTTCCCCGCGTTCAACATCAACCGCTCGGGCACGCGTCGCGAGGAACTGATCACCGCCCAGGACGAGCTGGCGAAGATCTGGATCCTCCGCAAGCTCCTGCACCCGATGGACGAGCTGGCGGCGGTCGAGTTCCTCATCGACAAGATGAAGGATACGAAGACCAACTCCGACTTCTTCGAATCGATGAAGCGCGGATGACGGAGGCCCTGCGCCACCTGCGCCGGGTCGACCCGGTGATGGCGCAGCTCATCCGCCGCGCCGGTCCGTACGCCGTCAGGCCGGAGCGGGGCGAGGGCGCCTACGAGGCGCTCGTCCAGGCCGTGGCGCACCAGCAACTTACCGGCAAGGCGGCGAGGACCATCCTGGGCCGCTTCTACGCGCTGTACGGCATTGACTGCTGCCCGGAACCGTCCCGCCTTGCCGAGACGCCGGACAAGGCACTGCGCGGCTGCGGCTTCTCGCGCGCAAAGGCCGCTGCGCTCAAGGACATCGCGGCGCGCACGCTCGATGGCACGATCCCGCCGCGACGCGCGCTAGCGCGCATGAAGGACGAGGCGATCATCGAGCGGCTCGTCGAGGCGCGCGGCGTGGGCCGGTGGACCGTCGAGATGTTCCTGATGTTCACGCTCGGCCGGCCGGACGTTCTGCCGGTCGACGACTATGGCATCCGCCTCGGCTACAAGATCGCCTACGGGAAGCGCCTGCTCCCGAAGCCGAAGGCGCTCGCGAAGATCGGCGAGCGCTGGGCGCCATTCCGCACGACGGCGTCGTGGTACCTTTGGCGGGCGGTGGACATTTCAAGGGCGAGGCGTGGACCGGCTGAGTGAGCTGCTCGAACGCCGGAAAGTCGTGCTCGGCGACGGCGCGATGGGCACGATGCTGCACCAGGCAGGGCTCACCGTCGGCGCGCCGGAACAGTGGAACGTCAAGCGGCCCGAGGTCGTGCTCGGCATTCATCAGGCCTACATCGAGGCCGGCAGCGACTTCATCTCGACCAACACATTCGGCGGCACGCGTAACCGCCTGAAGCTCGATGAGCTGCAGGACCGCGTCGCCGAGCTCAACGAAGCCGGCGCGCGGCTTGCACGCGAGGCGGCGGGAGAGCGGCTCGTTGCGGGCTCGGTCGGTCCGACCGGCGAGCTCATGGAGCCGCTCGGCGCGCTCACGATGGACGGCGCGCGCGAGTCGTTCGCGGAGCAGGCGCGCGCGCTGAAGGCGGGCGGCATCGACTTTGCGCTCATCGAGACCATGAGTGCGCTCGAAGAGGTGCAGGCCGCGGTCGAGGCGGTGCAGGGGGCGAACCTGCCCGCAGTCGTCACGATGAGCTTCGACACGAACTTCCGGACCATGATGGGCGTCAAGCCGGTCACGGCACTCGCGACGATCGCCGGCTGGGGTGTGCGCGTCATCGGCGCCAATTGCGGCAATGGCCCGGCCGAAATCGAACGCGTCATGACGGAAATGTCTGGCGCGCGCCCCGCTGGCGTCGCGCTGATGGCGAAGTCGAATGCCGGCATGCCGCGCTGGAAGGATGACCGCATCACCTATGGCGGCACGCCAGATGTCATGGCGGACTATGCGCGGCACGTGGCGGCCCTTGGGGTGCGCATCATCGGCGGGTGCTGCGGCAGCACGCCGGAGCACATAGTCGCCATGCGCAAGGCGATCGACGCGCTCGGGTAAACCCTGCTTACCGGTTGCCCTTCGGCTTTGGGGGCACCGTCCGCAGGTAGGCGTAGATCGCCTTCAACTCGTCGTCGCTCATCTGGCCGTAGGCCTTCCACGGCATGTAATCGGAGATCGTGGACCCGTCCGGCCGCCTGCCTTCGCGGATGGCGCGGATGAAGTCCGCTTCGCTCCAGGCCTTCAGGCCGGTTTCGTCGGGCGTCAGGTTGGCGACGATGGGCATGTTCGGGTCGCCCTGGATCTTGCCGCCTGAAAGCCCAGGCCCATGGCAGCCGCGGCACACCTGAACGAGGTGCTCGCCGAAATCCGCCGTCGGAGTCGCCTCGGGAGGCTCGCGCTCGTGCGCCTTCTGGTGGTCGACGTGATAGGCGACCACGTAGTCGGGCGCAGACGCGAACACGAAGGCGAACACGGGGCCGTAGCGCATCTTCGGCACCTCGCGATCCACGGGCGGCATGCTGCGGATGTACGCGACGATGTCGGAGAGCTCGCGGTCGGACAGGTTCGTGAACTCGACGGCCGGCATGCTCGAAGTGCGTCCGCCCTGGCGCAGCCCGTGCCGCACGGCGTGGTCCCAGTCGGAGGCGGTATAGGTCAGCGAGACACTGCCCTTGCCGGTCGTGATATTGGGCGCCGCCCAGCGGCCGACCGGCAGCACATCGACGAGCACGCGGCCGCCGAAGTCGGCGCCATGGCAGCCGCTGCAGCCGACGCGCGACTTCACGAGGCGCTCGCCGCGGTCGATCGCGCGGGCGAGAGCCACGGCGTTCAGGTCCATCCCGGCGAGCGGATCGTCCGTTGAGGCGCCCGCAGCGATGCTTTCCGCGCGGAGCGTTGCGAGCTCCGCCTCGGTCAGCGGGAAGGGAATCGGGAAATCCGCCTGGTGGGCGACCCACCGCTTCTCATAGCGCGATTTCGCAATGCCCCAGGCAACCCCGTAGGCGAGAACGCCGAACGCGACGATCGCAAGCAGTGCGACCGCCAGGATCCTGAGCGCTTTCTTCATGGCCCCTCCCGGGCGGCACTATATGCCAGCCGGGAAGGGGAAGGCGCGATTACGGCGCGAGGTAGACCGCGGTCAAAACGATCAGGAAGGCGACGACGGCGACCAGCGCATGCACGACGATTACCGCGCTCGGAAGCTTCTTCTGGTCCATATGGTGAACGGCCAGGTACAGCCCGCCGAGTGCAGCGATCCCGAACAACCCGAGTGCCCAGCACAGCGCGCCGTGCATCCCTGCGTCGCGGGTCGCCAGCAGTAGGACGACGACGCCGGACACCGCCAGCAGGCCATGGAGCGCAGCGACCGCGCCGCGCGGGGGCGTAATACCGCGAAAGTGCCGGACGGCCATATACAGCCCGACGGCGGCTCCGAGCGCGATCAAGATTACAGCGTAGTTGAACATGCGCGGCCTCCTTATCGATTGCTGGCTGCGCGGCCGTCCGTTTCCGATGCAGTCACTCTCCAGATGACGTTGCCGACGTCGTCGGCGACGAGCAGCCCGCCCGCCTTGTCCACGGCGACGCCCACCGGCCGCCCCCGCGCATTGCCGTCCTCATCCACGAATCCCGCCAGCACCTCGAGCGGCGCGCCGGCGGGCCGGCCGCCCTTGAAGGGCACGAAGATCACGCGATAGCCCGACAGCGGCTTGCGATTCCAGGAGCCGTGCTGTCCGACGAACATCCCGCTGCGATACCGCTCCGGCAGGCGCGCGCCTTCGGCGAGCGCGAGGCCGAGGGAGGCGGTGTGCGGGCCGAGGGCGTAATCGGGCTTGATCGCGCGCGCGACGAGGTCGGGACGCGGCGGCTGGACGCGCTCGTCGACGTGCTGTCCGTAGTAGCTGTAGGGCCAGCCGTAGAATCCGCCGCGGCGGACAGACGTCAGGTAATCGGGCACGAGATCACTGCCGAGCTCGTCGCGCTCGTTGACGACCGTCCAGAGCTTTCCTGTCTCGCGCTCCCACACGAGTCCATTGGGATTCCTGAGGCCGGACGCGAACACTTCGTGCGCGCCGGTCCTGGCATCCACTTCGAGGATCGCGGCCCGCCCAACTTCCGCATCCATGCCATTCTCGGCCACGTTGCTGTTCGAGCCGACAGTCACGTAAAGCTTCGCGCCGTCCGGGCTCGCGATCACGTTCTTCGTCCAGTGATGATTGCGCGCACCGCCCGGCAGGTCGGCGACCTTGATTCCGCGCTCGGAGATCGACGTCGCGCCGTTGCGGTAGGGGAAGCGCATCAAGGCATCGGTATTCGCGACGTAGAGCTGGCCGGCGACAAGGTCCATGCCGAACGGCGAATTCAGGTTTGAGAGGAGGACCGAGCGCCGGTCCGCTACGCCGTCGCCGTCCGTATCGCGCAGCAAGGTGATCCGGTTCGCGCTCGGCACTGCGGACCCGGCGTCCTTCATCGCCTGTTTCATGAAGAATCCCTTCACGCCCTTGCCTTCCTCGGGCCGCTCGGGCGCCGCGGTTTCCGCGACCAGCACGTCTCCGTTCGGCAGCACGTAGAGCCAGCGCGGGTGGTCGAGGCCGTCGGCGAATGCGGCGACGCGGAGGCCTTCGGCGGCTACGGGACGGGCACCGTTCGACCAGCCGACCGCGGGCGCGATATTGACGAGCGGGATGAGCGACTTTTCGGGCGGCGGCAGTTTCGGATCAGGCCCGGTGCCGTCTTCCACGCGAAGCTTTGCGTCACTCCCGCAGCCGGTAAGAGAGAGCGCGCACACAATCGCCAGCGCAGCGCGATGACGTCGACGCATAGCTCATTGCAGCTTCGATTTGAGGGTCGCGCCCTGTCTGTCAGCCGATGCCGCGTCGGTCGGGGAGACGTTTCCGCCCCTGGCTAAGCCTTTTTCGGGGCCGGAAATTCCTTATCGAGGATGCGCACGAGCTCCTCGTCGATCCGGTCGCGGAACATCGCGAGCAGGAATCCGAGCTTCGCCTCGACGACGACGTCGTTGGCACCTACGACGACCTTGCCGTTGACGCTCGGGTGGGAAATCGAGAGCACGTCGCCCTTCCACTCGCACGCGGCATCGAAGCGCTTCGACAGCACTTCGGCGACGCGCTCGACTTTCCTGCGCGCCGCCTCGGGCGTCAGCTCGTGTTCGCGCCGCAGGTAGATCCGGCTCACAGCGCCCGCCAGCCTATATCCCGCCGGCACTGCATGCCATTCCAGCGAATGCGGTCGACGAGTGCATACGCGGCGCGCTGCGCGTCGGCGACGCCATCGCCGAGACCGACGGCGCAGAGCACGCGCCCGCCGGCGGTCACGATGCGCCCGCCGCTTTCGCTCGTCGCTGCGTGAAACACTTTGCCAGGCAGGCGTGCGGCATCATCGAGCCCCTCGATCGCTTCGCCCGTCCGCGGCTCGTCGGGATAGCCAGCCGCGGCAAGCACGACGCCGAGGGCAGCGCGCGGATCCCAGTCCGCGTGCACTTCATCGAGGCGGCCCGCGAGCGCCGCCTCGCACAGCGCGACGAGGTCACTTTGCAGGCGCGAAAGCACCGGCTGCGTCTCCGGATCGCCGAAGCGGCAATTGAACTCGAGCACGTTGGGCGTGCCGTCCTTCGCAATCATGAGGCCCGCGTAGAGGAACCCGGTGTACGGCATACCCTCCTTCGTAAGGCCAGCGAGCGTCGGCGCGATGACCTCGCGCATGACGCGCTCATGCAGCGCCGGCGTCACGATCGGCGCCGGCGAGTAGGCGCCCATGCCGCCCGTGTTCGGTCCCTGGTCGCGGTCGCGGAGGCGCTTGTGGTCCTGCGAAGTCGCGAGCGGCAGCACCTGCTCGCCCGATGCCATCACGATGAAGCTCGCTTCCTCGCCTTCGAGGAATTCCTCGACGACGACGACCCGGCCCGCGTCGCCGAAGGCGCCGGCGAACATGCCTTCCGCCGCGTGGATCGCTTCATCGGCACTCGCAGCGATGACGACGCCCTTGCCTGCGGCGAGCCCGTCGGCCTTGACGACGATCGGCGGCCGCTGGGCGCGGATCGCGGCCGCATCGAACGTCTCGCGCGTGAAGGCGGCGTAGCGCGCCGTCGGGATGCGATGGCGGACCAGGAATTCCTTGGTGAACTGCTTGCTGCCTTCGAGGCGCGCGGCGCCCTTGCGCGGCCCGAAGCAGGGGAGGCCCTCGGTTTCGAAGGCATCGACGATGCCGGCGACGAGCGGTGCCTCGGGGCCGATGACCGTGAGGCCCGCGCCCTCGGCTCGCGCGAGCGCGACGAGGCCGGCGATGTCGCTCGCGGCGACGGCGGCATTGCGGCACTTCGGCTCGAATGCCGTGCCCGCGTTGCCCGGCGCGACGATCACATCGGCGACCCGCGGAGACTGCGCAATCTTCCACGCGAGTGCGTGTTCGCGGCCACCGCCGCCGACGACGAGCACCTTCATGGATTCAATGCCGGAAGTGGCGCATGCCCGTGAAGACCATGGCGATGTCGCGCTCGTCCGCTGCGGCGATCACCTCGGCGTCGCGCAGCGACCCGCCGGGCTGGATCACCGCGCGGATGCCGAGCGCGGCCGCAGCGTCGAGGCCGTCGCGGAACGGGAAGAAGGCGTCCGAAGCCATCACGCTGCCGGCGACCGCGA
>Ga0075433_10001310_pt1 | contig 18243 bp, 16 predicted proteins | sample RhiMethybrSRZTD2_FD_75299 | JGI IMG/M metagenome (GOLD analysis project Ga0075433, IMG submission 75299) | Populus rhizosphere microbial communities from Tennessee, USA - Rhizosphere MetaG P. TD hybrid SRZTD2 | ecosystem: Host-associated > Plants > Roots > Rhizosphere > Soil | place: USA... | reverse complement strand
CAGGTCGGGCGTCTCGTAGCCGGTCAGCTCTCGCCCGTACGGGTACGGGAGATGGCCGTCCGTCACGAGGGCGGCGACGTTGCCGAACGTCGACGCGATGCGGACCCGCCGATAGGTATCACTGGGACGACCGATCTCAATTCCGGGCGCCTTCGCGTCGTCGCTCGTCACTCTGCCGCCCGAGAAGGCGACAAAGCTCCGGATGAAGGCGTCGGCGCGGTCGGGCGAGACGTACACCCGGTTTTCCGGAACGGTTTGCAGCTTGGCGTAATTCGGCGCCGTGGTGTGCCAGTAGAGCTGCATGTTGACGCCGCCCGGAAACTGCACGATGGCATCGCGACCGATCGGATCATTGAACGACGAGACGATCACGTCGGCCCCGCTCGCCCGCGCCGCGCGGACGGCGGCATCCAGGTTGGTCACGAGATAGCCCGTTCGCTCGTTGCCGAACGGATAGGGGATCGGCGTCTTGAAGCCGAACACCGACACCGTGCCCACTGGGGTGAGCACCAGCTGGGACATCGTGCTGCTCGGTGTCGGCGTCACCGTGAAGACGCCCTGCTTCGACGTACTCCCGCCGAAGGTCGCCACGAAGCTCGCGACGAATCTGTCGAAGTCGTCCGGAGCGACATAGACGTGGGTGGTGTCGTATTGTGGCCCGACCCCCAAGCCCGGCGCACTGGAGACGCTGGTCTGCGCGCCGGCGGTTGCCGCGCTCGCGACCAGCACTACTGCCAGAGCGAGAGCCTTGATCATGTGCATGGATGGGCGTTTCAGAGGGCCCAGCAGCTGCAGCCGCGGGCACCCCAGAAGGGTGTGAAGGCGCCGCTGTCGGCCGTGCGGTGCTGCGCGTAGGCGGTAGTGTTCTGTGACCGCGCCGCTCTGGTCGCCGGGTGCTCGCGATCGGCCCACGCGCCGTAACCACCGAAGCGGCGCACCGGCGACCAATCGGGCATGGCGGGCGGCGGCGCGGCCTCGTCTAGCTGGGCGAAGTCTCCGGCCCCGTAGACGATCTCGCCGCCGACGACGGTGAGGTGCGCGGTGATGTCCGCGATCTCGGTCTCGGGGCAGGAGAGATAGTCGCGGTCGGGAACGATCAGATCGGCGAACTGGCCGACCTCGATGCGGCCCTTCTTGCCTTCCTCATTGGAGAACCAGGTGACGTTCTCGGTCCACATCCGGAGCGCGGTCTCGCGATCGAGGCAGCTGCGCTCGGGGTAGAGTCGCAGGCCGCCGACGGTCTTGCCGGTGACGAGCCACGCCAGCGAAACCCAGGGATTGTAGGACGCGACCCGGGTCGCGTCGGTGCCCGCGGAAACGCGGATGCCCTTGCTGAGCATCCGGGCGAACGGGGGCGTCGCGGCCGCGGCGGCCAAACCGTACCGCTCGACGAAGTATTCGCCCTGGTAGGCCATGCGGTGTTGAACCGCGATGCCTCCACCCAGTGCGGCGATTCGGTCCATCGACCGCTCCGAAATGGTCTCCGCGTGGTCGAAGAACCAGTTCAGCCCGTCGAGAGGGATGTCGCGAGCGACCCGCTCGTACACGTCGAGGGCCCGGCTGATCGTCTGGTCGTAGGTGGCGTGAAGTCGCCAGGGCCAGCGATTGGTGGCGAGAATGCGCACGACGTCTTCGAGTTCGCGCTCCATCTCGGCCGGCATCTCCGGCCGCGGCTGGCGAAAGTCTTCGAAATCGGCGGCGGAGAACACGAGCATCTCGCCGGCTCCATTGTGGCGGAAGTACTCGTTTCCCTGCTTGTACGTGGACGTCTTCACCCAGTTGAGGAAATCGTCCTTCTCGCCCTTCGGCTTCTGCGTGAACAGGTTGTAGGCGAGACGAATGGTCAACTGCCTGGCTTCGTCGAGTTTGCGGACGACGGCGTAGTCGTCCGGATAGTTCTGGGAGCCGCCGCCAGCGTCGATGGCGCCCGTCACGCCGAGCCGGTTCAGCTCACGCATGAAGTGCCGCGTGGAGTTCACCTGATAGTCGAACGGCAGCTTCGGTCCTTGGGCGAGCGTCGCGTACAGGATGGCGGCGTTGGGCTTGGCGAGAAGCAGCCCGACCGGAACGCCGCGCGGATCGCGCACGATCTCTCCGCCGAGCGGCTCCGGGGTGTCCTTCGTATAGCCGACCGCCCTCAGCGCCGCCGCGTTCAGGAGTGCGCGGTCGTAGAGGTGGAGCAGGAAGACGGGAGTGTCGGGAGCGAGCGCGTTGAGCTCCTGCAGCGTCGGCAGCCGCTTCTCCGCGAACTGGTGCTCGGTGAAGCCGCCGACCACGCGCACCCACTGAGGAGGCGGGGTGATCGCGACCTCCCGCTTCAGCATCTCCATGGCGTCGGCCAGGGAGCGGACGCCGTCCCAGCGCAGCTCCATGTTGAAGCTCAGACCGCCCCGGATGATATGAAGATGGTTGTCGATCAATCCGGGCAGGACGCGGCGTCCCTTCAGGTCGATGACTCGCGTCGCCGAGCCGGCGAGCGACATCACGTCCGCGTCCCGACCGACCCGAACGAACTTACCATCTCCGATCGCGACCGCCGTCGCGCCGGGATTCGAGCGGTCGAGCGTGGTCATCCTACCGTTGTACAGGATAAGAGCCGCCGCCGTGCTCGTGCCGTTCATGATCGCACCTCCCGGGACGCGGCGACGGTCGGCGAAGCGGGGCGTTCCGCGTGACGGCCCGGCATCGCGCCGAAAACGTGCTGACCACACCGCATGTGCTGCCACGCAGTCCGGATCGACGTTCCGGCGATCATCTGGCGCCCCATCGGGATGATCTGCTCACCGAGCAGGATGCCGAGCAGGCCGATCAGTGCGATCACCGGAGGAGCGGGAGACCGGACGTCGACCAGGCTGTAGACGACGCCGACCAGGAGGCCGACGCCGAATGAAACGAGGTAAACCTTCATGAGCAATCCTCGCTCAGCGACGGTCTAGCGGCGATTCGCCGGCGACGGGATTACGTACTCGGGAAAGACGGTCGGCGGCGCCTTGTGCACCATCGTGTAGACGTACTCGACACCGATGCCGTACGCCCCGTGGTGGCTCTTGATGATGTCCATGACCGCGTCGTAGGTGTCCTTCTGGGCCCAGTCGCGCTGCAGCTCGAGCATGACGGAGAGCGACGTCACGGGTTTTGCGCCGGCCTGGATCACGCGCTTCATGGCATTGTCGTGCGCGAGCTGGCTCACGTCGCCGCAGCAGTCCTCGACCACGTAAACTTCATAGCCGTCATGAATCGCCTGAATGGTCGCAAGGGCGATGCACGTCTCGGTCCAGAGCCCCGCGAGTACGATCTTTTTACGACCGGTGGCCTTGATCGCGGCCACGAAGTTATGATCGTCCCAGGCATTCATCGACGATCGCTCGACCGGCGTCTGCTTCGGGAATACCGCCTGGAGCTGCGGCCAAGGATTTCCGCTGAAGCTCTGCGTCTCTACCGTCGTCAGGACGACGGGCACATCGAACACGCGGGTAGCCTTCGCGAGAGCGACGGTATAGTTGATGATTGATTGGCGATCGGGATATGAGGTGCCGAAGAGCATCTGTGGTTGGTGATCGACGAGTGCTACCACGCAATTATCGGGGGTCAGCAGGCCCTTTTCACTGCGCTTGGCACGACCATTCGCTGAAGGCATGAGCCTCCTCCTTTTCCAGGTTGCTAAAGGGTCTCGGAGCGTCTACTCCTCGACAAGGCAAGGTGGCGGCCAAACGTAAGTCGTTGGTTCTACTGCCGGCTAAGCGCGCGCTCGCGAATTTCTCACGACGGCTCGCGAGAAGTGATTGAAGGCTGGCGGAGCCGGGCTGCGGTCCTGGCGACCCTTCCCCGGCCGCGGCCTCATCTAGCCGTCTCGTGCTGCTGGGCTGTCCATTGGGCGTCGGTCAGGCTCCAACCTCCCCCCAGCGCCTTGTAGAGGCGAACATAGGTGAGGAGGCGGTCCTGGCGAATCTGCGCGAGCGTGATCTGCGCGGGATAGAGCTGCTGCTGGGCCTCGAGCACCTCGAAGTAGCTGGCCAGCCCCTGGCGATAACGATCCGTCGCGTGGTCCACCGCGTCCGCGAGGGCCCGCACCGCCGTGTCCTGCCCGGCTTCGGCGTCGGTCAGCTTGGCCAGCGCCGTGAGGGCGTCGGAGACTTCGCGCAGCGCGATGAGGACCGCTTGCTCGTACTGAAGCCGAACCTGCTCCCACTGGGCGATGGACGCGCGATAGCTCCCGAGGGTGCGGCCCGCGTTGAACAATGGCCCGCTGAACATGCCGGCGACCGCCCAGATCGTGGCCGCGCCGCCGGTGAGCGCCGACACCTCGGGACTGGCCGTGCCGAACAGCGTCGTGAGGCTCAGCTTGGGAAAGAACTCCGCCTTCGCGACGCCGATCCGGGCATTGGCGGCGACCAGCTGTTGCTCGGCTTGCCGCAGATCCGGGCGTCGCTCGAGCAAGGCCGACGGCAGCCCCGCCGGTACCGCGGGAGCCACCGGCTGCTGGTACATCGGCTGGCCGCGCGGAATCGAACCGGGCGGCTTGCCCAGCAGGATGCTGATCTGGTTCTCCCTGGCCACGATATCGCGCTCGAGCTGCGGAATGGTGGCCTGGGCCACGCCGAGCGCGCCGAGCGCGCGCGACGTCTCGAGCTTCGACGCGATACCGTGATTGAGGCGATCCAGAAACAGATCGTACGTCCCCTGGAACGCCTGCGTACTGTCCCGGGCGATCTGCAGCTGCACGTCGAGCGCGAGCAGCTGGAAGTACCCCTGGGCCACGTCACCGACCAGCGTCAGCCACACCCCGCGCCGCGCATCCTCGGTGGAGAGCAGCGTGGCGCGGGCCGCCTCGTTCGAACGGCGGATGCGACCCCAGATGTCGAGCTCCCACGACATACTCAACGTGGCGGCATAGAAGTTGCTGGCCTCGGGCGACGGTCCGAGGGGTACCCCGAGGATGCCGGGGGGGATCTTGCCTCTCGACGCGCTGCCGCCATAGTCGAGGGAGGGAAAGTAGTCCGATCGCGCCACCCCGAGATTCGCGCGGGCCTCCTGCACCCGCGCCACGGCGATGCGGACGTCATAGTTGCTGCGCAGGGCGTCCTGGATCAGACCCTTCAGGGTCGGATCCAGGAACGCCTCCCACCATGGCACGTCGGCGAGCGAGGCCGCGTCGGCCGTGGCCTGGCCCCGAAACGTCTCGGGTCTCGCCACCGCGGGCCGCTCGTAGTCCGGCCCGATGGCGCACCCGCTCAACAGGGCGGCCACCACGAGACTGGAAGCGATCCTCACCGAGCGCGTCATCGAGGTGAAAGATGCGCTTCCAATCGCTTTCTCAGGAATAGCCGCGCGCGATGCACCCGCGTCGTGACATTGTCGACGGTGAGGTCGAGGATCGCCGCGATGTCCGCCGGCGCGAGCCCCTCGACGTCGCGCAGCAGCACGATGGCGCGGTAGTCGTCGGGCAGCTCATCGATGACGGCGCGGAGCAGGATCCGCAGCTCGATCTGGCGCGCCGGGTCGTCCAACGTCAGCGACCAGTCGGCGATCGGCGCGACGTGGCGGCCGTGGGCATCGAACGCGGGAAGCAGCTTGTCCAGCGAGACATCGCCGTCGCGGGCGCGACGCCGCCGACAGCACTGATGGGCCGCCATTTCAGGGTTCTCGGTCAATGCAGACCTCTGCGGACGAGTCGTAGCCGCCGGTCACAGGTACTGGCCGGTGGTGACTACCCTCTCCGTGTCGCGCTGCGGTTGACGGGTGTGGCCGACCAGCGACTTGACGGCGACGATGCGCTCGCCCTTCCGGCCGGCGATCTTCGCCCAGTCGTCCGGGTTGCTCGTGTTCGGCAGGTCCTCGTTCTCCTTGAACTCCTCGCGCACCGCGGCCACCAGATCGTCCGGGACGAGACCCTTCTCCCCGCCGCCGATGCAGCGCTTGAGGGCGAGTTTCTTCGCGCGCCGCACCACCGACTCGATCATCGCGCCCGAGACGAAGTCGCCGAAGTGGAGGACTTCCTTCTCGCCGTTGGCATACGAAACCTCGAGGAACTCCGTGGTCTCGCCGCGCTCGAACATCGCATCCAGCGCGGACGCGATCATCGCGTCGACGGCCCCGCCGACGCCGCCGTGCCGTCGCGTGTCCGCCGCCGCGATGGGTAGGTCATGCGTCAGGTACTTCTGGAAGATGTCGCGGGCGGCCGCCCGATCGGGCCGGTCGATCTTGATCTTCACGTCGAGGCGGCCGGGCCGCAGGATCGCGGGATCGATCAGGTCCGGGCGGTTCGACGCGCCGATGACCACCACGTTGCGCATACCCTCGACGCCGTCGACCTCGGTGAGGAACTGCGGGACGGTCGTCGACTCGACGTCCGAGGAGATGCCGGTCCCGCGCGTCCTGAAGAGCGCGTCCATCTCGTCGAAGAAGATCACCACGGGCACGTCGTCGGCCGCCTTTTCCTTGGCCTTCTGAAAGACCTCGCGGATCTTCCGCTCGCTCTCGCCGACATACTTGTTCAGGAGCTCCGGGCCCTTCACGTTGAGGAAGTACGCGGTGACCTTTTCGCCGCGCTCCTTCGAGACCTTCTCGGCGAGGCTGTTGGCCACCGCCTTGGCGATCATCGTCTTGCCGCATCCGGGCGGACCGTAGAGCAACACACCCTTGGACGGGCGGAGCTTGTGCTCCTTGTAGTGGTCGGCGTAGAGGTACGGCAGCTCCACCGCATCCTGGATCGCCTCGATCTGCAGCCTCAGACCACCGACGTCGCGGTACCCGATGTCGGGCACCTCTTCGAGTCCCAGCTCTTCGGCCTCGCTCTTCGGCAGGCGCTCGAGGAGGTATCCCGATTTCGGATCCATCAGGATGTGGTCGCCCGGCTTCAACTGAGCCGCCCGGAGCGGATCGGCGATGATTCCGATCTTCTGGTCGTCCGCGCGCAGCGTGACGAGCGCGCGGTCGTCGTCTAGTTTCGTCTCGAGCACGACGACGTCGCCCTGGATCTCATAGCCCGCCGTCGCGACGACGTTGAGGGCCTCGTTCAAGAGAAGGTCCTGGCCTGGGCGCAGCGACTCGACCTTGATCGTCGGATGGAGGCTCACGCGCACCTTCCGTCCCTGCGTGAGGATGTCGACGGTGTCGTCGTCGTGAGCCGAGAGGTACACGCCGTAGGTCGACGGCGGCGCGGACAGCTTGTCGACCTCCCCGCGCAGCGCCATGATCTCGGTGCGTGCTTCGTGGAGGGCGCGCCGGAGTGTGTCGTTCTGTCTGACCGCATTTACGAGCCGGGGGTCGATGTCGCGCCCCGCGTGTTCGACGCTCTCGAACTCGATCGTTAGGGTGGTCGTCTCCAGCGGCGTCATGGGTGTTCTCCTCTCATGGACCTACGAGAAGCTCGAGATCCTCGTCCCGCTCGCACGGCGTGGTGGTCCCCAGCTCGGTTGCTCGATCCGTCCATGATCTCCTCCGCGAGGTCGCGCACGATGTGGACATAGAGCAAGGCGAGGGCCAAGCCTAAGCAGCGGTTTCTATTGCAGACCGCGATCCCGTTCGGGAATTTCTCACGAAGAGTCACGACCCTGTCCCCGCCTTGAAGCGCCGCTTGTCGATCTGCAGGGCCTTGATCTTCGACTCCAGCGTGGAGGCGGGCACGCCGAGCTGGCTGGCGGCGCCGAAAGGCCCGGCCACGCGGCCCCGGCTTTGGGTGAGGGCGGCCTCGATGGCGTCCCTTTCGTGAGTCGCGAGCGTGCCCGGGGAGAGGCTGGCGCTCGGGGCGGTGCCACGGGAGCGACCGGAGAGCCAGCGCGGATCGATGGCGAGGGTGTCCGAGTCACAGACGATGACCGCGCGCTCGATGACGTTCTGCAACTCGCGGATGTTGCCCGGCCAGTCGTACGACTGCAGGAGCTGCGATGTCTCCGTGGTGACGCGGCGGATCTGCTTGCCGGCGCGCGTGGCATAGCGATGGGTGAAATATTCGACGAGCAAGGGGACATCGGGCCGACGGTCGCGCAGGGCGGGCACGTGCAAGGGGAACACGTTGAGCCGATAGAAGAGGTCCGGGCGGAAGGTGCCGGCGGCCACGGTGGCGTGCAGATCGCGATTGGTAGCGGCGATGACGCGCACGTTGACGCGGACGGGCGCGCTCCCCCCGACGCGCTCGAATTCGCGCTCTTGCAAGACGCGCAGCAGCATGATCTGGGCTTGGGCGGGGAGCTCGGCGACCTCGTCGAGGAAGAGGGTGCCGCGGTCGGCCAGCTCGAAGCGCCCCTGGCGCCGCTGCAAGGCGCCGGTGAAGGCGCCCCTCTCGTGGCCGAACAGCTCCGATGCGATGAGCGACGACGGAATCGCCGCGCAATTCACGGCGACGAAGGCCCGGGCGGCGCGGGGCGAGCGCGTGTGGATGGCTCGGGCGAGGAGCTCCTTGCCGGTGCCGGTCTCTCCGGTGATGAGCACGGTCGAGTCGGTCGGCGCCACCTTGGTCACGTGCGACAGGACCGCCCGAAGCGGCGCCGAGGCGCCGACGATCTCCTCGAACAAGGCGGTCTGGTCGATCTCGTCCCGGATGACCATGCTCTCGCTGGGCAGCCGGTCGGTCAGGGCCGAGATGTCGGCGGAGGCGGCGCTCTCGGGCCCGGCGGTCGCGTCGGGGGGGACGGCGTACGCGACGACATGCAGGCGCTTCAGAACGCTGGCCGGCATCAGGAGTCGATGCTCGGGCGAGCTATTCTGGGGATTCGGTGTCAGCAGGCTCATGATGTCGTCCTCCTTGTCGCCAGCGGGAGAGCAACGTACGTGCCGCCCATGCTGCACGGAGAGACGGGCCAGTAAGGGCCTGTTTTACTTGACGAACGGCAGGCAGCCCACCGGTCGGCCTGGGCGTCCGAAGATCGGACGGCGGCCGGGATTCGCTCGAAGACGGGGTCGCTTACCGGTGCTCTTCGAGATCCGCAGCTGGCGGGCCGCCATCACGGCCCGCGTGCGCGACCGGAGCCGACCGGGACGACGTGAGCTCGGCGGGTCGCCCTCCGATTCGAGGATCGTCCCCGTTGGGTCGCCGAGAGTCTTAGCCGGCGATGTCGCCGACGACCCGGACGCGGGTGCGGAGCGAGTTGCCGGGCAGGTAGGCGAGCGGCAGGTCTTCGACCTCCACCACGTTGATCGTCGCCCGATCGGCGCCCGCGGCCACCGCCTTGTCCTCGGCGGCCCGCCGCGCGCGCGCGATGGCCGCGTCCCGCGTGAGGTCCTGGAATATCTGGTCCACCTCGCCGCTCACCTGGGCGATCGCCGCGCCCACCGCGTTGGCCACCGCCTGGTGCGGCACGTTCAGGACCTCGGAGACGCCGGCCAGGCGCGCCGGGACCAGGAACGAGCCGCCGCCCACCGCGATCAGCGGCGCGTCGCCCGCGTCGGTCTTCATGCGGTCCACGCCCTCCTCGATCATCGACCGGATCCGCGCGAGGGCCGCCTCCACCAGCATGGCCGGCAGCGAGGCCACCCGCGAGCGGTCGCCCAGGTCGATGAGCCCGGCGGCCACCGCGACGTCGGTGACGGTGAGGACGTCGCCGCCGAACACGAGCGCCTGCTCGGTGAGGCGATAGCCCACGCTGGCCGGGCCGATGGCGGGGGCCGGCCCCGGTCGGATGAGGCTCCCGCCCCCCAGACCCAGCGAGAGGAGATCCGGCATCCGGAAGAGCGTACGGACCCCTCCGATCTCGACCACGTTGTTGGCCTCTCGGGGGAAGCCGTGGCGGAGGCTGCCGATGTCGGTGGTGGTGCCGCCCACGTCCACGACCAGCGCCTCGTCGCGCTGGGAGAGGAACGCGGCACCGCGCATCGAGTTGGTGGGGCCCGAGGCGAACGAGTAGACCGGGTAGGTCTCCGCCACCTCTGCGAGCATGACGGTGCCGTCGTTCTGGGTGAGGTAGAGCGGGGCCGCGATGCCGCTGCCGCGCAGGGCTGCCGTGAATGCGCGCGTGGTCTTCCGGGCCAGCTCGATGAGGCAGGCGTTGAGCAGGGCCGCGTTCTCGCGCTCGAGCAGGCCGATGCGCCCGAGCCGGTGGGAGAGGGTGACCGCGATGTCGGGGCATTCCTCCTGAAGGATGGCGCCGGCCTCCTCCTCGCCCGAGGCGTTGAGCGGCGAGAAGACCGCGGCCACCGCCACCGAGCGGATGCCGGCCTCACGGATCCTGCGCGCCGCCGCGCGCATGCCCTTGACGTCGAAGGGCACGAGGGGGCGGCCGTCGAACTCGTGGCCGCCCTCGAGCATCACCACCTCCGCCCGCACCAGCTCCGCGAGATCCTCCGGCCAGTCCACGAAGGGGGGCAGCGAGGCGCCCGAGGGCAGCCCGATGCGCACCGCGGCGACGCGCCCGAGATCGCGCCGCTGCACCACCGCGTTGGTGAAGTGGGTGGTGCCGATCATCACCGCCTGCGCGCCGCGTGCGTCGGGCGCCTGGGCCACGAGCCCAGCGAGGGCGCGCGTGATGCCGGTGGTGACATCGGGGGTTGTTGCCGTCTTCACCGCGGCACCGACACGGCCATCCTCCAGCAGTACCGCGTCGGTGTTGGTGCCGCCCACGTCGATGCCGATGCGCCGTCTCACGCGAACACCGAGCGGAAGTCGAGGTCGTAGCCGAAGGCGCGCGGGCCGACGTGTTCGATGCCCTTCGGGGTGAGCAGGATCGGGGGGGCGGGGAGCGCGATCACGGTCACCCGCTGCCCATAGCGCAGGGTCTCGGTGCCGATCGCGTCGCCCGCGACGGTGTCGAGCACGCAGATCAGGTCGGGGGTCATGACCCGCGGCACGTCGTCGAGCCAGCCCACCGCGAACTCGTTCTGGAAGGCGAGCTTGAAGGTGTGGCCCCGGAAGCCATCGAGGCCCTCGACGGTGGCGGTGCCCCGGAGGAAGCCCTCGGTGGTGCGGCGGGCGATGTCGTGGATCTTGCCGCTGAAGATCTTGATGCCGCGCTCCACCTCAAGCACCGCGTCGATCGGATCGCGATGGGCCCGCCGCGCGGCCTGCACCGCCCGGCCGATGCCGATGGCCTTGGTGGTGGAGCCGAGGATCGCGCACTCCTTGATCTCCTTGCCGGTGCGCGGGGCCTTGCAGGTGGAGGCGATGGAGCCGACCTCCACGCAGGCCTTGCGGCTGATGCGCTCCATCCACTTCCAGGAGGCCGCTCGCGCCACCACCACCGCGTTGTCGCGCACGTCGGCCAGGGTGAGCGGGTACATGCGCAGGTCGTGGATGGCGAAGCTGGTCATCTGGGCCTCGGGGAAGGCGCGCCCCATGCAGTCGCCGTCGATGACCGGCAGGCCGAGGACCGCCGCGCCCATGAAGGGCTGGATCGAGTTGCCCCCGCCGATCTCGAGCGACATGAGGGCGCGGAACTTGCGGCCGAGGTACTCCTCCATCATGGTGACCGCCAGCGCCATCGTCTTCGGATCGGTGAGCCGCTCCTGGCCGACCAGGGGCGCGCCCATGTTGGAGACCACCGCGACGAGGTCGTCGTCGGCGAGCTCCGAGGCGTCCATGAGCTGGCACACCACGCCCTGGCGGTAGGCCTGGCGCATGTTGAGCAGCGCCAGGTAGGGGCTGCCGCCGCCCCCGGTGCCCAGGATCCAGGCGCCGATGGCCAGGCTCTCGATTTCCTCCACGGTGATCGGTCTCATCTCGGGATGGGCCTCAGAAGCCGGTGAACTCCTCGAGCCCCATGAAGCGCGCGATGCCCAGGACGAGCACCAGGGCCACCCCGATGGCGAAGGCGGACACCGCGGCCGCGGTGGGGTCGAAGGAGTACTTGAGATAGGCGAAGAGCTCGATCGGGAGCGGGGTCAACTTCGAGCTGGTCAGGAAGAGCGAGAGGGTGAAGTTGTCGAACGAGATCGCGAACGCGAAGATGGCGCCCGCCACCACGCCGGGCTTGATCACGCCGAGCGTCACCTCGAAGAACGCGCGCACCGGATGGGCGCCCAGGCTCTGGGCCGCCTCCTCCAGCGCGAGATCGAAGTGGGTGAGGGTGGCGGTGACGGTCCGGATCACGTACGGCGTGGTGACCACGATGTGGCCGATCAGCAGCGCCGCGTAGGACGCCTGCATCTTGAAGAGAGTATAGAACTGCAGCAGCGCGACCCCGGTGAGGATCTGGGGCAGGAGCAGCGGCGAGGTGACGAACGCGTTCAGGAGGTCGCGGCCGCGGAAGCGCCCGCGCACCAGCGGGATGGCCGCCGCGGTCCCGATCACGGTGGAGGCGAGCGCGGTCCAGACCGCCAGCTCGGTGGAGAGCCAGAGCGCCTGCATGAACTCGCGGCGCTGGAAGAAGTTGGCGAACCACTTGAGCGAGAAGCCCTGGGGCGGGAACGTGAAGTAGTTGCCCGCGTTGAACGCGGCCAGCACCACGATCACCATCGGCAAGAGCAGGAAGGCGTAGATCAGCCCGACGACGGTCTTGAGAATCACACGATTCCCCGCAGGGCCCGCTCGGTGACCTTGATGTAGACCGCGATCAGGGCCACCGAGATCACCAGCAGCACGAAGGCGTTGGCCGCCCCGAAGGGCCAGTCGAACACCGAGAGCACCTGCTCGTACACCACCATCGGCAGCACGTGCACCTTGAAGCCGCCCACCAGGATCGGCACCACGAACGAGCTGATCGCGAGCGAGAACACCAGCAGCGACCCGGCCAGGATGCCGGGGAGCGAGAGCGGCAGGGTCACCTCGAAGAAGGCGCGGCGCGGGGAGGCGCCAAGGGTCTGGGAGGCCTCGATGAGCTGGGGCTCGATGCGCTTGAGCACCCCGGTGAGCGACAGCACCATGAACGGCAGGAAGACGTGGACGAGCGCCACCGTCACCCCGAACTTGTTGTACATGAGCGGCAGCGGCTTCGCGAGCCACCCGTGCTGCACCAGGGTCTCGTTGATGAGGCCGCGGTCGGCGAGCAGGATCATCCAGCCGTAGCAGCGGATGACGATGCCCACCAGGAGCGGGGAGAGGATGCACACGATCAGGAGCGGCTTCGCGCGCGAGCGGGTGAGCGCGAGGTGGTAGGCGAGCGGGTAGCCGAGGAGCAGGGAGACCGCGGTGGTGAGCACGCCCAGCCACAGGGTGTCGCCCAGCACGCCCAGGTAGTACGCGTCGGTGAAGAAGTGGACGTAGTGCTGCGCGGTGAAGGCCCACTCGAGCTGGCCGTAGGACTGGCGCGAGAAGCTGATCGCGAGCATCAGCAGGAGGGGAGCCACGAAGAAGACGGCGAGGAGCAGGACGTACGGCCCCAGCAGCAGGACGCGGGCGCCGCGCACGGATCAGCGGCCGAGCAGCTCCGCGGCCACGCGGGCCACGAGCAGGTTCGCCACCAGGGTCGGCGCGCCGGTCAGCGCCGCGATCTCGTCGCGGGTCTTGCGGCGGAAGCCGATGCAGTCCATGACCACCAGCCCCGCGTGGCCGGCGCGCAGCGCGTCCGCCGCGCGGCGGACCGCGGCCGGGTCGTGCTCCTCGTAGGGCGAGAGCGGCGCCACGTGGGCGTCGAAGCCGGAGGCGCGCCAGCGCGCGATGGTCTGCGGGACGTGGCGCTCGGACGGGGTGAGCACGCCCAGGCGGCCGGGGAAGACCATGGCGCGGAGGAGCCCGAGCAGGAGCTGCTGCGGCTCGAGGAAGGGACGGCGAGCCCGCAGGCGGGGGAACTCGCCGGTGCAGAGCAGCACGTTGAGCGCGACGCCTCCGTCCTCGAGCGCGGCGATCTTCGCCTCGATGCGCGAGATCATCTTGGTCTTGCCCACGAAGACCGACGAGCCGTCGGCGAGCCGGGTGACCAGGATCTCGTCGTCGCCCTCCGGCGCGAGCGGGGCGATCTGCTCGCGGGAGAGCCCGTCGAGGGCGCCGGCCTCCACGATCTCGACGTCGCCGCCCAGGATGGCCGCCATGTCGGGCACCACGTCGCTGCGCGGGGCCTGTCCCACCGTGATCAGCCCGACCTTCGTCATGCGATCTCCTCCCGCCGGATGTCGTCCTCGATCATGCGCGCGTCGGCGGCGGCCCAGCCCGCGCGCACGCGGGCGCCGGCCGCGTAGCGCACCTCGCCCAGCTCGAGGGCCTGCAGCTCGAGGCCCGCGTCGGATTTGAGGATGTAACGGACCGTCTCGCCCTGGTAGACCACGTGGGCGACGGTCATGGTCAGCAGGGTGTCCATCGCCCCCGCCGGATCGAGGCGGACCCGCTCCGGGCGGAGGGCGATCGCCACCGCGGCGCCGGCCGGGGCCGCGCCGGTGGCAGCCAGGGTGGCGCCGCCGCAGGCCACCGCGTTGGCGCCCGCCGCGCGGCCGGCGAGCAGGTTGATGTTGCCGATGAAGCCGGCCACGAACGCGGTGGCCGGCGTCTCGTAGAGGCCGCGCGGCGCGGCCACCTGCTCGACGCGCCCGCGGTGCATCACCGCGATGCGGTCGGACATGGTGAGTGCCTCCTCCTGGTCGTGGGTCACGTAGATCGTGGTGATGCCGACCTCGCGCTGCAGCCGCTTCAGCTCGATCTTCATGTGGTCGCGCAGCTTCTTGTCGAGCGCGCCGAGCGGCTCGTCCAGCAGCAGCACCGCGGGGCGGGTGACGAGCGCGCGGGCCAGCGCCACCCGCTGCTGCTCGCCGCCCGAGAGCTGGCCCGGATAGCGCCCGCCGTGGCCCGGCAGCTGAACCAGGGCCAGCGCCTCCTGCACGCGCCGGCCGATCTCCGTTTTCTCGACCCGCTGCATGCGCAGGCCGAAGCCCACGTTCTGGGCCACCGTGCGGTGGGGGAAGAGCGCGTAGTGCTGGAAGACCATGCCGACCTGGCGCCGGTGCGGGGGCACCCCGGTGACCACCGTGCCGTTGATCGCGACCTGGCCCTCGTCCGGCGTCACGAAGCCGGCCACCGAGCGCAGGGTGGTGGTCTTGCCACATCCGGAAGGGCCGAGCAGGGTGAAGAACTCGCCGGGTGCCACCGCGAGCGACACCCCGTCGAGCGCCCGCGTCGCCCCGTAGCGCTTGACCAGCCCGGTCAGCGCGACGGTGCCGCTGCCGCGCGAGGCCTCGCTCAACGCATCTCCTTGTTCCACTTCTCGGTCCACTGCGGCCGCTGCTTGGCGACCTGGGCCCAGTCGAAGAGCACGAGCTTGTCGACGTCGGCGGGCCCGCTGATGATCTTCTTGGCCACGTCGGCGGGCACCTTCACCGTCTTGTTGGTCGGGCTCCAGAAGAGCTCGGTGGCGAAGGCGAGCTGCACCTCCGGCGAGATGTAGGCGTCGATGAACTTCCACGCCAGCTCCTTGTTCTTCGAGCCCTTCGTGACCTGCACGATCTGGTCGAGGATGGGCAGGCCCTCGCTCGGCGCCGCCCAGTCCACCGGGATGCCGCGCTTCTGGAGATCGTAGGCGGAGGCGTCGTGGAGCACCGCCATGACCACCTCCTTCTGCTCGAGCTGCTTCTCCACCGTGCCGGTGAAGTCCACCAGCTTGGGCTGGGCGCGCTTGATCGCGGCCACCCCCGCGTCGATGTCGAAGTAGTCCTTGCCGAAGATCTTGGAGACCATGAACAGGAAGTTGATGCCGAGGGTGTTGCCGATCACGTAGGTGGCGCGCTTGCCCACGTAGGCCTCGTCCCAGAAGTCCTTCCACGAGGTGGGCTTCTTGAGTCCCATGTCCGTGCGGTAGGCGAGCCCGATGCGCCCCCAGAACATGGCGAGGCTCGTGTCGCCGATCAGGGCCTTCGGGTAGAGGTTCTTGATGTTGGGGGCGAGCGTGTCGTTGCGCTTGTCGAAGAAACCGCGCTCACGCGGGATCGGGAAGGCCGGCTCGTTGCCGAACACCACGTCGTAGGGCGGGTTGTCGGGGCCGGCGGCCAGCAGCTTGGCCACCCACTCGGTGGTGATTCCGGTGACGATCTCGACCTTCACCCCGTGCTTCTTCTCGAAGGGCTCGACGAGCACCTTCTTCATGACCTCCGACCAGCGCCCGCCGTAGCCGGTGACCACCAGCGTGGTCTGCTGGGCGTGCGCGGGCGGCGCGGGGAGGAGCGTGAGGGCGATGGCCGCGAGCAGGATCCAGGCCGCGAGCGCCGAGCGACGAGTCGGACGACCGATCATGGGCGAGCCTCCGGGACGTGGCATCGATGTGCCCGGCATTATGTCGCAGCCCGACCACGAATGGTAGACGGGCCAGCGCGGCGCTAGCGGGACGCCCGGCCCGGCCCCCGCGTCACCGCGAGGCGGCGCCCGCGCCCCTTCGGCTCCTCGGCCGCGGGCATGCGGTCTACCAGGTTCGGGTAGCGCCGTCCGGCGCGCGGAGCGCTGGCACGGAGGCTTCCCTTCGCGCGCGCCGGGAGCGTCACCGCGCGTGTGCCGCGCGGAGGGGATTGCTCCCACGGGGGCTTCGATCGGCTCCGGCCCATGGCGGAGACGGCAGCACGTGACGTGCCACCGCGCGCAGAGCCCGCTCGCAGCCGCTTCTCTGCCGCGCCGGCCGGTGCGATCTGCTCGACCGGGCGGATCTACCGGGCAGGAGTTACCCGGGCGCCATTGACGGCCCGCCGGGCCCGGCGTTACGGTTGGCGCCATGACCGCGGGCGGGCGAGGCACCGTGCAGACCGTGCTTGGCCCCATCGCGCCGGCCGATCTCGGACCGACCCTGATGCACGAGCACCTGCTGTGCGACATCCGTCATCCCTCGCAGCGCAAGCCGGACGACCTCGGGCCCGAGCTGGCTCTCGACAACGTGTGGGCGATCAACTACGGCACGGCCAAGGGCGCCGCACGCAACTACCTGCTCGACGCGCACGACGTGGCCATCGACGAGGTGCGCCGCATGGTGACCGCGGGTGGGCGCAGCGTGGTCGATCTCTCGTGCGGCGGGCTCAGCCCCGATCCGCTCGGCCTCGTCGAGATCGCCCGCGCGAGCGGCGCGCACGTGATCATGGGCTGCGGCCACTACGTCGAGGAGTACCAGGACCCCGCCAACGCCACCCGGACCATCGAGGACCTCGCGGAGGAGATGGTCGAGGCGGTGACCGACGGGGCGTGGGGCACCGACGTGCGCGCCGGCATCATCGGCGAGATCGGCTGCCAGGCGCCGTGGACCGCGCAGGAGCAGCGGGTCATGCTCGCCGCGGTGCTGGCCCAGCGGGAGACCGGCGCGGCCATCAACGTGCACCCCGGCCGGCATCCCGACCAGCCGCAGGAGGCGGCCGACTTCATCCGGGTGAAGGGCGGCCGCATGGAGCGCGTGATCATCAGCCACATCGACCGCACCGTCTTCGACGACGAGCGGCTCCGCCGGCTCGCCGACTCAGGGTGCGTGCTCGAGTGGGACCTCTTCGGGCAGGAGTCGTCCTACTACCGGCTGGCCGACATCGACATGCCGAACGACGCGGTCCGCCTCCGCGCGATCCGCGGGCTGATCGCGCGCGGGCACCTCGCCCAGGTCCTGATCTCGCACGACATCTGCTACCGCTCGCGCCTCGTGCGCTTCGGCGGGCACGGCTACGGCCACATCTTCGCCAACGTGGTGCCGATGATGCGCCGGCGCGGCTTCACGGAGGCGGAGATCCAGGCGATCCTGGTCGACAACCCGCGGCGGCTGCTCACGCTCGAGTGAACGGAGGCTCCGCCATGAACCTCAACGCCATGCTCCCGCTGGACCTCGCGCAGATCACCGCCGCCATCGCCTCCGGCACCCGGCCCAACCAGGTGCTGTGGCAGACGGAGGACTCCATCGCCTTCGTGGCCCGCGGCCGCGCGGGTCGGAGCGAGTTCCACGTCGACCCCAGCGACGAGGTCATGTACATGATCAAGGGCGACATGAACCTCCACTACCGCACGCCCGAGGGCGAGGAGAAGGTGGCGGTGATCCGCGAGGGCGGCATCATCCATTGCCCGGCCGGCACGCCCCACTCCCCGCGCTTCGCCACCGACGCCTTCGTGCTGGTGATCGAGCGCAAGCGGCGCAGCGGTGAGAAGGACCGGTTCTTTTGGTATTGCCCGTCGTGTGGGGCGCAGCTCTACGAGGCGTCGCGGCACGTGAGCGACTACCTGGCCGACCCCGTCTCCGAGGTCTACGCCGAGTTCTACGGGACCGAATCGCACCGTACCTGCGGCAAGTGTGGTCACGTGACGCCACCGCGGCCGGAGGCCGCGCCGAAGGCCTAGACGGGGGCGCCCTCGGCGGCGACGCTTCGCACCCTCGCGCCGGACTCCCGATCGAACACGTGGTACTGCCGGAAGGAGAGCCAGACCTCCTCCCCGGCCGAGAC
>Ga0075433_10001309_pt1 | contig 18249 bp, 19 predicted proteins | sample RhiMethybrSRZTD2_FD_75299 | JGI IMG/M metagenome (GOLD analysis project Ga0075433, IMG submission 75299) | Populus rhizosphere microbial communities from Tennessee, USA - Rhizosphere MetaG P. TD hybrid SRZTD2 | ecosystem: Host-associated > Plants > Roots > Rhizosphere > Soil | place: USA... | reverse complement strand
CAGGTGATACTCTGTTCCCCGTTCGCCGCGGAAAAGCTGGATGCTTCTGTAAGATTGGATGTGGCGCAAATCGTGAGCGATCTGAAGCAGCAGGGCGTTTCGGCAAGCTGGTGGCACTCTGCCGATACTATTGTGGCCGGCGTCGCCCCGCTATTGGAGCAGGGAGATATGGTCGTGATCATGTCGAACGGTGGATTCGACGGAATCCATGGAAAAATGTTGGAGGCCTTGCGGCAACGTTACTCATGAGTTGCAGTGCCCCGCTGCCCCGGCTGGCTTCAGGCAGAGGGGTGAGTCAACAATCGATGCCTAAGAAAAAGATCCTGATCGTTGATGATGACCCTGGCATCCTGGCGATGCTGAAATTGATGTTGCGTCTGGAGGGTTACGAGGCCGTGGTTTGCGAGGAGGCTTTGAACGTACTGGATAGGATCGTGTCTGAAGACCCCGATTTGATTATGCTCGACGCCATGATGCCGCATCTAGATGGACTCTCGATTCTAAACCTCGTCCAATCCAAGGACCTGCCTAAGAAACCTCCGGTGATTCTGTTCACTGGCAACGTCGACGAGTCCTACATCAAGCAAGCATTGAAGGCAGGGGCGAGCGACTTCCTGATGAAACCGTTCGTTAAGGAAGACTTGCTGGATCGACTGCAAGCGTTGATTGGCAAGTGACGTCAGGCCTTGACTGCATGGTGCATGATCCGAACTCTGTTTGCCATTGTTGTCGTTTCTCTTTACCTGTTACTGGTCGGTCCTTTAAGCATTCTCTACGTCCTGCTGGGAGGAAACTCAAAGATCCTGTATTCCGTCGGGAGGGCCGGATGTTCTCTCCTGACTCGAGCGGCCGGAATCGCGGTCGAAATTGAAGGGCTAGGGCACGTAAAGGCCGGAAAAACATATCTGTTTCTGGCCAACCATCAAGGGAATTGCGACCCGGCAGCTCTGTTTCCCGCCATTCCGCGTAACGTTAGATTCATGCTCAAGAAGGAGCTTCGCAAAGTTCCGTTCCTGGGCAAGATCATGAAGCTGGGAGGATTCGTCTTCATCGATCGAAAGGATCGTGCCAGCGCGCTGCAAGGAGTGGAGGAAGCCGTCGCTCAGATGAAGGAGGGGCATTCCTTCATTGCTTTTCCTGAAGGAACACGCAGCCGGACGGGAAGAATGGGGCCTTTCAAAAAGGGCCTGTTCATTATGGCACTCCAAGCCGGCGTGCCCATCATTCCAGTTACGATTTCCGGCAGTTATGAAGTGATGCCTCCGGGTCGATTTAGGATCAGGTCTGGGACAATTCGCGTGGTTTTCCATCCTGAGATTGAGACTAAAGGGTTGGGTCTCAATCAACGGGAAAAGCTCATGACGGAGGTCGAAAGCGTCATTGCTTCAGGCTTGAAGGGGCACGAACAGCCCCTCGTGGGCGTCAAATATTAGGGTCGCAACTTCCGTTATGGCGTCTCCTTTGTCAAAAGCTCATTTGGCTTACTCCTTACTCTGTGACGACATCCGCTTGGAAGTGGGGAACAAGCTCAGCGTGATGGGGATGTTCCAAAACATCTACCTTCAGGCCCTACCCTCGACCATTATCAAATTCGCATTGCTCAATCGGTGGGAGGGGGATGGAGAACACACCACTGAAATCAAGATCATCTCTCCAGATCGGACCAAAATCATTGCCAGCACTGCTCCCTCTCCGTTTTCTCTGACGCCCGGCGGCTTTGCGGACAATGTAACGATCTTTAGCAACGTAGTCTTCAGTGACGAAGGCCCCCATGTGATTCAGATCTACCTGAACGGAATCATGGTTCGAGAGCTATATTTGAACATCGTTATCCCCCCACAATCCAATCCGAGTGTGAATTGATCGGGGTCGATCTTCTCTCGAGCATTCGATAAGAAGTGGTGATAGAACAGCCTTCTGTTTTCTCTTGGATCTCCATGTCACGCCGTCCGTTGACTGAGGCACTACTTTTCTCGCAGAGGGCACAACGGCGAGAAGGGTGTCATGTTTTCCGTGAATCGATGAATTGGTTCGTCAAACCGCAAGCCGAGGCCGAACCGGATTCCTGGACCTAATGAACCCTCTGGGCGTTCGCATCATAATAAGAAACTGTTCCCCGCTCTTGGCTGGTTCACTCCTTTACCTGGCCTGCAGTTCAGAACCGGGGTCGCCATCGCCAGTTAAGGATTCCAGACAGATCGCTCCTCCGTCTGCCGCGCCAAATGTCCGTTTTGCCGATCTTTCAGTCGAGGCCCTGAAAGAGTATGGCGTGACCCTCAACACTTCTCTTGGCGATATCAAAATTGAGCTTCTGCCTCAGCAGGCTCCCGAGACCGTGCGGCAATTCCTCTCCATTTGTCAGATGGGATTGTACAACCACACCGCCTGGCATCGTATTGTACGGGGATCTTTCGTCCAAGGCGGTGATCTGAGCACTCGCCGGCCACCGCTCTCTGCAGCCGAAATCGAGCATGTCAACCGGCGCCTGAAACTGGAAGCTGGCAAGCTGAAACACGAGCCCGGCTCTGTCTCCATGGCCCGCAGTGAAACCCCGGGCAGTAGCGAAACCTCTTTCTTTATCTGCCTGACTCGTCAGGCCACCTTGGACGGCAAGTACACCATTTTTGGCAAGGTCGCTTCCGGGATCAAGGTGATCGAGCAGATTTCAAACGTTTCTTTGGAGGGCGACCGGCCAAGGCTCCGCTGGGAGGTGGCCAAAGCGGAGGTTGTGCGGACGGTAAGCCCTTAGTGAATGAGAGAGCCGGGCCCCAAGGGCGACTCTTGTCAGAGGCCCTCTCGGCGTTCGAAGAACGGCTCACACACTCAGGCTCCCGCAGGAGACGTGCTTTGTCACGACGGAGACAGTTTCTCCGGCCAGTGATGGAGCTCCTAAGTTTCCGGACGATGAGCGTCGACTCCGACGGACAACCAAAAGAGGAGGATCCTATCAGTCCTCCTGCTTTGCAGTTGTGTGGGGATAGTTGCTCCGGTCGCAAACCCGGCCGAGCGGTTGCCGCTACGGAATTTCGCGACGGTTGACGGTTTGGGCCACACCTCGGTTCATCGCATCGTACCCGATTCACACGCTGGGAGACGGCGGCGTATACGGTTGGGTTACCCGCCAAAAGCAGTGTCAGCGGTGGAATCGTCGCGGTAGTTCCTGGCAAACTCGCGATTGGCGTCTTTTCGCCTCGTTTGGATGCCAGAGGAAACAGCCTTCGAGGAATCAAGGTTTGCCAGGAACTATCCCGCAAGTTCGGCTGCCACATTTTCGACTCCGCGGTCTCCCCCAAAAACCTGCTCACTCTTTGAAGTCAATCGTCCCGACCGTATCCTGCTCGCCCGTCTGGTTGCGACCTTGGGTCAAAACATCGAAGGAGTGTTTCGTCTGCTTCGGGAACGGTTTGAGTCAAACCTATTCCAGCTCGAAACCCTAATACGTCACCCGGCTTCGTCTCTCGATCTGCAGGAGCAGGAGACCACCTGCTTTGATCTGGTTGAGAGCCCCATTCAGTTCGGTGACATACTTGATAGGGGCACGGTTGACCGAATAGATGAAATCTCCGGTCTGGACATCGTTGCGTGTCGCTGTGACGCCGATGAGCTTGGCGGCCACGACTACTCCGTTAGAAGTTTGCGGCGGGGAGGAAGCATTTCAGACACACATTGCTTTTTCAATTCCTAAAAACTAGAATGCCCCCAAGCCGGCGAGGAAGTGTCAATGATTCCATCCACGGGTCCCGCGAATGATTCATATCGAAAAAGAGCTCAACTCCCCACAGCTTAAGGCAGTTCAGACAACTGAAGGTCCCTTGTTAATTCTGGCTGGTGCAGGCAGCGGCAAGACTCGGGTGATTACGTATCGCATTGCGCACTTAATCGAAAACCGGCAGGTCCGCCCCGAGTCGATCCTGGCGGTGACCTTTACAAACAAGGCAGCCGAAGAGATGTTGCACCGCGTTCATTCCCTGCTGCGGCCCGGCCGTTCGGGAAACCCAACTGTCTCTACCTTCCATTCTTTCTGTGTCCGCGTTCTCCGGCGTGATATCCCCTTAATCAGCTACGGACGAGATTTCACTATTTACGATGACGTCGACCAGCTTGCAGTGGTTAAGGCCAGTTTGAAGGAGATGGGTCTGGATGAGAAGCTGCTTTCGGCGCGTTATGCCTTATCGCGCATCAGCTATGCCAAGAACCACGGACTTACCCCCGAGACCGTTTACGAGCAGGCCTACGACTCCAAAACGGAGAAGATCGCCATTGCCTTCGGGCTTTACGAAAAGAAGTTGAAGCAAGCCAATGCCCTGGACTTTGATGACCTATTGCTGAAGACCGTGGAGATTTGTCAAGCTCACCCGTCGCTGCGGCAAAGGCTCAACGAGCAGTTTCGCTATGTGATGGTCGATGAATATCAGGATACCAATCGGACGCAATATCAGCTCATTCGCCATCTCACCCAGTTGCAACAAAACCTGTGCGTGGTGGGGGACGAGGATCAGTCGATCTACGGCTGGAGAGGAGCGGACATTCAGAACATTCTGAGCTTTGAAAGCGATTATCCTCAAGCTCAGATTATCAAGCTGGAGCAAAACTATCGTTCGACCAAGATCATCTTGGACGCTGCTGGAGCGGTGGTGGCGAACAACGAAGCGCGTAAGGGAAAATCGCTCTGGACCGAAAGGACTGGCGGCGAGCCGGTGACTCTCTACGAGGCGCCGGACGCCGAGAATGAAGCCCAATTTGTTGCCCAGCAAATTCTCTCGCAAAATCGCTTGCACCCCAATGAGAAGCTGGCGGTGCTCTATCGCACGAATTTCCAGTCCCGTCTGTTTGAGGAGGCTTGCCGGCGTAACGCCATCAAGTATTCGATTGTAGGCGGATTCAGCTTTTACGAAAGGGCCGAAATCAAAGACCTACTGTGCTACCTAAAAGTCTGTCTGAACCCCCGCGATTCGGTCAGCTTGCTTCGGATTCTGAACACGCCTCCACGCGGAATCGGCAAGACTACCATTGAAACTCTGGAGCAGGAGGGTCGCAAACGTGGGCTTACATTGTGGGAGACGATTCGATTTGCAGTCGAGCAACAGACATTCACGGCCCGGACACTCCATGCACTGAAAGAATTTCAAGAGCGGATTCAGGAATTTATTGAAGCTTTGCGCCAGGTGTCCCTGTCGAAACTCATCCAGCTGATTATGGACAAATCGGGATACGTTGGATGGCTGGAGACCGAAGGAACTGAAGAGGAACTTTCACGAATCGAGAACCTGCAAGAGTTGGTGAATGCGGCTCGGGACAGCGAGGGGCGGGGGGAAACTCTTCAGGATTTCCTGGATCACGCCGCACTGGTTTCAGACACTGACGACTACGACGCACGAGCCAGAGTGACGCTGATGACGCTGCATAGCGCCAAGGGTCTCGAGTTTCCAGTAGTCTTTATCGTGGGTTTGGAAGAAGGCCTCTTTCCACATAGCCGGTCGTCGCTGAGCCCGCAGGAAGTAGAGGAGGAGCGCCGTTTATGCTACGTGGGCATGACTCGCGCGCAAAGGAAACTGACTCTCACTCGAGCCAGGTCCAGACGTTTCCTCGGTAGTGAAGGAACGAGCGAGACCGAGCCTTCGCGGTTTATTTATGAGATTCCCGCCGACCTTATCGAGAATATTTCTAACGGACAAGCAAGGAGAAAACCCACCTACGAAGGACTGGCTTACAACACGATTGAGAGCATCCAGGAGTTTTACCGGCAGCGCGGCAAAGAGATTGATTTGGCCCCGACTCGAAAAACAGAACCTCGAAGAGAAGAGGGGTTTAAGCATGGATGTTACGTGCGGCATGCCAAATACGGAGTGGGCATGATTGTTCGTTGCGAGGGCGAGGGGAATGATTCCAAGCTGACCATCAGTTTCCCTGGCTACGGACTCAAGAAATTGGTGCCCAAATACGCCAATTTGGAGAAGGTTTAGGGCGTCTCCTAAAGGTTTCAATCTGATTCAACAACTGGAGCACGTTGGCAGAAAGAGTGGGTCAATGCCGCATTGACCGTGACGAAGGAGCTGCCAATGGTCCTCTGATACATTTATGACGTTATTGACTGGGTTTGTATGAAAGCACACCTGTTCAAGACAAAGAGTCCTGACAGGCTCATCAAGGAATCCCAAGCGCCTGAGCGCACGATGAGGCGTACCTTGACCTCTGTGGATCTGACCGCTTTAGGTATTGGGGCGATCATTGGAGCGGGCATATTCGCCCTTACCGGCACTGCCGCTGCCGGTCAGAGTTTTCAAAGTACGATTGAGACCCCGGTCATTAATTTCATCGACGCCTGGATTTCAGGAGCGCCTCTTCACCTCGGCAGAGCCGGTGCTGGCCCGGCTATTGTTTTCTCATTCGTCGTCGCGGCAATCGCCTGTGCTCTGGCAGCCCTATGCTATGCGGAGATGGCCTCGATGATACCGGTTTCCGGAAGTGCATACACTTACTCGTATGCCACTTTGGGAGAATTTATCGCCTGGGTCATAGGATGGGATTTGATTCTCGAATATGCTGTGGGCAACATTGGCGTGGCCGTGAGCTGGTCTGACTTCTTCACGAGGCTGCTGTATAGCTTGACCCATATAAAGCTGCCTCTCTGGTTGGTCAAAGACTACGGCACTGCCCATGTCTGGGTGGAAAAGGCCCAGGAGCTGGCTCTTCATAACCAGGGTCAACTTCAACTGTCACCGGCCGATCTGGCCAATTACACGCAAGCGGCAAGCAATCTGAGCAATTACTCGAGCCCCTATCTTCCGACCATTCTTGGCCATCCCATCGCTGTTAATCTACCTGCCTTCTTCATCGTCGCTTTCCTAACGGTTCTGCTGGTCGTGGGCATTCAAGAGAGTGCCCGAGTCAATACTGCCGCGGTTATTCTCAAAACGTCGATCGTAGTCTTCTTCATCGCTTTCGGGGCATTCTACGTCAATCCCACGCTTAACTGGCATCCTTTCATGCCTAACGGATTTACCGGGGTCATGGGCGGTGCGGCTATTGTGTTCTTCGCGTTTATTGGGTTCGATGCGGTTTCAACTACGGCAGAAGAGACGCGCAATCCGCAACGCGACCTGCCCATAGGAATGATGGCCTCATTGATTATTTGTACGTTGCTTTACGTGGGCGTTTCCGGAGTCCTAACCGGAATGAAGAAATACACCGCCTTTGCCGATGACGCTGCGGCCATAGCCACGGCCGTGGAGGTCTCAGGCAAGCCTTGGGTCCAAACGGTCATCAGTGCCGGCGCGCTGGCCGGGCTCACTTCGGTCATTCTGGTCTTTCAGCTCGGCCAGCCGCGCATCTTCATGGCTATGGCACGCGACGGCTTGCTTCCCCAATATTTCGCGCGCATTCATCCCCGTTTTCGCACGCCTCACATCACAACTATTTGGACTGGTGTGCTCGTCGGTCTGATCGCTATGGTCATTGACATTGGGTCAGCAGCCGAACTGACCAACATCGGAACCCTGTTCGCATTTATTCTGGTATCGGCTGGCGTCATCGTCTTGAGGCGAACTTCACCAGACCGAGTACGTCCGTTCAGGACTCCCGGGGTTCCATGGCTTCCGGTGGTGGGAATCGTGTTTTGTTTGGCGCTGATGATAAGCCTTCCGGTCCTGACCTGGATACGCTTCATTGTCTGGCTGGCAATTGGACTGGTGATTTATTTCCTCTATGGATACAAGCACAGCGTCCTGAGGCAGGAAGAGGAAGGACTTTCAGCGCGCTCATTGTAACGGTGAGCAAGTTCTTACGGCGGGTAAATTTGAGGCTGGCGGGAGCTACCTGTTTACTTGAGGCTTGAAAGGAATTCCAAAGAGGGCCTGCACCTCAATCGACTTCTCGCCTTGGCGAGCTGGCTTAAACTTCCACTGTTTCAGGGCATCTATGGCGCGCTCATCAAGGGCTGGATTGAGGCTTCGAATGACACGAACTTTGTCCACACCTCCGTCCTTTCGAATGATGGCGTAGAGAACAACTAGGCCACGAAGTTTGGCCAGCTCTTCATCCTCTGGCCTGCCCGGATCCACCTTGCGCAGAGGACGCGGCTGGACGATCGGATCGGTGGCAGTTACCAGGACTTGCGATTGAGTTCCAGAAGGAATTGAGTTGTCTGCTGTCACGGCAGGCTGTGGGGGCCGGTCACTCATCTCTGAAAATTGCATAATCCATCGCCCAGCTGGCATGGGGACAAAGACCGTGTAGTTTCTCTTCCCCGACAAAACCCCGTAGACCCCTAACCCGGCTCCCCCGCGGCTCCCTTCCACGACTGTGATGTTGTAGGATTCTCCCGGATCTTCAATCGTGACCATTTCACTAAAGCCGGCGGGCGCGCGAGGGCGCTTTCCTGGACCTGCGATGGCAGGTGTTCCGTTATTGGGTCCTCCTTTAATTGAGAGGCCCGGAATCTGGATTTGAGCAATGTTTCCACCGCTCCCAAAGCCATTCCCTTTGCCACTCCCTCCCCCGCCCGGAACGCCTCCGCCCAGGAGGCCCCCATCGATCCCATCGGGAGATCCGGCCCGGTTGCCCTCCGGCGAGATGGAGAATGCTCCCGTTCGGTTGCCGGGAGGAACTTTGATTCCGCCAGGACCGGGCAAGCCAGGATTAGCGCTGAGAACCACCATATTCCGCAATTGATCTGGTTCAACAGGCCCCGTGGGAACATTGATGAGAGGACCCGGGTTGCCCGAATCCGAACCGATATTCCATTCGGGTGAAGCCCCGGGATGCAGCATAAGCTTGGGATTTAGATTGATGACGTCGCTTTTGGCAATTGTCAGCTCGGACAGAGACTTCTGAACGTTCTCCGGATCAGGGGGCTGGAATTCAGGTGTGTCAGGCTTTCGGCTGAGCGCTTCAGACATCTGCTTGCTTGAAATCTGTATGGACTCGAGTTTTGTTTCCTCCACATTCCACACCACAATATTCGGAACTTTCACCTCTTGTTTGATCTGCACATCGGGAGTGCTTGGCTGAATGATTGTTTGAGTGGGGTTGTCGGGTTTGGGCGGCGCCGATTGGATTATCTGAGTGGGATGAAAGGCCGTGCTTCCCTTGGGGGGGGTAACATCCTTGCGTTCACCGGCGGCATCTTTAGGCCCGTCACTTGCAGAAGTAATCTTTGGCAGCAGGTCGGCAGGTTTATAGTAAGTAATATCGTAGTCTCTTTCCAAGACTTCCCGAGTTAACGGGAGAGTCTGGCTGAACTTCATGCCGGAGACACCGAACGCCAGAGTGACCATTCCGATGTGAAGGACAACAGAGGTTGCAAAGGATTTGGCTGGATAGGGCCTCGTCACCCAAACATCCGAAAACATCTCCTCCTGTTCGACTTCTCTGACTTGAATCGAGGAAAGCAAATTATCCAGATCGTAAAAGTTTCGATCTTCGGCAACCACAGCGGTCGCCCCCGGATCCTCCGACACATTCGCTTTCGCCAATAAACCGTCCCAGTGACTCGAACAGTTTTGACAAATCTCCCTGCGAAATACGTACCACTTCATTTTTTGTCCACAGCTTTGACAGACTGCCATCAGCAATGGGCCCATTCCCGGATCAAACAAAAGGGCGCTCAATTGAGTGCCCTTTCTAGTTCAATCCAAATTATTCCGATCCGACCCGCGCGATTCAACACCTCTGATCGGAAATTCAAATAGCATTCGTTACCCAAAAAATGCGAGCCTCAGCGGCCCAAAATGTTACTCCCACGCCAAAATCTAAGTCAAACACATAAGCCCATTAAATTCAAATCTAATGAAGACGATAAACGTAAAATGTTGCCGTTTCGTAGGCTGGGTTCAAATTTGGGACTGAATGTGGTTTTTGTGTCACTAGATAGTCGATCCCCTTCTGAGCGAACTCTTGAACCTTGGTCAGGCCAGGCACTCTTTCCATGGTGTCTTCCCATCGTCTCCCCCACTCTATGGCAAAGGATCGAGAGAAGTTGGCCTGTCCACCCGCCTTCCAATCCACAAAGACAGCCCGATTCGCATAGAAGCGAAAGACGCCCGGGGATTTGTCGCGTCCCACATCTGGAAACAGAAAAACAGCATCGACGGGTGTCATGCTCTTGGCCCAACTGGCCAAATTTAGGATTTCACGACGGTCTGGCGTAGCGGCTGGTTTCTTAAAGATCCAGGGCAAGGCGAGAAACAAGAGAATAATCAGAATATGAAGAGACGAGTAAGCCAATCGCGGTGACCCTGACCTCTTGGCCAGTGTGATTCCCAATGCCAGACTCAAAAGGAAAACAAAGCCCACGTTTCCGACGATCATCCAGGAAAATAGCTCCAAGCTGCAAGGTTTCACCACGGCGACGAAAGCCACAAAAAGGAGCTGAGCTAAAAGGCTGGATCCGCGAATCCAACGGCGCCAGCCACGAGAAAAGTCCTTTTCCAAGACCGTGTTCTTCAAGACTTCAAGGATCAAGACTGGCCACAAAAGCAACAGCAGATTCCTGTCCAATGCTAAGAAGAAGCTGGAAGACAGCCAAAGCTGGTTCTCCAGCTTCAATGGGTCGGCCGCCAAGCCTTTCCAGGCTGCGGCCCACGAGAAAATAAGCGTGAAGGTGACGATGAAAATCAGTGCACGGGCCGGCTGAACTTGCGGCAGGATCCCCAATCTAAACTGGTCGAGTAGAACCCAAGAAGCTGGGATCATGATTGAGCCCCAGAGTACCGTAGCAAGCACAAAGCCTCTGAGAAGCCATGACTTGACTGGCTGGCATTTTCGCCATCCGAGCCACAACATCAGCCCGGCCAGGAAGAGCAGATAGAAATCGCAGCGATTCCACTCGGAGACAAATACATATGGAGTTCTCAACTTGAGCAGAACCTCCCATTGCTTATCGATGAAACTCAGGAAGTATCGGGACTGTTCTCCGGGCGAAGAACCGAGCGCAACGATCGTCAAGAACATGGTCGACGCCAGAGGTAATGCGGCAGCACCGAGACGCTGGTTGGGTGAGAATTCTCCGTTGTCCAGCGACAGGACCGTCAGCCAGCCAATCCAAAATGGTAAAGTAGTTGTCGGGTGAAGTAGGAATCCGAGACATCCTAAGAGAGTCCCTCCGAGAACTCGTCGTCGAACAACCAAGGCAAGGCCCGCGAGGGATAGAGAGAAAGCAAGTCCGCGCGGTACGGTTTCATACTCGACGATGAGAATTTGCGCTCCAGGAATCGCTCCGCCCAACATCATGAGTCCAGCCAAAGCCAAAGCAGTCTCTGTGCCGCACCCCAGAGTCCTGAAAAGGAGAAAGAAACTGGCCAACAATAAGCCCCTCGATGCGAGCTGCAGGGCGGTCAGCGATACCGGGAGACTCCATCTAAAGAACTTGCTAATGAACAACACCAGTTCATCAAACAGAGTAAAGGCTGTGTGCGGGTATTGCGTAATGAGATCGTTTTTTAGCAGCGAGGTATCTTGAGCTTTCAGGAGAAGCGGCAGGTAGATTTGAGTGTCCTCTTCGCAAATTGAAGCCCCTGGGTAGCAGCAGTAGCTGGCGAGCACGATAAGAATCAAGTAGGTGCCTGGTAGACCATATTTGATCAGAAGACTGACGGGAAGAAGTCTGTGGCTGGACACGACCATTAGAATTACTGCGAAAGTAGAATGCTTGGGTACTTGTGCTCGAAGCGCTCGCCTGCCGCGAAGAAGGCCAAGCTACGAGATTCCGCGGCCTTTTTCCAGTTCTTTCTCTCACCCTATGCTAAGATACGGAGCCGTTGTTCACATAGTTCCAGAGTCCCGACGAGGCGTCACATGATGACTGCTCTGAACATATTCATGCGCTGGCTTCATATTTTTTCCGTCATTGCTGCGGTGGGAGCGACGGTCTTTATGCGGTTTGTTCTCATTCCCTCGTTGACGGGCCTAAACGAGGAGGCAAGGAGTGCGCTCCAGAAGAATCTGAAGCCTCGGCTTCAGATTCTGGTTCATGGTGCCATCGGCGGCATCCTGCTCTCCGGCCTCTACAATACCCACCTGCTTTGGAGGACCGCAGTCTCCCCGTACGGCTACATGTACGCGCTCAAGATGCTGCTGGCTTTCACGGTGTTTCTAATCGCCATTTTTCTTACCTCTTCGAATCCCAAACGGGCCGCTTTCCAGGCCAATCGGAAGAAGTGGCTGGGCGTGAGCTTTGTGCTTGCGGCTCTGGTTGTAATCCTATCGGCCTGCTTGAGGTCTCTGCACCAACCGTAACTTCAGCTATAAGACTCAACGGACGTCCACAGAAGCCGGCCTTTTTCTTAAAGATCTCAATCAGCAGGGACGAAACGTCTAACGAGTTCGATTTTGTTCGTCCTCCGCTGATTTTTGGTCACCTTACCATCTCTAGAAAGGTTGTATGAGCTCCATAGTCTTTGAAAGAAAGAATGGGTACGCAAAGATCACTCTCAATCGTCCGCCTGTCAACGCTTTGAACATCGAAATGTTGACCGAGATTGGTAACGCGCTGGAGAGCCTTCACAACGAAGACCACACCAAACTCATTATCATCAACTCCGCTTGCAGGATTTTTAGCGCCGGAGTTGATATGGCCGATCATGCCCCTCCAAAGGTGTTTCAGCTCCTTGAGGCCTTTCACCAGATCTTTCTCATCATGGCAGACCTGGCGAAGCCTACTCTGGCCGCGGTCAATGGACCGGCCTTAGGCGCAGGCTGTGAATTCGCCACTTGCTGTGACCTTGTGATCGCGACCGAGAATGCCAAGTTTGGGCAGCCCGAGATAAAGGTCGGCGTGTTTCCACCCATTGCGACGATTGTCTTCCCTTATCTGGTAGGCAAGAAGAAAGCAATGGAACTCATCCTCACAGGGGAGACTGTAGACGCCCGTGAAGCCTTGTCTCTAGGGCTCATCAACCGAATTGTTCCTCTAGAAAGGCTGGATGAGTCGGTCCTGGAGATGGCCTCAAAGATCACGGCTAACAGCGGTCCAGTCCTTCAAATGACCAAGAAAGCGATGCTTTCAGGGGAAGGACGCACTTTTGAGGACGCCTTAAAGAACGCCCAGGACTTGTACCTCAATCAGCTCATGTCCCTCGAGGATACGAACGAAGGACTGAAGGCGTTTATCGAAAAACGCTCCCCCATCTGGAAAGACAAATAGTCCGGTCCTTTCGCCTAACACTTCCCTTTTTGTCATTACACTCGTTGAAGAGTAAAATATTTGTCGGCCTTGCATGTTGGAACCTGGCTTTGGACTGGTGTCTTCTCCATCATCGGAAACATTGGACGTGTTGCCCCGCTGACCTCGAAAATCGGAGCCTTCAAATGATTGAATTTGATATGACAGAAGATCACCTCAGCGTTGAGCGCCTAGTCAAAGAGTTCGTATCCAAGGAAGTTGCACCTATGATCGCTGAAAACGATGCGAACCACTACTTTGACCGCTCCCTTCTCTCCAAGCTCGGGGAGCTTGGGTTGCTGGGCATCTGCATTCCGTCCCAGTATGGCGGGGCAGGATTTGACTACATCAGTCTGGGGGTTGCTTCAGAGGAGCTCGAGTACGGGGACACGTCCCAGAGAGTGATCATGTCAGTTCATGTTGCATTGAATTCCCTGACCCTCTTGACTTGGGGGACGGAAGATCAGAAGCAACGGTATCTGGTTCCCCAGGCACGCGGAGAGAAGATCGCAACATTCGGCCTGACGGAACCGGACGCCGGGAGTGACGTCGTCGGCATCCATACAACGGCCCGTCGCGAAAAGAATGAGTACATCGTAAACGGTGAGAAAGTCTGGATTTCTTTAGCTGATGTTGCCGATAACTTCCTTGTCATTGGCTGGACCGACCTAGAAAGAAAAAAGAATAGAGACCACAATGGGTTGAGCGCCTTCATCGTGGAGCGCAGCATGCCGGGTTTTACCAGCGGAACTCTTAAACAGAAGTGGGGAATCCGAGCCGGTAATACCGGCTTCTTCTCCATGAACGACGTTCGAGTTCCGTTGGTAAACCGCTTGGGTGAAGAGGGAGAAGGATTCAAGATAGCCATGTTCGCTCTGGAACAGGGCCGTTACACGGTAGCTGCCGGAGCCACAGGATTGATTCGAGCCTGTCTGGACGCCAGCAAGAAGTACGCTCTCGAGCGCAAGACTTTCGGAGAGCCTATCGCCAACCATCAACTGGTCAAAGAGATGATCGCCCAAATGGTCCTAGACTATGAGGCTTCACGACTCCTTTGGCTTCGCTGTGGCTGGCTCAAAAATCAAGGCAAGCGCAATAATCGAGAGACTTCATTGGCCAAATGGTATGCCACGGTGGCCTCCGAACGAGCCGCCGGGGACGCAGTCCAGATCCACGGGGCGTATGGCTACTCCGATGAATACCCCGTTGGCCGCTTCTACCGAAACTGCAAGGGCGCGGTAATCTATGAAGGGACCCGCGAAATCCATAAGCTGATGCAGGCTGATTATGCCCTAGGGTTGCGAACAGACAAGCCCCGGCGCTGCGATCTGCCGCCAATCCGCAATTAAACCACGAAAGGATTACCAGAGTTTGGTGTAATCGTTCGTGGGTGGGCACCGAGCTTCTGGATCTGGTAGTTAACTGTTTCCTCACTCATGGCACCGCCAGGACCTTGGGAGAAATGACGATGGAGAGAGAACTGTCGCGCGAGTTTCTTCGAGTTGTCGAAGAATCGGCCATTGCCGCAGCCAGGACAATGGGACAGGGTGACCGCAAGTTTGCAGATCAAGCGGCCGTCGAAGCAATGCGAAAAGCAATGGATAGCATTCCTATGAACGGGACCATTGTCATCGGCGAAGGAGAGCGTGACGAGGCACCGATGCTTTATATCGGTGAGAGGGTAGGCCGACGCGAGTCCGTCGCCAACGGGCTCCATGAAGTTGACATTGCAGTGGATCCTCTGGAGGGGACCAACCTCTGCGCTACCGGAGGACCTGGAGCGATTACCGTACTCGCCAGTTCAGAAAAGAACGGTCTTCTGCACGCGCCAGACTGCTATATGGAAAAGATCATTGTAGGGCCTGCCTCGAAAGGGGCTGTCGATCTGGATGCCTCGGTGCGAGACAATTTGCGTGCCATTGCCCGAAGGCTCGATCGAGATGTTGAGGATCTCGTCGTCATCGTATTAGACCGGGATCGCCATCTCCAGTTAATCGAAGACATCCGCATGGCAGGAGCTCGTATCCGCCTCATCTCAGATGGTGATCTCTCTGCAGGTATCACCGTGGCTTTGCGGGGAACTGGGGTTCACGCTGTGATGGGAACGGGTGGCGCACCCGAGGGAGTTCTGACAGCCGCTGCGCTCCGTTGCCTGAACGGGGAGATACAGGCCAGGTTGATCATCAAGGACCAGGCACAGGCTGAGAGAATGCAAGGTATGGGGATCAAGGATCTCAAGAGGGTCTATGCAACAGAAGACCTTGCCCCGGGCAAGAGGATTGTGTTTGCCGCGACCGGCGTGACCGATGGAACCTTGCTAAAGGGAGTTCGATTTTTTAGTGACGGAGTCCGCACGCATTCTCTCCTGATGAATCTGACACATCGCGTCGTTCGGTTTGTAGACACCGTCCACCTGGCAGATCGTCCTGATATTCAGGTTCGGTTCTAACACTCAGGACAACCGCTCATGAAGTGGCGTCTGTACATTTTGGCGCTTTCCCTGTCTGGCATCTGGTGTGGCCTCTTGACGGGCTTCCCTTGGCTGGTCCGCTTCGGAGATGCTCGACTGGCTGCCGCCGTTTCGTTGGTCTGCTCCGCCGTCTGCCATCAAGATCCAATACGATCTTTCCGGCTTCTGGGTGTCACCCTTCCAGTCTGTTCTCGGTGCACTGCAGTGTACTTGGGGGCTTTCTGCGGAATTACGGTATTTCCACTGTTGCGCAATCTTGCCGGCTTATTCAGCAAGATTACATATCTCGCAGGTATTTCCACAATGTTGCTGGGGCTCGATGTGGCCGCCGATGTGGCCGGCCTTTGGCACAACACCTTTTCATCCCGTTCCATTTCCGGAGGATTTCTCGGCTTGACTTACAGCCTAGGGTTTCTAGTATTGCTTGAGCGTCTTCGGTGGGAATCTTCCGTTAAGGCCTCTCCGACCTAAGATTGCTGGCAGACGCGTGCCTCAGGCTTCGGCTCAGTCGCGACGGGACCCGTTCCGGGTGTTTGGTGTAGGCAGGCGCAGTTAAGACCATCAAGGTTGACGTCGAAATCTAACTTCTCAAATCTCTTCTTTTCCCATGCTGTCAGGTCCGATACTGTCGGTCTGGGTCCGCCCAGCTTTGTCCGAACAGTTTGGACAAGGGCTGGGGCTAAACTGAGCTTCAGAATGCTCGCTAATATAACTCTCAATCTGCTGCCAGTAGTTCTTATCATCGCGGACCTTCTTACAGTACGAGCAGATCGGCAGAAGCCCTTGCAGCTGTTTCAAGCGAGATAGTGCAGTTTCGAGCTCGCCGACGCGGTCTGCAAGACGCGACTGCAAGTCCACAATCCGTAAGCCAACCTGCAAGCGAGCATGGAGCTCTTCCGGGTAAAACGGCTTCGTCATGTAGTCATCTGCTCCGGCTTCCAATCCGCCAACCACATCTTCGGTCAGCCCCCTGGCCGTGAGCAGGATGACATAAACGGGCCTACTCTGAGGCCGTTGGCGCAAGCCCTGGCACACTTCAACCCCGTCCTTCCCCGGCATCATCCAGTCGAGAATTGCCACCTTGGGCGCATCATTCCCCTGGAGGGCCTGGTCAGCTTCACTGCCATTTGAACAGCTCAGAACATCGTATCCCCATTTCCTCAAGATAGACCCAAGCAAACGGAGAGAAACGATATCATCCTCTGCAATGAGGATTCTCACGCGAGCCTTTCATCACGCAATGACATCAGCGCCAGCCTGAGCTGCTCCATGGTTTCTTGGAGTTCGTTCCAGGCTTCCTGCCGTCCTGTCACATTCCCTTCCCGTCCGAACTTTTCGAGCTTAGAGGCTGCTGCGTAAGCGGCTGGGGCGCAAAAGTTGCCTACTGAACCTTTCAACGTGTGTGCAGCTTGTTCGAGCAAGCTCAGATCTTGTCTTTCTAAGGCTGTTCGAATCCGAGCCATCAGCCTGGGCGAATCTTCCAGAAATACTTCAACGATCTCCAATAGAAGCTCGATGTCACCCTCAACTCGCATCAATGCCGCGACCTGATCGAAAACTCTTGCTGCCTCAACCTCTTGGCCGTGATCGGTCGTTTGACACAAACGTCTACAGGAGCCTAACAAAACAGATTCCGGTCCGGGAATTCGCGTGGTCATAAGTCTAACTCAGGGTACAGCTCTTCGAGCTGGGGCTTCACAATCCTTTCGTAACATGCCGGGCAAATGCTATGGCTGAACTGAGCACCGGAATGTTCAGTCACATATTCCTCGATCTGCTCCCAGTAGTTCCGATCGTCTCTAACCTTCTTGCAGGAAGGACACATTGGAAAAAGTCCCTGGAGTTGTTTGACACGGCAAAGAGTCGACTCCAGCTCCGCTATTCGATCGGCTAAGCGTTTCTGTAACTCAAGAGTTCGAAGACCCGTTTTTAGTCGAGCTCGGAGCGCCTCGCGGTCAAAAGGCTTGGTGATGTAGTCGTCGGCTCCGGCTTCGAGACCAGTTACGATGTCTGTGCTACGCCCTCTGGCTGTAAGCAAGATAATGTATATAGGCTCTGATTGGGGTATTTCGCGAACCTTCCTGCAAATGTGAGGGCCATCCATTCCGGGCATCATCCAGTCGAGAATAGCCATCTTGGGCGCTTCCGGACCTAGAAGGTGTGAACAAGCCTCGATGCCCTCAGTGCAGCTAACAACCTCATACCCCCACTTCCGCAGGACGGCGCCAAGCAAGCGTCGAGAGACCGGGTCGTCCTCTCCAACCAGAACCCTCAAGATGCTCCCTCCTGGTTGAGGCTGCAGTGCCTGCCTCCGACAAGTTCCTCGTCTGGTTTCGCGGCAGTAACCGAAAGGTGAAGTGAGCGGGCCGAGCGCAACCCTCTTCCCGTTGAACCCGCCACCATGTGGTCTACCATTTTCAGAGCGTCACAATCTGCGAGGGATTCATTGATCTCATCCATGTCGTCCCGCGCTTCAGCAATTTTGTGGGAGTGGTCAGATCACGGAAAGAATCATGAAATGTTTCGGTCGATTGAAACAGAGGCCTTAATCAAAAAATCTGTGGATTGACCCATATAACCAGAATGCGACTGAGATTTTGGGAAGACGAAACTCAGTGAG
>Ga0075433_10001308_pt1 | contig 18250 bp, 17 predicted proteins | sample RhiMethybrSRZTD2_FD_75299 | JGI IMG/M metagenome (GOLD analysis project Ga0075433, IMG submission 75299) | Populus rhizosphere microbial communities from Tennessee, USA - Rhizosphere MetaG P. TD hybrid SRZTD2 | ecosystem: Host-associated > Plants > Roots > Rhizosphere > Soil | place: USA... | reverse complement strand
AGAATGATTTCCTTCATCCTTCCGGGCTCATGGCAAGGCAAGGACTAATCAAACCTAACACGACAGCGTTGGACTGTTTCGTGCAGAGGTGCCTGGCATTGATACAGGCCGCCAGGAGTCACAGTATACCTGTCTTCTATGTTGTAACGGCTTTGAAGCCGGACCACAGCGACAGCTCTCTATCGCCAGTGTGGCGGAAGCGGGGCCTTGGTAGCGAAACGGGCTTCCTGATCGAAGGAAGCTGGGGCGCACAGATCGTCGAGGGATTGACTCCCGCACAAGAAGACTACGTTCTTACGAAGAAAGGTCATGGAGCATTTTTTGGCACAACTTTAGACCGGACCCTCTCGAACTTGGGTGTGATTCAATGCTTTATCATCGGCTTCGGCGGACTTTCGGGAGGCGTGGATGACACGGCAAGGCAGGCCGCGCCTTTGGGATACGAGGGTATCGTCGTCTCTGACGCAACATACCCCGTGGATGACTATCAATTAACGACGCTCGATCATAAAGCACAGGTCAAATCGACCGAAGAGGTCCTGAATCTTCTGCGGACCAGAACCTGGCGCGTGGCGCGTTCGGATCGTGAACAACGATTCCAGAAAAAGGTTGCTCTGATTGTCGTGGATCTCCAAAACGATTCGATTCATCCGAAAGGAGCCAATGCTTTATACGGTGGGTCTAAGCTGACAGCCGATGAGTTTGAAATGGTGATCAGAAATAATCAGAGGCTTATGACCGCAATGAGACGAAGCGACTACGCTGTGATCCACACCTTACCCGAGTACCGTCCTGACGAGATCGATTTTTGCGGTTCGCCTCTCTACTACAAAACCCGAAGCGCTGAAATGCCTCCAGGCACAAAGCACCGACAAGGCTCATGGGGAAACGAGTTTGTCGAAGGAGTGCAGCCAGCGGAAGGAGATTTTGTCCTCGTCAAGAAAACCAACAGCGCTTTTTCATTCACGTGCCTGCACCGGCTCCTGCGTAATCTCGATGTCGGCCGCTGTATTGTTACGGGAGGTTCCATCAAAGGTTGCGTGAGCGACACGCTCAGAGATGGCCTTGCTCTCGGATATGAAATGATTCCCGTCAGCGACGCGACTTACAAGCCGAATTCTCCCTATCTCAGAATTTTGGCTGATAGAATGCGGATTTTAACTACGGAGGAAGCGCTCGCTCTTGTCGACGACGAACGGTAGAGGTGACCTTGGAAACGGACAGGACGCGACGCATACAAGATAAGCTGACAGTGCCCTTAAGGTTCGGCAGGCGATTCTGGCCGCGGCGCAGCATCGGCACGCCGCGCTTCTTTGGTTTGAATGGATGGCGAGTCCCGAAGCGCAGAAGATAACCGACGAGAAGGAACCTTTAGCGTCCCTCGATTTATGTGCGCGGCGGCGCGGTAGAGAAGGAAAAAAATCCAGATTCTTGTGGACGGAAGGAGGGCTGACGGATGCCAACGGAATTTAAAGATAAGATCGCACCGCAAAATTGTGCGGTGATCTTGGTGGATCTGCAAAATGACTTTTGCCATCCCAATGGCGCATGGGGCAAGACCGTGGCGGACCCGGACCTATCCAAGAGAGTTGAGGCAATCCAATCATTTTTGCCCGAAGCACGCTCTGTGGGAGTGCCGGTATTGTTTCTCAGAACCATCTACAACAAATGGACCATTTCGGCGCCCATCCAGGAATGGTGGCAGAAGGTAGGCACCGGACCGATCTGCATCGAGGGAAGCTCGGGCGCGGACTTCTATCAGGTGCGGCCGCAAGAGAAAGATCGCGTCGTCAACAAGTATCGCGCTTCGGGGTTTATGGAAACAGACCTGGATCTTACGCTCAGAGCCAAGGAGGTGCAGACTCTTCTACTAGCGGGCGTAGGAGTTTGGGGCGGGTTTTTTGATACCGCTCGCGATGCCGTTGCCAAAAATTACCAAGTCTTTCTACTCGAGGACTGCATCGCGGGAGGAAAACCCGGGGAAAGGTCGATGCTCATCGAGCTGTTCCGGCGCTATCAAGGCGAGGTGATAACGTCCCGTGACGTTCTCGAAGGGTGGAAATCTGCTCGACGCGGTTGACGCAGCGGTTATTCCAGGTGAACAAACAACACGGTTGTTTTCGAAAGCGAGGAGATTATGCCCATAAGCTTGAAAGAGAGAGTGAATCCGAAGCGAGCGGTGCTTATTATCCTCGATATGCAGAAGGGATCTTGGCCCGCCAAAGGAGGACCGCTCGGCGGGGAAGAGATTTTGCCCGAACTGTTTTCCCTCATCAAAGGAGCGCGGGCCGTCCAACTGCCGATCATATTCGTGCGCAACACGCACAGCGAATGGACGACGACTAGGAGCCGGAGAGAGCAAACGGAACACATCAACGTTGATTATCGGACGCGCTATTGGGAAGGCACTCCCGGCAACGACTTTCTCGATGGACTGACGCCCGAGCCGGAGGATCTGATTTTTATCAAGCATTCCTACAGTCCATACGCTCACGGTCCCATGGACTTGATTCTCAGGAGCCGCGGCATTCAAACGGTTCTGCTCACGGGCGGAAGCACATTGGGAGCAGTGGAAACCGTCGCTAAAGACTCTATCGTGAGGGGATACGACGTGGTCGTCGTCGATGATTGCGTTCATCCCAGAAGCGGCGCGGTCTATGACATGGTTGTAGACTACGTGAACCGGCATCTCGGGATCACGGCGTCATCGAAGCAAATCGTATCCTGCTGGCGCGGCTGAAAAACCATACGAACAACGAGGTGTGCAATGGCAGTTTCAATTCTTAGAGCACTTCTCGTCCATTTTGCCTGCGTCCATGCGGCGGCCTCTGCGGCATCGGCGGCCCAGCTTAGCCCTTCGTTTTTGAAGGCCAAACAGGTTGCGGAGGCTAAGGGTTACAAGTTTTTGACCCGCGACGAAATAATCGCTGGAGCCAAGAAAGAGGGGCAACTGAGGGTTCTGTACGGCGTGTATCCTCCTACCTACAAAGGTTTTGCCGACACTTTTGCCAAGAAATATCCGTTTATAGCTGTTCAGCGTGCGGAAGAAATCACGGGGGGTGACGCTTCGCAAAGGTTCATTCAAGAACTTCAGTCCGGCGTGGCAGCCGAGCAGTGGGACGCGATCTATGTATCGGGCTCGTTCTACAATAACTACCTGTCTCAGCTCGCTAAGTTCGATTTTCTCGGTATGGCAGGCGCGGGGGTGTTGCAAATTCCGCTGCCGATGATCGATCCGGATAACCGTAACACTGTCGCCGCCGGGAGCGCTCTCGACGTGATCGCTTACAATCCACGGCTGCTGCGCCGCGAGACCATTCCCAAGACTTTTGAGGACCTCCTCAGGCCCGAGTTCAAAGGAAAAAAGTTCGTCATGGATATCGAGCCCGCTGCCGTCGCCGCTTTGACTCCGGCGTGGGGACTGGAAAAGGTTCTCGCTTTCGCACGCAAACTCCGCGAACAGGAGCCCATCTGGGGCCGCGGCCACTCGAGGATGCTGGCGAGTCTCGCCGCCGGAGAGTACGCACTGCATGGAGGAACGAACTACAATTCGGTGATGCGTTTGAAAATGAAGAGTCCTAAAGCCGACGTCGAGCCGGTTCTGGCGGAGCCGGTACCGGTTCGGCTTCATGAGGCCACGGGTATTCTCGCGCGGGCGAAGAACCCGCACGCGGCGCTGCTTTGGATAGAGCATCTCACCAGTCCGGAAGCGCAGAAATTTTTGGATGAGGTCGAGCCCTACAAGAGCTCGATCTTTGCGCCCGGATCGATCCTGAAAAGAGACGTGGAAGGCAAGAAAGTCTCCCTTGCGGCCTGGCGATTTTTCGCCGAGCGAGAGGAAATTGAAAAGCAGATCGTTAAGGCTTACGGGTTTCCTTCGGCAGAACGGAAATAGTCACGACGGGCCGAGGGGAGGACGCATGCGCTCCAAAGAGGAGGTTTTGGACAACGCCAAGAAACTCAAAGAAAACCAGCCGATCTGGGTCAAGAAAGACCCGAACATTCCTCTCGGGATCGTCGCTCCTAATCCGGTCGGTATTTCTTTTCACGAACCGTTTGGAATCTACGGCAAAGCAAAAAACCCACACGCGGCTCTCCTCTGGATCGAGTTTGTCGCCTCCAACGAAGCCCAGCAGATTGTCGAAACTTGGGACCCCGGTAAATGCGAGGAGAAGCTCACGGGAATCTGTAAAACAGCAGATCGAACAGGAGGTGGAAGAAATTGACGTTTCTTACGACGTTAGCGCAAAGGGTAGACCCAAACAGCGCCGCTTTGATTGTGCTCGACATGGTGAAAGATCCAGGCTCGCCACCGAGTATGGAGATCCCGCGACTGCGAAACCCGCTCGGCAATTTGGTCCGGCTGGTCAAATCGGCCCATCGAGTAGGGTTCCCGGTGATCTACGTGAAAAATTCGTACAGCGACTGGGTTCTACTGGATAACTGGAAGGACGGCTGGTCACGGCGCGCCGACTATAGCCCTCGTCGCTACGCGGAAGGTGTTGAGCTTCACGACGGGCTGGAAGTTGCCGAGGGCGATGCCGTGATGATCAAGCGTTACTACAGCGCTTTTGCGCACGGCCCTCTGGATCTCATGCTCCGCTGCAAGGGAATCAAAAGCGTGCTTCTTACTGGGGGCGCGGTGTTGGGGGCCGTGGAATCGGCGGCCAAGGAAAGCTACGTGCGCGGATATTATTTAGTTCTGGTGAGCGACTGTGTTGTGCCCGATTCCGGACCCGATCACGAACTTGTCATGAAGCACGGTTCGAGCAAGCTCGGAGCCATCGTGGCGACGGCGGAGGAGATCGCGCGCCACTGGGATTCTCTGCCAGCGGGAAAGAGAGAGTGAAAGCCATGAAGCTCGCTTTATCGATCCCGGCGCTTCTCTGTTGCACGGTCTTGATTTCAAATGGTTCCGTTTGTGCTGCTTCGGCAAGCCCCGCGTTGCTCAAGGCCAAGCAGGAGGCTGAAGCAAAAGGCTACCTCTTCGAGACCAGCCATGACGAAATTTTGGCGAAAGCCAAGAAGGAAGGAAAGCTGCAGGTCCTGAACTCGCTCAACCCTGACATTTTTCCTCACATGACAAAGGCCTTCAAAGAAAAGTTCCCGTTTATCGATCTGCGGTTAAGAGAAATCACCGGAACCGAGACGGCGCAGCGCCACATTCATGAGCTTAGAGCGGGAGGGGCGAGAAACTGGGACGTGAGCCACTTGACGTGGGATTTCTTTAACGACTATCTCCCGCATGCGGCGAAGATCGATCTGCTCGGCATGGCGCAACACGGAGTTCTCGCGATTCCGATCAAAATGATCGATCCGAACACGCGCGCTCTCGTCGCCGCCGGAAGCGCGGCGGATTCGATCGCCTACAACCGCTGCCTGCTCGATCCCGCGAAAGTGCCGAACCGTTGGGAGGATTTCTACAAATCGGAATTCAAAGGCAAGAAATTTATTGCCGACGTTCAGCCCCATATTTATGCGGCGATGGCGGCGGGAGCCGGCGAAGAATGGATGGTTGGCCATGCGCGGAAAATGGCCGCGCAGCAGCCGGTCTGGGTGCGTGGCCATACGAGGGTGCTGACCGCGATCGCAACGGGAGAACACACGTTGCATTCCGGAACCAATTACCATTCAGCAGTCAGAGCCTCGCAGAAGGATCGAAGCGGCTGTCTGCAACCCAAAGTGATTGAGCCGATTCCAATGAGGCTGCAGGAACCGGAGATGGTTATCGAGAAAGCGCAGAACCCCTATGCGGCGCTGCTTTGGTTCGAATTCTTGGCCAGCCCCGCAGCGCAGAAAATCCTTGATGACCATGAACCGCTCAAGTCGTCGATCTATGCCCCAGGCTCGGCGTTGGAGAAGCTGGTGCGCGGAAAAAAGGTCTGGCTGGCAGACTGGAAATCGTATCCCCATAGCCCGAAGTGGATGGCCATAGCCGTCGAGGCGTTCGGGTTTCCCAAGGTAGACAAATGAACGAAACAAACTGGCTGCGTACGTTGGAACAGAGAGTGAATCCGCAGACGGCGGCGCTGATCATCCTCGATATGCTCAAGGCAAGTCCCGACGCGCCGCCGAGCATGGAAATCCCTCGTATCAAAGGGCCTTTGCAGCAGCTGATCCGGCTCATTGATTCCGGGCGCCGGGTTTCGCTGCCGATTATTTATGTAAGGAATTCCCACGGTGATTGGACTGTTCTGCCGAACTTGCGCTATGCGTGGATGTCGCAGCCGAACTACAATCCAGGTCACTATGCCGAGGGAACACGGGCGGTCGAGTTTCATGACGGGCTAGAGCCCAGACCGGATGAAGCGATTCTGATCAAGCACTCTTACAGCGCCTTTGCGCACGGCCCGCTGGATCTCATGCTCCGCTGCAGGGGAATTAAGACTGTTCTTCTCACTGGCGGCGCGGTGATGGGGGCTGTGGAAGCGGCTGCCAAGGAATGTTTTGTGCGCGGTTACTATTTGGTTATTGTCAGCGATTGTGTCGTGCCCGACTCGGGTCCGGATTTTGACATCGTGACGCGGCAGGCCGCTGCACGACTGGGCGCCATCGTCGCATCCACGGAAGAAATCACGCGCATCTGGGATAGGCTTCCGGCAACAGAAAACTCCGCCGGCCGTTAAAACAAGACCGAGTCGGCGATGTTGCGTTTCGCTGCCTAGCTCATGCGCGGGAGAAAAACTTAAAACGAACGGTAGAGGTGACCTTGGAAACGGACAGGACGCGACGGATGCAAGATAAGTTGACGTTGAGAAAAATTCGATGAACTGACACTTGAAGTATCAGACGACCGGGGACGAGGAACTATGAAAATCAATAGGCTAAAATCGCTCGCGGTTTCATTTCTTGTTGGATGCGGGCTCATCTCTAACGCGTTTGGCGCCACGCCAAGCGCGGATGCGCCGACGGCAGTCAAGCAGGCTCAACTCAAAAATTACGCTTTCATCGCGAGCCGCGATGAAATTGTCGCGAAGGCCAAGCAAGAGGGCAGTTTTCGCGCTCTCGTGAACATGAGGCCGGCCAATATCACGGCAGCGGCCGATGCTTTCAGGAAGAAATATCCCTTTATCAACGTCGATATCAAGGAGGCTACCGGCACGGAGAATGCTCACCGACTCGTGCTTGAACTGAAAAGTGGAAAGGCCACCGAATGGGATATCATCGACGTCTCCAGCGACTTCTTCACCCAGTTCGTTCCCTTCTTGTTAAGAACCGATATCCTGCGAATGGCGCAGCAGGGCGTGCTGCAGATTCCCCCGCCGATGATCGATTTCATCAACTGGAACATTCTAGCTTTCTCCAGCCGGTTTTCGGTGACTGTCTATAACAAGAATCTCGTTCCCGCGAGCCAACTCCCGAGGACTTGGGAAGATCTCTTGAAGCCCGAGTTGAAAGGTAAAAAGTTTGCCGCCGACATCCGCCCCACGGAGATCGCAGCGCTGGTCCCAGCCTGGGGTTTGGAGAAGACGCTGGACTTTGCCAGAAGGATCAAGGCGCAAGACCCTATTTGGGTTCGCGGCTCGACACGCACCATGACCTCGATTTTAGCTGGCGAAGTCCCGATGATGATCGGTCCAAACTGGCACAACATGAAGGAACTTGAGGCGAAGGACCCTAGTGGCGTATTGAAATACCTTCTGCTCGAGCCTGTCCCTTTAAGGTTCGGCAATCGGCAAGCGATTCTCGCCGCAGCGCAGCATCCGCACGCGGCGCTTCTTTGGATGGAATGGATGGCGAGTCCTGAAGCGCAAAAGATAACGGATGAAAAAGAACCTCTCGCGTCTTCGATCTACGTACGCGGGGGCGCGGTCGAACAGGAGCTAAAAGGGAAGAAGCTTTCTGTCGTAGGTTGGGAGCAGGAGCAGCTTTTGGATGATTGGCAGGGGAAGGTGATTGAGGCTTATGGTTTCCCCAGAGTCGAGGTGAAAAAGTGAAATGTCGTCAAGTAAGTCAGAAGGAGGGAAGCACGTTGGGTAGAAGGAAAGCGAGAATGCTTTTTTCGGCTGTAATGGTCTTAGCCAGTTGGGCCGGAGGCGCGCCCGTCCCGGTGTCGGCGCAAGGCGAGCTGTTTAACCGAATGGTGGAAAACTCCAGGCGGGAGATGGCAAAAAAGGGAGGTAAAGTCGTTATTGGAACCGACTGGACCAATGACGAAGCGAAGCCTGTGCTCAATGAGTTTAAAAAGGACTTCCCTTTTGTCGAAGCCCCAACTTTTGAGCGGTTGAGGACGGTAGAAGAGATGCAGCGCATGCTCATAGAGGCGAAGACGGGAAGGACACCGGCATTAGATATCGCCAACATTTCTCACGAATCGTGGCCCGACTACAAGAAGGCGGGGCTGTTTCCGAAGCCTTCTTTTTCCTATAAGGCGCTGATCAAAGCGCTGCCAAAAGGCTGGGTAACTCCCGATCCGCGGATTGTCGATCCGCAGGATGAATACATGGCGACGACCGGCCTTGCGCGAGGAATCGCCTACAACAGGAATGTGGTGTCAGCCGATAAAGCTCCCAAAGACTGGAAAGACTGCCTGGACCCCCTATGGAGGGGAAAGGTGCTCTACGATCCACGCCCAAAGCTCAATGCTTTCCAGCATGACTCCAAGACGAGGCAGTGGTATCTGAATTGGCTCGAAGGACTGGTGAAAAACAAAGTTGTTCTCGGCCGTGGCCAGACGGAAAACATCGAGAAGCTTGCTTCCGGCGAGTATTCCATGTTTTGTGGCGTGAATTACTACAGCACCATGAGAGCGATTGAGGCAGGAGCGCCGTTAGGCTTTGTCTTGCCCGATCCTTTTGCGATGGAACTTGGCACGCAATTTCATGTTCTGAGTTGGTCCGCAGTGCCGGCGACGACACAGCTTTTTGTCGTATGGTTGGCGACCAAGGGGGAGCAACCGCGTTATCGGGAGTTTCCCTGGAGGCCGGGAGTGGATATTGCGCCGCTCGCCCGAGGCAAATATATGGCCGTTTGTGATGTCGACTGCCTCAACAAATCCAGCCAGTACATCAAGATCCACGCGAAGATCCTCGGTCTACCGGGGGCTTCATGACATCTTAGATTTTGAATTGCCGATTTTGGATCATCCTAAAATCGCGAATCTCGATCGGTGACGAACAGTCATCCGATTATTGACAGACGCATGCGGCAAAAGATACCAATCACGGATGCGCTGAAGTATCAACGATAGAACGAAAGGAGCTGGCACTTATGAACGCAGAAGATCAAAGAGCGCTAAAAGAGGACGTCGCCCTATCCAATCGGGCGTTGCACTATTATGGACTGGCGAGCTACATGGGCCAGGCAAGCGCTCGTATCGCCGGGACCGATCGGATTCTCATCAAACCCAGGTCGCATACGGGCCTGAGTCAAACGACCAGCGAGATGATGATCACGATCGATTTTCAAGGAAAGATCATCGATGGGCCGCAGGGAGCGCGGGCCCCCGCCGAGTGGCCTTTGCATACTGAAATTTACAAAGCGCGACCCGATGTGGCCGGTGTTGTCCACACACACCAAAAATGGGTCACGGTTTTTGGCATCGCGGGGCAGACCATTGTGCCGGTGCATCATCCGTCTTTATCAGCATCCGTGGTTCCGGCCTATGGGGTTTATACGGAAGGCTACCGGACTCTCAGCACTGTGGAGCAAGGACAGGCGGTCGCGCGGGCCCTGGGAGATGGAGTGGGTTGCCACCTGCAGAACCACGGCGTTGTTATTGTCGGGATCAGCGTTCAAGAGGCCGTGTTGACCGCCATCCGCGCCGAGCATCAAGCCGAGTTAAACTGGCTCGCGATGCAGGCGGGAGAGCGCGAGCAAATTCCCATGAAGACACTGCGGCCGTTCGTCGAGAAACGTTTCGTCCCCAAAGAGGCCGAAAAGCGTGGCGGTATCACGCGCGACAATTGGACCAATCAGATGAAGTGGGCAGATCAAGACCCCGAAGTGCTGCGCTTCAGGTGCGTCCAACTTTAGGTCGAGGTTCGCGAAATAACTTACAGGAGCCGATCACAATGAGCACAAAAGACATCAATGAATTGAAAGAGATTGTCGCCCTTTCTCACCGGATCATGTTTGCTACCGGCCTGACAACGAGTTCTGGACATGCCAGTGCCCGCATTCCGGGCACGGACACATTTCTCATCAAGCCGTGGCCGCACATCCACATGAACCGTATCCGCGCGGAGGACGTCATCACGTTGGATTTTGACGGGAAGAAAGTGACCGGACCGGAGCATGTCACTGCCGTAAGCGAGTGGGCGCTGCACGCCGAGGTTTACCGTATGCGCCCGGACGTAAACGGCGTCATCCATTCGCACCAAAAATGGTCGACGATGATGGGTATCGCGGGAAAAACGATCATGCCGGTGTTTTATCCCGGACCGGCGGGCGCAGCCGCCGAGCCGATGGGCATCTACGATGAAAGCTACGCGACAATCAAGGTGCCTGCAGAAGGACGAGCGGTGGCGTTGAAACTAGGCAATCACGTCGGGGTACATTTGCGCACTCACGGCATGCTATTTGCCGCTCCCAACTTGGAGACGGCTACGGTGGAAGCGATTCACACCGAGTATCAGGCGGAGCTCACCTGGCGCGCCATGCAGATCGGCGAACCGCATGCTATCCCCGCCATGGCCTTGCGACCTCACTTTGAAAGGAAAGGGCCGGACGATGTCCCCGACGCTTGGGAGTATTTCAAGTGGTTGGACGGTCATCCTGAGTCCGCCCGTTACCGCTTAGTGCCGGTGCAGTAACCCGTGCAGTAATAAATGGAGGTCCTATGGCAGAATCTTGGCGCAAAACGGTCATCAGTGCTCCCGAATCCCGCGTCCCACGGACACGAGGCCCCGCATCGGCCCACGCGGTGAGTGTTGGGCCATTCATATTTGTCACGGGTCAGTCCGGACGGCGGCCGGGAGAGGACGGATATGTGAGCGACCCAGCGGAACACGCCCGTCAGACGATGGAAAACATCAAGGGCATTCTCGAAGCGGGTGGAAGCTCGTTTGAAAACGTGATCAAGCGTACGGTGTACGTAACTAACGCCAAGGTTCACGAAAAAATGCGCGCAGTCATTGAGAGTTATTTCACTTCGCCGGTGGCCAGCACCACGCTTCAGGGCGGGCTCATGCGCGATGATATGCTGCTGGAGGTCGAAGTCGTGGCGGTAATACCGGGTTGGGAGCCGAACGCAAAGCGGTGATGCGAATCGGTCCGCTCACGCCAAACGGAGATCGCAGTTCTGAGTCATATGAGGTGTGACATGAACCAGTCTCTGTGGTTTGTCGCCGTTGGGTGCCTGCTTGGCTCATGGCTGTTTGCCTTTTCCGCGCTCGCTGCTGAAAGCGCCGCTTTGCAGAAGGCGAGAAAAGAGGCTGAGGCAAGAGGATTCTTATTTGTTGGGAACCGCGACGAAATTGTCGCGAAAGCCAGGAAAGAGGGTAAGGTCAAGATCGGCAGCACACTGGAGCCAGAGGATTATAAGCCGATGGTTGAGTCTTTCAAGAAAAAGTATCCCTTCATCGATGCTCAGATGGAGGAGCTGAGCGGCGCCGTTTACGGGGAAAAATTCTTGATGGAGTTAGCGGCTGGGAAGGCGACTGACTGGGACCTGGTCCACGCGCCGGAAGACATGTACATGCGGCTGGCTGAGCATGCTATGAAGTTCGATCTTCTGGGCATGGCGCGGAACGGCGTGCTGGCAATCAATCCGAAAATGGTCGATCCGGAGTTACGGACGATCGTATCCGTGGGCAGCGCTCTTTGCGGCATGGTTTACAACAGAGAACTTCTCCCGGCTGACAAGGTCCCAAATAAATGGGAGGACTTTCTAAAACCGGAGTTTAAGGGAAGAAAATTCATCGTCGATATTCGCCCCTATTGCAACGCCGCGCTGGTTTCAGTGTTGGGGGACGAGTGGGTAAAAAACTACGCAAGCAAGTTGAAGGATCAGCAGCCGGTATGGTCGAGAGGACAGACCCGGGCGGTGTCAGCCATTCTCGCCGGCGAATACCCGATGCACCAAGTGGCGAACTATCATTCCTGTATCAGGGCGCAGTGGAAAGACCCGCGAAAGGTGCTGATGTGCAAGATCATCGAGCCCGTTCCCGTAAGACTGCAGGAAAACGATTTGGTGATCAAAACCGCCCAACATCCTTACGCCGCCCTGCTCTTCCTGGAGCACCAAGCTAGCCCCGAAGGCCAGAAGGTCTTGGATGAAGTAGAGCCGGTCAAGTCGAGCATGTTCACGGATGGCGAGGTGGCCAAGTTGATCAAGGGAAAGAAGATCGCGATTAACGATTTTACGACTTACAAAGACGGCGCCAGGCGAATGAAAATGATCCTGGAAGCGTTCGGCTTTCCCAATGCCGAGCTTAAATAATCAATTAAGTACGCAGCGGCGCGTTTTTCGAAGGATCTCGGCGCTATTTTAGAGCATCACATTTAACGTCAGCGAACGGAAGGGGACAATTGTGCTTGCGAGCTTGCCTTATGAAACGGTGACGTTTCTACCATATTACGTCGGTAAAGAAATGGACTTTTTCAAGCAAGAAGGTGTGACGTTGGACTATCTTTACACCTTGAGTGGCGGAAACCAGGGCGGCAAACGCAAGACGGTGAATCTCTGTGTCAGCGGCGATGCCGTGTTTTTCACGTCCGTTTCGACCGGGATAGAAGCGCGCTTGTTGGGGTGGGCGGATGTCAAAGCCTTGGCGGCGAGCAATACCCGAGGGTCGTCCATGTTTGCCCGCGCGACGATCCAGTCGGCGGCCGATCTCAAGGGTAAGCGCGTGATGACGGGAGGGGGCGCCTCGCGCAACGAGATACTTTACCTTGCGCAGTTGAACCGGTGGGAAATCGGCAAAGATCTCGTGCTGGTTCCGGGGGACGAAGTGGCGCGCGCCAAAGCGTTCGCGGATCCTAATATCGATGCGGTTTGCGGCCGGATGCTGTACAAGACATACGCCGACCAGCACGGCTTTCACGTGTTTCAACTCCCCAACGCCGTGTGGCACGACGGCGGCCTGTGCACAAGTACAGAGATGATTGCCAAGCAGCCAGACGTTGTGCAGGCAGTCGTAAATGGCTTCGTCAGGGCCGCCGCCTTCATCAGAGCCAACAAGGCGGAAGCCGTGAAGATCGGCGCGCGAAATATCCGCTGGCTCAATGAAACAGAGGTCGCAAGTCACTACGATAACATGGAGTTTACTGTAGATATTACGGAGCAAGGGCTGGCTTGGATGGCCGGTCTGCTGCGGCTGGCTAAGCAGTCGGCTCGTCACGAAGATCCCAATAACGCCGCCGATCTGACATTTCTGCGCAAGGCTAAGGAGAAGTATGGCTAAGAGGTGTTCAAGACGGGCAGTGAATTTCCTGCGAGTCGATTGCGTCCGTGAAATCACTGTGACAGTGCAATGGAAAGGAGACGAACCATGAGTAGGGACGTCGATCTGACAAACGCTGCTTTGCTGATGGTAGACATTCAAGAGGACTTGTTGGCGGCAAGAGGTGCATTGAGTGAGCTCGGGGTGCAACCCCTCAAGCAAGAGGAGCGCCGGATGCTCATGACGAACTGCCAGCGCCTGCTCGCGCAGGCACGTCAAGCCAAGACCCCGATTGTCTATGTGCGAACTGCTTTCAGACCGGATTTTGGAGATTGCTTCCTGCCGCCGAAATGGCTCAGACGCTTGAGCAAGTCAATGCCTGTTTTGGTGGAAGGAACCTCTGGCGCCGCGATTTCAAATGAAGTTGCGCCGCAACCGGACGACTACGTCATCACAAAAAAGAGTCTTAGTGCGTTTCAATTCACGCACCTGGATCGCCTCCTTACAAACCTCCGAGTAGACACCTGCATTCTGGCTGGCTTTTGCGGCGTGCCGGGCAGCATCGACGATACGAGCCGAATGGCTGGCCTTCTCGGCTACGACACGGCCATTGCGGCTGATGCGGTGTTTCCTGTGCGCACGCCTCACCTCGAGACTTTTGTGAAGCGCGCCGCGGTCAGGGAAACGAGTGAGATCATCTCGCTTCTGCAAGCGCCAGGCCAGCGAGGACAGACAGTCGCTGTGTGCCGTCCGGCAATGATTATCGTCGCCATGAACAACGACGGCCACCATCCACAGGGATCAAAGCGGCGTTACGGCGTTGAATTGAAGAGCTCGGGACCCGCCGACGAGGAACGCGAGCTATTCATTCGGAACAATAACCGGCTGATCGAAGCGATGACGCGAAAAGGATTCCCGGTTATCCACTCCAAAACCGCTGTTCGACTCGATCAGGCGGACGACGCCCACTCCGCACAGGCTTTTCGCGTCAATGAGCCAGCGTGGAAGCGGAACTTTCCCCCGGGAGTCGGTTACATGATTGAGGATACATGGGGAGCAGAAATTCTCGAAGGCGTAAAGCTTCCGGAAGGATATTATCGCGTCTACAAGAAAGGCAACAGCGCGTTTGGCCTGACGCACATGCAGCGGCTGCTGCGAAATTTAGGAGTTAACACCTGTATTATCACCGGCGATTCCACTACCGGCTGCGTCTCGGACACAGCGCGGGAAGGCGTAGGCCTCGGCTACGAACTCATCGTAGTCTCTGACGCGACGAGCCGGGCCAACATACCGTATCACCAAGTCCTCGCCAATCGTGCGGAGGTCAAGAGTACCGACGAGGTACTGGCTTGGTTGGAGGAATTGCAGCCGGCGAGCAGGAGAGCAGCAGGAGGAGCTTAGGACCACCTATCCTGCCGGCCGGATTCAGCCCGGATTCCGCAGTTGAACAGGAAGTCATGAGCAAGGAGCAAACCTTCCGCAGCGAAGACAATGCATTCTGCCTCTGAGAGGGCGGCGGTTGTCGGTGCGCTGCGTAACGACCTTAAGCGAATGGAAAGAGCGAGCCGGCGCAAAAAAGAACTTTGAAACTGAACACTCCGGTGTCTTCGCTGCTCCAGGCTCGCTCCCCGCTCACGTTTCAACTGCGGAATCCGGGTTCGGAACGAAGCGGTTTCGCACAGAGCGCATAAACGCTCGAGCAGCGATATAACTTTTCAGGCGTTTGGTTGCTTCACAGCAAGGATAACCAGGAGGAAAGATGGCCAAGTTGACTCTCAGTATTATCGCTCCGCCCCGCAACGACAGAATCCAACCGTTGCTCGATGGCATAATTCAGCCCGAAGGCATCGAGCTCATACCCACGCGCTCGCTTGGCGCCGTGACCTTTTGGCGCCAGCTGAAGTTTCAAGAATATGATATCGCGGCGATGTCGATCTCCTCTTATTTTATCGCCAAAGAGCGCGGGATAGGGGACATGGTAGGAGTTCCGGTTTTTCCGAATCGAAGATTTATGCAGACGGAGCTTTCCTATCATGTGGACTCCGGGATTAAAGGTCCCGGCGAACTTGTCGGCAAAAAGATCGGGATCGAAGAGTATCAGCAATCCGCCGCAGTATGGACGCGGGGAATTCTAGAGCACGACTTTGGCGTGTCCCAGTACAAAGTTCATTGGTATATGGAAAGGTCGGAGGAGCTCAGCCATGGCGGAGCGACGGGATTCAAGCCCCCGCAGGGGATCTCTTTTAACCGATTGCCGGAAAATAAGAGTCTTGCTTCCATGTTGGTCAATCATGAGCTGGATGTGGCGGTTGTCCAAAAGCGATTCGAGCGGGACACCAATATCATTGATCGCACGACGCACATTCGCGGTGCCGAGGGAGACTGGAGCAAAGTGAAGCCCGTGTTTCCGGACATGATTGCCGAGGGAGAAAGATTCTACAAGAAGCACGGTTACATTCCGGCCAATAACATCTACGTGATTCGCGGCGAGCTTTACAGGAAGCATCCGTGGATCGCGTTTAATTTGTATGATGCCTTTGAAAAGGCCAAGGTTTGGTCCTACGACCATCTGGCCGAGAGCATTCCTCTCGGCCTGATTTTCGGGGCGCAATACCTGGCGAAAACCCGGGAAATTTTCGGCGCTGACCCGTTTCCGTACGGGATCAAGCGAAACATGAAGATGCTCGAGACTTTCTTTGACTATTCGGTAGAACAGGGCATGTTGACGGCGCGGCCAAGGTTGGAAGATCTCTTTGCTCCCAGCACTTTGGAGCTGTAGGGTCGGGTCACCGAGAAGTATTGCAACGATTCCTTCAAGGAGAGGAAGGAGTGATGGTCATGTGCAGAAGGGAAACGGTTTTGGTACTTGCAGTGTTGGGGATGCTCGGAGGACTGATTCCGGAAACCCTGCCGGCGGCGGAGACGGGAACTCAGCGCATCATCGAGATGGCGATCAAAGCAGGGGAACTCGACAGCGCGCGCAAAGGCGAGGTCCGTTATTGGAGCAATTCACCCACAGGGAAAGAGCTCGCCGAGATAGAAAAGGCGTTTAACAAACGCTTTGGCCTCAATGTCGAGGTGCGAGGCCTGCCGATCAGCGCGGTCGATGTGGTTAACCGGCTTATTGTTTCAGCTCAGGCGGGGCAACCGGCGGACGGAGATGTCATGCTGCTATCGCCCGCTTCCCTCTACTTGCTCCATCAAAAGCGTTTGCTGGAAGATTACAGCTGGAGTGAAATCTTCGGCAAGGAATTTCCCGACGTGAAAAAACGCGTGAACCGGTTAGCGCCGGAATTCCGCAACAAAGGGCTCGAGTTGTATCACCTGGTTTATGTGATTGGCTACCGCACGGATCGAGTGAAGAAAGACGAACTGCCGAAAGTATGGTCCGATCTTGCTGATCCCAAGTGGGCAGGTCGGGTTGCTATTCCCAATTCCGGCGCGCCCTTCAGTTATCTTGCGGCTTTCCCCACTTGGGGCGAGAAGAAGGCGGTCGAGCTCGCGAAAAGCATAAAGGGCAACCGGGCGATCACAGTCAAAGGGTCGCCCGCAGTCGCGGCCACATTGGAATCCGGCGAGGCAACTCTGGGAATCACGACCGTGGGGAATGTCGAGTTCAGCAAAAATAAGGGAGTTCCGGTCGATTGGACTATAGTGCCGGGGATTGTAGTTAATCCTAAGAACCTGGCGGTAACGAAGGGCGCGCCGCACATCAACTTGGCTCGTCTGTTTATTGCCTGGTTGTCTACCGAGGGCCGCCCCGTGTATGAGAAGGTGACGTGGGATGGGCTGGCGTGGCCGGACGAAGATTCGTTTTTAGCCAAGCACATAAAACAGCTTGCGGTGAGAAGCGATTTACTCGTTATGGACACTTATGAGAAAGATGAGATCGGTCAAAAGACTTGGCAGAAGCTCAGTAAAATCTACATGGGACAATGACTTCTTCCGCGCACGCTTAGGCCTGCGCTATTGATTTGAGAAAGGGGAAATTGCGACGTGATTGAAACTTCAGATCGCGTGGATGCACGAGAAAAAGTCACCGGGCAGGCCCTTTACACGGAAGATGTTGAGTTACCCGTAGGCACCCTCTTCTGCGCGATTGCGCGGAGTCTCTCTTCGCATGCGCGCATTCGTTCCATCAACACGGAGAAAGCACGGCAGCTTCCCGGAGTGCGCGCGGTGATCAGCCGGGATCAGCTGCGAAGCATGAAGGCGACGGAGCATCGCTCAAGGCCTTTTATCGCGATGGAAAAGGTGCGTTTTCAGGGCGAGCCTGTTGCCGGCGTCGCGGCCGACAGTCTCGCGATTGCTCGACAAGCGGTAGAATTGATCGAACTCGAATATGAGGAACTTCCGGCAGTGTTCGATGTGCACGAGGCTTTGAAGCCCGACGCGCCCCTGGTGCATGAACAACGCGGCACCAACTACGTCGGGGAATTCAAGTTCGAGTTGGGGGATGTCGAGCGAGGATTTCGCGAATCGGATCGGATCTTTGAGGCGAATTATTTTTTTCCCACGGTTTTTCATTACCCGATAGAGAACATCGGAATTTGTGTTGCCGAAGTGCGCAGCGGTGAGATAGAGCTTTTCGCCCCCACGCAGCACCCCTTTACCGCGCGGCGTGAGATTTCGGAGATCCTCGGCGTGAGGCCTGAGAAAATAAGAGTAAGAATGCCGTACGTCGGGGGAGGCTTTGGGTCGAAGGAATTGGCGAGCGAGCACGTTATCGCTCTGTTGTTGGCGCGCGAGACCGGACGGCCGGTGCAGTTTGTACCCACACCCGAGGACAGCTTCCGCACCACTTGCCGCCACTCGATCGTGTGGCGCGCCAAGACGGGAGTGAAGACGGACGGGACGATGGTGGCCATCGACATTGAGCTGCTGGTGGACAAAGGGGCGTACGGTGGAGCCGGCGGCAGCGCGGT
>Ga0075433_10001305_pt1 | contig 18252 bp, 16 predicted proteins | sample RhiMethybrSRZTD2_FD_75299 | JGI IMG/M metagenome (GOLD analysis project Ga0075433, IMG submission 75299) | Populus rhizosphere microbial communities from Tennessee, USA - Rhizosphere MetaG P. TD hybrid SRZTD2 | ecosystem: Host-associated > Plants > Roots > Rhizosphere > Soil | place: USA... | reverse complement strand
ATCGACTGCCGTCCCTACGAGGCGCGACTGGCTCGCGCCAGCGCCGACCTCACGCTCGCGGTCAAGGAAGTGGCGGCCCAGGGAAAGTCGATCGCATCGGCCGAGTCAGAAATCGGTCGCCGGGAGGCCACCCTGGCGTCGGCGACCGCTCAGCTCGCGCGCACCGAGGAGGAGCGAGCGGCGGCCGAAGCGGCGGTGACCAGGATGCAGGCCGAGGCCGACTACGCGAACGACTATGTGGCCCGGGTCGAGCCGCTCCTCACCCGGCAGTCCGTGTCGGCGGATCACGTGGCCGACGCCCGCACCAAACGCGACGCGACCGCGGCCGCGGCCCAGGAAGCACGACGACGCGCGCGGGCCGCGGCGGCCGCGGTCGAGCACGCGGTGGCCGCCCGCCGCGATGCGGCGCTCGCCGTCGAGCAGTCGCATCACGAGCACTCGCGAGCCGAGGACCTCCTGGCCCAGGTTGGCGATTTCAACGCCCGCGTGGGGGCCGCCAAGGCCACCGTGCGCGCGGCCGAGCTCGACGTGGGCTACTGCCAGGTGCGGGCGCCCTTCGACGCTTACGTCACCAATCTGAACATCGCGGAAGGCGAGTATGCACGGCAGGGCCAGCAGGTCTTCGCCCTCGTGGACGACCGCGTCTGGTACGTCCTGGCAAACTTCAGCGAGACATACATGCCATCGATCCAGCCGGGAATGGAGGTCGACGTCTACCTCGTCACGTACCCGGGGCGGTCGTTTCGCGGAGTCGTGCAGGGCATCGGCTGGGCTAATCGGCCGGACGACGGGGCGACGGTGGGCGTACTGCCCAACGTGCAGCGCACGCTGAACTGGGTGCGCCTGGCCAATCGCTTCCCGGTTCGCGTTCGCCTCGAGGAACGAGACCCGGAGCATCCGTTCCGGATGGGCACGACGGCGGTCGTCACCATCCGCGGGTTCCCGCGTGCCCCATCGGTGGCCGCCGCACCCCGCTGAATATCCGGATGCTCGAGTCGTTGCGAATGGAGCTGGCGCCGGCGCCTGGGCGCTGGCGGCGGGCGGTGATCATGGGACTCGGCACGGTGACCGCCCTCGTGCTGGCGTGGACGGTCCAGGTGCCGACGTTCTCCGCTCCGGTGATAGCCTTCTTCGGGCTCTTGCCGCCCAATGTCTGTACCTGGCGCAATCTGCCACTGCGGCTCGCGCTGACCACCGTCGGCGCGGTCCTCAGCATCACGGTCGCCGGAGTGCTCCTCCAGCTTCCGTGGCTGCTTCTGCCCGCATTCTTCGCGGGCGTTGCGCTCATCGCGTATTTTTGCCCGGTCACGAGCGGGGCCCTCGAGCTGCTGGCCTGGCTGTACCCCTTCTGTACCGCCTTCTTCTTCGGTGTGCTCGATCCCGGTGACATGCCGACGCAGGTGGGCGACATTTGCGTCGGTTACGGCATCGGTCTGTTGGCCGCGACCGCATTTTCTCGAGTCCTGGCCGCGGACGACCCGGCCGCGACACTCGCCGATGCGCTCGCCGCCGCGTTCGCGCGCGCCCGTTCGCGTCTCCAGGAGGTCACGGCCCGCTTCGCCGCCGAGCGCTTCGAGCCGGTCCCCGGCGAGCCGCCGATCGCGTCAGAGTTCGCCCGGCACATGCAACTGCTCGATCGCGTCCGTCAGGAAGGCCGGCGCGGCGACACCGTCGAAGTCCTGGCCTTGGCCATCGTCGTCGTCGACCACGCCCTGGCGCTCACCAACACGCTGGACGGACTGGCGCGGCACGATGTCGGCCGGGCGTATCGGCGTCTGCTCGCCCCGGAACTGAGCACGCTCGTTGCCCACCTCGACGCGGGGCTGCAGGCGTTCGAACGGGCGGCTCGCGAGCAGCGCTCTCGCGCGGCGACCCTGTCCCCGCCGGCGGAGGTGCAGTGGCCGGACTATCGCGGAGCGATCGCCGCGCTGGAAGCGCGGCAGCTCGCGGTCCGGCAATCCGGGGCCTTGACGCACGTGGACGTCGCCGAGGAGGCCAACACCGCCGCCTTCGTCCAAACGCTCGTCGATCTCGCCGACAGCCTGCACACGTCGCCCCCAGACCTCCGGGAGCTCGTCGGCGGCCGAACGGACGGGGCCGCCGTTACGCGGCAACGTTTCGATTACTACGCCGCACGCTATGGCGTGCGGGTCGGGCTCGCTACCACGATCAGCTATCTCATCGGGACCGTCGCAGACACCGTGGAGCTCTTCAACATCCTCTTTCATCCGGCGTTCCTCGCCGTATCGAGCTACGGCGCGACCATCCGCCGCGCCGGCACTCGCTTCGCCGGCACGCTGATCGGTTGCCTGGTGGCGATCGTCACGACGATCGTGGTCATGCCGAATCTCTCCGAGTTGCCCGCGCTTGGCCTCGTGCTGTTCGCGGTCACGGTGCCGTCCGCGTATCTGGCGCTCGGCGGGCCCCGCTTTTCCTACGTCGGGGTGCAGATCGTCGTGGCATTCGTGATCGTCGCCCTCGCCGAGCAGGCGCACACGGACGTTCGTTCGCCCCTGTGGCGCGTCTACGGAACGTTGCTCGGCTCCGCGGCCCTCTTCCTCGCGTTCCGCTTCGTCGCACCCGACTATGCGGGGCGCCAGCTCATCGCCCGCTTCGCCGACGCCCTCCGTGAGATGCTCCGGCTGCTCCCAGGTTCCGGCTCGGCTCCGCTCACCGTCGCCGAAGCGATGGCCGTTCATCAACGGATTCTCGCCATGTTTCAGGACATACTGAGGCTCGCCGACGAGGCGCGCGCCGAACCGCTCACGGGCGGGGTCGACACGGAGGCGGCCATCGTCGCCGCCGGACGCGGCGTCCGCATCGGCGCCCGACTCGCCGCCATCCGCCGCGAACGCGTGGCGAGCCCACCGCCCCTCCTCTCGGAGGCGATGCAGACGGCGGTCGCGAACGTCGAGACCGCCATCCGCACGTGGCTCGAGATCGCCCTGAGCATGCTCGAGGCCCGGCACACGACGGCACGTCCGGGTTCACGCGGCGACCGCGCGGCGTACGCCGCCGCCGCGGCGATGGCGGCCCAGCCGCGCCCGGATCTCTCCGGTGCGCGGCGCGCGCTCGAACGAAGCATCGACGTGGGGCGCCGAACCGACCTGGCCGCGTGGCCTCCCGCTGCGCGTGGAGCCCTCGTGGCCGAGGTCGAGCACGTGCAGCGCGTCGGCGAGTTGCTGCCGTCGTTCGACGACTATCTCACGCGGATTGTCCTACCGCGGAGCCAGCGCGAAGATGCTCGACGTCGTCAGGCCGCCTGACCGCCGCCCCCTTCCCTTTCCGGCCACACCATCGAGAATATCAGCGCGACGCCAATCCCGATGGACACTTCGACGAATCGATGAGATGCGATCTGCCATGCCGGTCCGGTCCGCGGCACCAACAGCACGATCGCGAGGGCGACGCCCCCGAACCGATATCCGGTGAGATCCGAGTGCGTCACGATCCGAATCAGTCCCAGGACGAACAGGCCGATTCCGAACGCCACGGCGTGTGGCCCGACATAAGTCGCCATTGCCGCTCCAACCAGCGCCCCCAGCACCGTCCCCATGAAACGGTGCCACGACACCGCGAGCGCTGCTCCCAGCGATGACTGCGTGATCACGACGGTCGTTATCGGCGCCCAGTAAGCTTCCGGCAGTAGGAACAACCGCGCGACCAGCAGGGAAACGACACCCGCGATAGCCGTCCGCAGGGAATGCACGAGAATCGGCCACGCCCTCGTCGTCACGCGCAATCCTTTTTCACGAGCCGTCGCGACAAATTAGCGCGAGCGCGCCGAGTCGTCAATAGAACCAATGGTTTGCGATTGGCCGGCACCTTGCTCTACCGACCCAAGGGGGAGGACAAACATGGCAATCGCGACGGAAAGTGTGGCGGCCGGGCTCCAGGCGTGGCGCGTTCGGCGCGTGACAGAACACATCGAGCAGAACATCGACAAGCCCCTGCCGCTGACCGAGCTGGCCGCGGTGGTGTACATGAGCCGATTCCACTTCGCGCGCCTGTTCCGGCGCAGCACCGGCGATTCGCCGCATCGCTTCGTGATCCGGCAGCGCATCGCCCGCGCCTGCGAGTTCCTGGCTCGATCCGAACTGACGATCGCGGAGATCTCCCGGCGGGTCGGCTTCCGGACGGCCAGCCACTTCACCACGATGTTTCGCCGCGTGAGCGGTGTCACCCCGCGCGGGTATCGCATCGCGCATGCGCGCGAGGCGCGCCTTCGCGACGACGGAGGAGCCAGTAGCCGCGCGTGCGGGGCTGGGGGCGTGATGGCCTGGGGACGGGGCACAGGGACGAGGCCGCGGCCGGCGCTGATGTCGGCTACCCAAAACAGTCAAGAAAAGGAGAATCCTCATGGCGAACACTGACAAGCGCGGGACGGATGTTCTGGACGACCCGCAGATCAACAAGGCCAACGGCTTTACCGAGGCCGAGCGGCAGGCGCTGGGTCTGGTCGGGCTGATTCCCGACCTGACCGAGTCGATGGAGACTCAGTTGGAGCGCGTCATGCTCCAACTCAAGCACAAGAACACCGACATCGACCGGTTCATCTACCTGATGAACCTTCTCGCTACGAACCAGACGCTGTTCTACCGCACGCTGATGTCGGACCCGGCCCGCTTCCTCGAAATCGTGTACGACCCGACGATCGGCGAGGCCTGCCTGAAGTTCGACCACATCATGCGTCGCCCAATGGGTATGTATCTGTCGATCAAACGCAAGGGGCACGTCAAGGAGGTGCTGTGAAACTGGCCGGTCAAGGACGTGCGCTTCATCTGCGTGACCAACGCCGGCCGCATCCTCGGCCTGGGCGACCTCGGCGCCAACGGCATGGGCATTCCGGTCGGAAAGCTGCAACTGTATACCGCGGCCGCCGGCGTGCCGCCGCAGGGTCTGCTGCCCATGTACCTGGACGCCGGGACAAACAACGAAACCTATCTCGCCGACCCTCTCTACGTCGGCCTGCGGCAGCACCGCCCGCCGACGGAGGAGCTCTACGCCTTCGTCGACGAGTTCGTGGCCGCGGTCCAGGAGGTCTTCCCGAACTGCTGCTTGCACTTCGAAGACTGGACCGGGGTCGACGCCATCGCCCTCCTGACCCGTTACCGCGACAAGGTTTCGTGCTACAACGACGACATCCAGGGCACTGCCGGCGTGACGCTGGCCGGCATGATCAACGCCCTCAAAATCTCCGGTGGTCAGCTCAAGGACCAGCGGATCCTCTTTCTCGGGGCCGGCTCCGCGGCCATCGGTCTGGCCGACCTGATCGTCTCGGCGCTGGGCCAGCAGGGCATCGCGCCCGCTGTTGCACGACAGCAGATCCGGCTGTTCGATACCCAGGGTCTTGTGGTGGCCGGGCGTCCTGGACTCGCCGCCCACAAGCTGCCCTACGCGCACAAGCTGCCCCCCAGCAAGCCGTTCAATCATCTCGACCTGGCCAGCGAGTGTCCGCAGATTGTCGCGGCCGTCGAGGACTTCAAGCCGACGGCCCTCATCGGCGTCAGCACCGTGGGCAAGCTATTCTCCCGGGAGGTGGTCGAGGCGATGTCGCGCCACAACGCGCGGCCAATCATCTTTGCCCTGTCCAACCCGACCGAGAAACACGAATGCCTGCCCGGGGACGCGTACGAGTGGTCCAGAGGCAAGGTGGTCTACGCGGGTGGCGTGCAGTTCCCGGCGGTTCACCTCGGTGGGCAGACGTTCCTGCCATCCCAGGCCAACAACCTGTACATCTTCCCCGCCGTCGGCATGGCCATTTACGCAACCAACGCGAAGCGCGTGACCGACGAGATGTTCATCGAGGCCGCCCATGCGGTCGCCGACCAGGTGAACACCGAGCAGTTGAAGCTGGGGATGCTCTTCCCGCCGCAATCAAACATTCTGGAAGTCGAGATTCAGACCGCCGCACGGGTCGCAAAGCTCGTCTTCGACTCAGGCCTGGCCCGCGTGGATCGTCCGGCCGGCATGGTGGCCTTCATCCGCCAGCACGTTTACAAGCCCGAGTATCAAGCGCTCGTCTAAACAATGGGTCAAAAACCCTAGGAGGAATCGAATGACCGACATAAGAAAAGAAACAGACAGTCTCGGTATCGTCGAAGTGCCGGCCGACAAGCTCTGGGGTGCTCAGACGCAACGCTCTCTCGAGCATTTCAGCATCGGCAAAGATTTGATTCCACGTGAGATGATCACCGCGTATGCCATCTTGAAGAAGGCCGCTGCCGTGGCCAACCACGCCAGCAAGCGGCTCGAGGACCAGCAATACCGGTTGATCGTTCAGGCCTGCGATGAAATCCTCGCCGGCCAGCATCACGACATGTTTCCGTTGCATGTCTGGATGACGGGCAGCGGCACCCAGTTCAACATGAACGTGAACGAGGTGATCTCCAATCGCTGCTGCCAGCTCGCGGGCACTCCGCTCGGGAGCAAGACTCCGGTGCATCCCAACGATCACGTGAATATGGCTCAGTCGTCGAACGATTCCTTTCCGTCGGCCATGTACATCGCGGCCGCGGTCAATGTGACGCAACGACTGATCCCTTCCGTAACCGCCTTGCACGATGCCATCGATGCGAAGGCCCAGGCGTGGAAGGACATCGTCAAGATCGGCCGCACCCACATGCAGGACGCCACCCCGCTCACATTGGGCCAGGAATGGTCCGGCTATGTCGGGATGCTGGCAGACGATCTGGAGCGGATCGAGATCGCCCTTCAGGGAGTGTACCGTCTGGCGCTGGGCGGCACCGCGGTTGGGACCGGCATCAACTCCGCACCTGGTTTTGCCGAAGCGGCGGCGGCCGAGATCGCGAGGCTCACCGGCCTGCCGTTCGTCACCGCTCCCAACAAGTTCACCGTGCAAGGCGCTCACGACGCCCTCGTGCAGCTGTCCGGCACACTTCGCACATTGGCGGTATCTCTCTACAAGATAGGCAATGACGTTCGCCTGATGTCGTGCGGGCCGCGCGCCGGATTTGCCGAACTGGCGATTCCGGAAAACGAGCCGGGCTCGTCGATCATGCCCGGCAAGGTCAACCCCACCCAGTGTGAAGCCCTCACCATGATTGCTCTGCAGGTGATGGCGAACGATGTGGCGGTCGGCTTCGGGGGTGCCAGCGGCTATCTCGAAATGAACGTCTACAAGCCGCTGATGATCTTCAACATCACCCATTCGATCACGATCCTCACCGACGGCTGCCGAAATTTCCGCAAATTCCTGGTCGAGGGCACCAAGCCGAATCTGAAGAAGATCAAGGAGTATGTGGACCGCTCGTTGATGCTGGTAACCGCGCTCGCGCCGGTGATCGGTTACGACAAGGCATCGAAGATCGCGCATTACGCGATGGACAATGACCTGACCCTTAAGGCGGCGGCACTGAAGCTCGATCTCGTCAGCGAAGAGGAGTTCGACCGAGTCGTCGATCCGGCCAAAATGGTCGCGCCCTACGTCGCGACGGCCAAATAACCAAACCGAGGAACCCGGAGAAGTGCAAGCCATGAGCAGGCGAGGGCGGCTCACCTCGTGGGATGTTGTTTACGCCGTGAACACGGCGATGGCGTGCCTGATCACGTACTGGATCATAACCTATGCCCTGTCCCACTTTGTCGACAGGCCGTCCGACCTCCTAGGAGGGATGTGGGCGGTGGCCGCTACCGTGTTCGTCTTCAGGGACACCCGTGTCAGTAGCCTCTCTGCGGGAACAGCGCGCCTGATCGCAACGTGTATCAGCTTCGCGCTATGTCTGCTCTACCTGTGGGCCTTCCCATTTACCGCGGTGGGGCTGGCTGCCTTGATCGGAGTAGGAACCTTGCTCATGATGCTGTTGGATCGGCGTGACGACATCGTCACGACGGGAATAACGACCGCCGTTGTAATGGTTGTCGCGGCAATGAGTCCTCAAGACGCTTGGCATCAGCCGTTGCTGCGTCTGGTCGACACCGTTGTCGGAATCGCCGTGGGCGTTGCATGTAAGTGGATCGGTTCGTCCGCCTTTTTCAAGCTGACCGGGGAGCCGGTACGCTGATGGAGGTTGCGCGGAGTCCTATGGTAGCGGCAGCGTGACGGTCATACGCGCTGCGCTCGCCGCCGCCCTCGCGGTGGCACTGCTCGCCGCTCCGCTCGCCGCGGAGGGGCAGCCGCCGGGGAAGGTCCCGCGGATCGGCCTGCTCGACGACAGCACGCCCGACCCCGCGCGGCTCGCCTGGTGGGATGGCTTCCTGCGCCGGATGGCCGAGCTGGGTTATGTCGACGGTCAGACCGTCGCCTTCGAACGGCGCTGGGCGCGGGGTGAGGTCAAGCGGCTTCCCGGCCTGACCGCCGAGCTTCTGGCGCTCAACGTCGACATCATCGTCACGGCCGGAACGCCGGCGCTCGTGGCGGCGCACGCCGCGACGACCACCATCCCCATCGTCATCGCGCCGGGCGGCGATCCGGTCGAACTGGGCATCGTCCCGAGCCTCGCGCGGCCGGGCGCCAACGTCACCGGCGTGACGTCGCTCGCAGCCGACCTGACCACGAAGCGGCTAGAGTTCCTCCGGGAGCTTCTGTCGACCCGGGCACGTCTGGCGGTGCTGTGGGATCCCGACAGCGGCGGGGCCCGCGTCGCGATCCGGGAGACCCAGGCGACCGCGGGCCGCATGGGGCTCCAGGTCCGGACCTACGCGGCAAGGACGCCGGCGGAGCTCCTCCACGCGTTCTCGGCGATGGCGCAGGATCGGGCGGGGGGACTGGACGTCGCCCCCAGTCCGATGTTCTTCACCGAGCGGCACCGCATCGCGGATCTCGCCCTGAAACAGGGCCTGCCGATGATGGTCGGAGCGCGAGAGTACGCGGAGGCCGGCGCTCTCGCGTCATACGGCGCGGACTACGTCGACCTGTTCCGACGCGTCGCCGCGTACGTCGACCGGATTCTCAAGGGCGCCAAGCCGGCTGACCTCCCCATCGAGCAGCCGACCACATTCCACCTCGTGATCAACCTCAAGACCGCGAGAGCGCTGGGCCTGACGATTCCCCAGTCCCTGCTCCTCCGAGCCGATCAGGTGATTCAGTGAGTGCACACGGCGCGGGGAGAGGTCGTGTTCGCGATCCTCGCAATCCGTCGTGGAGCCGATCGGCCCGACACTCTCGCGCTCTGAGGCGAAAGATGTGCGTCCAATCGCTTTCTCAGGAACAGCCGTGCGCGATGCACCCGCGTGGTGACATTGTCGACGGTGAGGTCGAGGATCGCCGCGATGTCTCCCGGCGCGAGCCCCTCGACGTCGCGCAGTAGCACGATGGCGCGATAGTCGTCCGGCAGCTCATCGATGGCGGCGCGGAGCATGATCCGAAGCTCGATCTGGCGCGCCGGGTCGTCGACACTCAGCGACCAGTCGGCGACCGCCGCGACGTGGCGGCCGTGCGCATCGAACACGGGAAGCAGGTTGTCCAGCGAGACATCGCCGCCGCGGGCGCGACGCCGCCGACAACACTGATAGGCCGCGTTGGCCACGATACGATAGACCCACGAGCCGAAGCTGGCGTCTCCACGAAACGTCTCGATCTTGCGGATCACGGACAAGAAGGCGTCCTGCACGGCTTCCTCGGCATCCTGCGCGCTTCCCGTGATCCGATTGGCGAGGCGAGAGGCGCGGTCCCCGTAGGCGGCGACCAGATCCTCGGCGGCCGTGGGATCACCCCGGCGGAGGGCCGCCACGAGCGCGTGATCCCGGTCGGTCGGTGTCGTCATGCGCGCGCCGCTTCCGTTCCTCTTCTCGGAGCACGGCCTTGGAAGCGTCCCGATCACCCGAGCCATTTCAAGGTTCTCCATCAATGCAGACCTCCGCAGACGACGTAGAGCAAGGGGAAGGCCAAGCCTAAGCCGCGGTCTCTATTGGAGACCGCGATCCAGTTCGGGAATTTCTCGCGAAGAGTCACGACCCTACCCCGCCTTGAAGCGCCGCTTGTCGATCTGGAGCGCCTTGATCTTCGACTCCAGCGTGGAGGCGGGCACCCCGAGCCGGCCGGCGGCGCCGAAGGGCCCAGCTACGCGGCCCTGGCTGTGGGTGAGGGCGGCCTCGATGGCGTCCTTTTCGTGGGTGGCCAGCGTGCCCGGAGAGAGGCTAGCGACCGGCGCGGTCCCAAGGGAGGGACCGGAGAGCCATAGGGGATCGATCGCGAGGGTGTCCGACTCACACACGATGACCGCACGCTCGATGACGTTCTGCAGCTCGCGGATGTTACCCGGCCAGTCGTACCACTGCAGCAGCCGCGCGGTCTCCGTGGTGACGCGGCGGATCCGCTTGCCGAGGCGCGTGGCGGAGCGATGGGTGAAGTATTCGATGAGCAGGGGGACATCGGACCGCCGGGCGCGCAGGGCGGGCACGTCCACGGGGAACACGTTGAGGCGATAGAAGAGGTCCGCGCGGAAGGTGCCGTCGGCCACCGCGGCGTGCAGATCGCGATTGGTGGCGGCGATGACGCGCACGTTGACGCGGACGGGCGCGCTCCCCCCGACGCGCTCGAATTCGCGCTCCTGCAGCACGCGGAGCAGCATGATCTGGGTCTCGGCGGGGAGCTCGGCGACCTCGTCGAGGAAGAGGGTGCCGCCGTCGGCCAGCTCGAAGCGCCCCTGGCGCCGCTGCAGGGCCCCGGTGAAGGCGCCCCGCTCGTGGCCGAAGAGCTCGGACGCGAGGAGCGCCGACGGAATGGCCGCGCAATTCACGGCGACGAAGGGGCGGGCGGCGCGGGGCGAGCGCGTGTGGATGGCCCGGGCGATGAGCTCCTTGCCGGTGCCGGTCTCGCCGGTGATGAGCACGGTCGAGTCGGTCGGCGCGACCTTCTCCACATGCGCCAGCACGGTCCGCAGCGGGCGCGAGGTGCCGACGATCTCCTCGAAGCGGGCGGTCGGGTCGATCGCGTCCCGGAGGGCCAGGCTCTCGCTAGGCTGCCGGTCGGGCCGCGCCGGGATCTCGGCGGTCAGATGCTTCACGATACCGGCCGGCCTCAGGAATCGATGCTCGCGATTCCAGGCCTCGACCTCACGCGTGATGCGATCGATGAGCTGCTGGATCGCGGGGCGATCCTCGGGGTGGACGTGGGACAGGACGATCTCGACCGTCGGCGTCGTCGTCCCCCGAGCGTGTTCCAACTCTGAGAGGACGAACTCGCTGTCGTCCGAGAGGACGTCGAATTCCGCACCGTGTAGCGCCGTCGTCATCTTCCATCTCCCTCGACGCCGGTCGCGAGCAGCGAGGCCACGGCGCGGCCCAGCGTCTCCAGGCCGTGGAACTGGACCTTCTCGCCCGTCCTCACCCGCTCCACCACGCCACTCAGCCGGCCCGCGTCGTCCTGCCGCACTCGAACGATCAACGTCCTGTACTCCCCGAGATCCTCGGTTGGCTCCATGCCCTTGCTCCTGTCGCCGATGTCATGCTCTGTCCCTCACAACGGTTGTACGCGGCGGGCCATACCCGGATCGTGCCCTCGAGCGTGGAAAATGGCGTGAATGGGAGGGCCGGGTCGGATCGGGGGAGGCACGAAGGCCTATGGCATACTGACGCCGCTTCTTTCCGGAGGAGGAGCAGTGAAGCTCACGGCGCGCGTAAAACTTACTCTCCTGGGGGGCTTCCAGGCCCAGCTCGGCGCCGGCGCTCCCCTCGTCCTGCCCACCCGGAAGACCCAGGCTCTCCTGGCATACCTGGCCCTCCCCCTCGGCCAGGCCCACGCCCGCGAGAAGCTCGCGACCCTGCTCTGGGGGGACATGGCCGATGCCCAGGCCCGCGGCAACCTGCGCCACGCCCTGTCGCGCATCCGCAAGAACCTCCCCGCCGGCGTCCGGCCCGGCCTCGTCCTCGACGGCCCGACCGTGGCCCTGGACCCCTCGGCCGTGGAGGTCGACGTCGCCGAGTTCGAGCGCCTGGTCGCCGACGGCCGGCCTTCTGCGCTCGAGCAGATCGGTGGCCTCTATCGGGGGGACCTGCTGGCCGGCCTGGCGCTCACGGAGCGGCCCTTCGAGGAGTGGCTCACTTCCGAGCGGGAGCGCCTGCACGAGCTGGCCATCCAGGCTCTCGGGCGACTCCTCACCCATCACCAGCGGGCCGGCGCCGCCGAGCCCGCCGTCCAGACCGCCCTCCGGCTGATCGCCCTGGACCCGCTGCAGGAGCCGGTCCACCGCACGCTCATGCGGCTCTATGCGCGCCTCGGCCGCCGGGAGGCCGCGCTGCGCCAGTACCAGCTCTGCGTGGATGCGCTGAAACGCGAGCTCAGCACGTCGCCCGAAGCCGAAACCAGCCAGCTGTACCAAGAGATCTTGCGCTCGAGATCCAGCCGTCCCGACCGGGCCACGGTGGCCGCCCCGGCGGGCGAGGATCCCGCGCCGGGCCCCACGGCCGATCTCCTGTCCGCAGCGGTGGCCGCCCTGCCGGAGGTCCCGTCGCCGACGAACCTGCCGGCCCCGACCTCGGAGCTGATCGGCCGCGAGGCCGCGCTGGCGGAGGTGGCGGAGCTGCTGGGGGTCCACCGGCTCGTTACGCTGATCGGAGCCGGAGGCATCGGCAAGACGCGGCTCGGCCTGGAGGTCGCGCGCCGGCTGCTGCCGGACTTCGCGGATGGGGTCTGGGTTGCCGAGCTCGCTCCGCTGTCCGATCCCGGGCTGGTGCCGGTCACCGTCGCGGTCGCCCTCGGGGTCACGCTCCTCGCCGGCGCGGAATCCGCCGAGCGGGTGGCGGCGGCGCTCGGCACCAAGCGCGTCCTGCTCATGCTGGACAATTGCGAGCACGTGATCGAAGCGGCGGCCCGCATGGCCGAGGCGGTGCTGCGGGCCAATCCGCACGCTCGGGTGATGGCGACCAGCCGCGAGCCGCTGCGCGCGCCGGGGGAGTACGTCTGCCGGGTGCTCCCCCTCGAGGTGCCGGCGGAGGGAACCGAGGGGCGCGAGAATCTGCTGGAAGCGGCCGCGGTGCAGCTGTTCGTGGCGCGGTCCCAGGCGGGAGAGCTGCGCTTCTCGCTGGACGCGCGCACCGCTGCGATCATCGGCGCGGTGTGTCGTCGCCTCGACGGCATTCCGCTCGCCATCGAGCTGGCGGCGGCCCGCACCGCCACGCTCGGGCTGGAAGAGCTCGCGGCCCGGCTCGACGGCCGGTACCGGCTGCTCACGGGCGGACACCGTACCGCGCTGCCGCGGCACCAGACGCTGCGCGCGACGCTCGACTGGAGCCACGACCTGCTCTCCGCGATCGAGCGCACCGTCCTGCGTCGCCTGGCCATCTTCGTCGGCGGCTTCACGCTGGAGGCGGCGAGTGCGGTGGCGACCGCCCCCGACCTCGGCGCACTGGAGGTCGTGGACAGCGTCGCGAACCTGGCCGCCAAGTCACTCGTGGTCGTGGAGGTCGTGGGCGCGGTCACCCGATACCGGCTGCTCGAGACGACGCGGGCCTACGCGCTCGAGAAGCTCACCGAGAGCGGCGAGCTCGAGCAGGTCGCACGACGCCACGCCGAATACTACCGTGACCTCTTCGAGCGGGCCGAGGTCGAATGGCAGACGCGGCCCACTCTCGAGTGGGTCGCGGCGTACGGCCGCCAGATCGACAACGTGCGGGCCGCGCTGGACTGGGCGTTTTCGCCGAACGGCGACGCGTCGATCGGGGCGGCGCTCACCGCCGCATCGGTGCCGCTGTGGTTCCAGCACTCATTGATGGTCGAGTGTCGCGGCCGCGTCGAGCGCGCGCTCGCCAGTCTCGAGCCCCGCTCGGGCCGAGGGGGGCGCCGCGAGATGCAGCTCTTCGCGGCCCTCGGCGTGTCGCTCATGCAGACGAAGGGCCCCGCGCCCGACACCACCGCGGCCTGGACGACCGCGCTCGAGATCGCCGAGCGCCTCCACGACATCGAGTATCAGCTGCGGGCGCTCTGGGGACTCTGGCACTTCCGCGTCAGTCTCGGCGAGTGTCGCGCCGCGCTGGCGCTGGCGGAAAGCTTCTGCGGCCGGGTCGCGCTCAGTGACAATCCGGCCGAGCTGCTCGTCGGGGAGCGGATGGTCGGCGTCTCTCTGCACTACCTGGGCGAGCAGGCGAACGCACGGCTTCACCTCGAGCGCATGCTCAGCCGCTACGTCGCCCCGGCTCACCGATCGCACGCCATCCGCTTTCAATACGACCAGCACGTGGCGGCCCGCATGATCCTGGCGCGCATCCTCTGGCTGCAGGGATTCCCCGATCAGGCTCTGCGGACGGCCCAGGAGAACGTCGAGGACGCGCGGGCGATCGATCATGCGCTCTCGCTGTGCTACGCGCTGGAGGCGGCGTGTCTGGTCCCGCTCTGGATCGGCGATCTGCCGACCGCCGAACGCTACGTGGCGATGCTGCTCGACCATTCGGCCCGGCACGCGCTGACCGTGTGGCACGCCCGGGGCCGCTGCTTGAACGGCGTCCTGCTCATCAAGCACGGCGAGTTCGGCGGCGGACTCCCCCTCCTCCGCGACGCCCTCGAGGAGCTTCGCGAGACCGGCTTCGTCCCGCATCACACCGCCCTGCTCGGCTCCCTCGCCCAGGGTCTGGCCGGCGGCGGGGAGATCGCCCAGGCACTCGCGACCATCGACGAGGCGCTCGCCCGATCCGAGCGCGACGAGGAGTACTGGTGCATCGCGGAGCTCCTGCGCATCAAGGGCGAGCTCATCGCGCAGGCGGGAGCCCGGGCCGCCACCTCCGCGGCCGAGGAGCACTTCCAGCAGGCGCTGCAGTGGGCGCGCCGACAGGGGGCGCTGTCCTTGGAGCTGCGCTCCGCCACCGGCCTCGCCCGACGGTGGCACGAGCGAGGTCGGACCCGACCGGCGCGGGAGCTCCTGGCCCCGGTCTACCGCCGGTTCACCGAGGGCTTCGACACCGCCGATCTCCGGGCCGCGAGGGCGCTCCTCGACCACCTCGGGTAGGCCGGCTGTGGTACAGTATGCCGGTAGCGCGACAGTCCCGCGGAGGAGCCCCATGAGCGACGAGCTGATGACCAAGGTGCAGGACCTGATCGAGAACATGATCAATCCGGCGGTGGCCGGCCACGGTGGATTCGTGCAGCTGGTCGACGTCAAGGACAACAAGGTCTACTTGCAGATGGGCGGCGGCTGTCAGGGCTGCGGTGCGGCGGACGTCACGCTCAAGCAGGGCATCGAGCGGCTGATCAAGGAAGAGCTTCCCGAGGTGGAGGAGGTGCTCGACACCACCGACCACGCCTCCGGCGAGAACCCGTACTACACGCCGTCCAAGTAGCCGGGGACCGCCCCTCACCCTGCCCTCTCCCCGATGGGGAGAGGGTTTCGTGTCTAAACCCGGGGCGACGGGCTCGCGGCCAGCGTCACGCGCCGCCGCATCCAGCTCGCAGCGCGAATCGCCATCAGGAGGATGAACGCGGCCGCGTAGTAGTACGGCGCCGGGTTCGCCTTCTTGGCGAGCCAGAGATAGTGCAGGACCGCGCACACCCCGACCGCGTAGACCAGCCGGTGGAGCCACCGCCACCGCGCCCCGCCGAGCCGCCGGATGGCGCCCGCGGTGGACGTCGCGGCCAGCGGGATCATCAGCACCAGCGCGGTCATGCCCACCGTGATGTACGGCCGCTTCACGATGTCGGCGCCCATCTGCTTCCAGTCGAAGAAGTGATCGAGCACGAGCCACACGCAGAAGTGGAGCGACGCGTAGGCGAACGCGAAGAGCCCAAGCGGCCGGCGCAGCGCGATCGGCCACGACCAGCCGGTGAGGGTGCGCAGCGGGGTCATGGCCAGGCTGACCAGGAGGATCCGGAGCGTCCAGTCGCCCATCCAGTTGGTGATGAAGCTGATCGGGTTGGCGGTGAGGTTCCCGATCCAGGCGCGGTATCCGAGCACCGCCAGCGGCGCGAGGCAGGCGCCCCAGAGCGCGATCTTCAGCACGACCCGCCCGCGGCGAGTCATTCCGGCGGCCCCGCGAGCTCCGGCGGGACTAGTACGATTTCTTCAGGTCCATCCCCGCGTAGAGACCCGCCACCTGGTCGTAGCCATTGAACATCAGCGTCTCGCGCCGGCGGAACTCGCCGATGCGGCGCTCGGTGGCCTGGCTCCAGCGCGGGTGGTCCACCTTCGGGTTGACGTTGGAGTAGAAGCCGTACTCCTGCGGCGCCGCCTTGTTCCACGCGGTCTTGGGCTCCTCGGCGGTCAGGCGGATGCGCACGATGGACTTGGCGCTCTTGAAGCCGTACTTCCACGGCACCACCACGCGGATCGGCGCACCGTTCTGGTTCGGCAGCACCTGGCCGTACATGCCCACCGTGAGGAGGGTCAGCGGGTGGAGCGCCTCGTCGAGGCGCAGGCCCTCGGTATAGGGCCAGTCGAGCCCGCCGAAGTTGAAGAGGCCCCTCTTCTGGCCGGGGAACTGGGCGGGGTCGAGGAGCGTCGAGAACTCCACGTACTTGGCCGAGCCGGTCGGGTCGACGCGCTTGAGCAGCACCGAGAGCGGGAAGCCGATCCACGGGATCACCATCGACCAGCCCTCGACGCAGCGCAGGCGATAGACGCGCTCCTCGAGCGGCGCCATCTTGAGCACGTCGTCGATATCGAAGGTGGTGGGCTTGTGCACGAGGCCGTCCACCTGCACCTTCCACGGGCGCGGCTTGAACGTCCCGGCGAGGCTCGCCGGATCGTCCTTGTTGACGCCGAACTCGTAGAAGTTGTTGTAGGTGGTGGCGTCCTGGAACTTGGTCGGGGCGTCCGGGATGTCGAAGGCCTTGTTCCGGGTGGCCGCGAGCGGCTGCCCGGCGGCGGGCGGCGCCGCGGCGGCGGCCCCGCGCGGCCCTCCCGCCACCGCCGGCGCCAGCGCGAGCGCGGCCGCCCCCGCCATGAAGCGCCGCCGGCTCACGTACCGCCACTGATCGGTGATCTCCCCGCCCTTGATGTCGGAGCCCCGCTTGATGAGCATTGTCGTTTGCGTCTCCCTACCGCGAGTCTACCAGCCGCCCCGCGCCTCATGTCACGAGGGTGTCAACCCTTGCCCCCAAGGGGGAGCAGCGCGCCGCCCGGCGGCCCCAAGCCCTAGATGGCCTTATTTCCTCGGGGCCTGGCCGGACCGGCTTCTAAGATGAGGGCAGCGATCATGAGGATTCGCTCCGGCGTGACCGCAGTGCTGGTGGCCGTGACGCTGACGGCCTGCGCCACCGCGCCCGAGGGCACCTACTTCGCCACCCCGTCGAACCCCGGCACCGCGCGGATGGCCCAGCTCCTGAGCCGCGCCGCGGTCGCGGGCGGCGACGACCCGCAGCGCTACGGCTTCGCCTTCATCAAGAGCCCCACCGCCGCCGCCTACAGCGACGAGGACGCGACCTTCTATTTCACCGACGGCCTCATGCGCCAGCCCACCCCGGTGATCGAGGCGGTGGTCGCGCACGAGGTGGCCCATGAGGTGCTGGGCCACGTGGGCACCCGCCGCAAGCTCTCGCTCTCGCTCACCGCGAGCTTCGGCGCCCTCGGGATCTTCGCGCCCGGCGTCGGACTGCTCGACTTCGTGGTGAACCCGCTGGTCGTGCGCGCGTTCGGTCGCCGCCAGGAGATGCAGGCGGACCAGAAGGCGGTCGAGATCCTGCGCGCGATGGGCTACCGGTCGCCGCGGCAGACGCTGGCCGGCGCGCTCGAGACGCTCGCCGCCTACACGCCCAAGGAGCGGGAAGGGCTCGAGGGGCTGCTCGCCACCCATCCCTCGCTCGACGAGCGGCTGGCCGCGCTCGAGCCGCTGGAGGGGCCGGCCAAGCCGGTCACTCCCGTCGCGCGGGCGCGAGGCGCCCGATAGCGACGGGGCGGGTGCCGGCGACGAGGTCCGAGAGACCGCGTCGCTCGCGGGTGACGAGCATCGGGAGCTGCCCGAGCCCGAGCGTCAGCAACGACAGCCCCCCGCCCACGCACCGCAGCAGCGCGCGCCCGTAGCCGGCGGGCGCGCCATCGCGGCGCACCACCGCCACTCCCATCAGCATCTTGCCCAGGGTCTGCCCGCAGCCGCCCACCAGCACGGTGTGGTAGACGACGTGCAGGGCGATGCCGAGCGGCAGCATCGCGAGGGTCAGGAGCGCGAGGTCCAGCACGTCCGGCTCGCTCCTCAGCAGGAGCAGGCCGATCGCCAGCCACATCGCGGCCAGGCTCCACGCGGCCAGGCCGACGAGCGCGTCGACGCCCGCGGCGAGCGCCAGGCGCCACAGCGAGGCGGGGCACCCGTCGTTCAGGAGTCGCTCCCGCTCTTCGACTTGTCTCCCGGCTTCTCTCCCGGCTTCTCTCC
>Ga0075433_10001296_pt1 | contig 18281 bp, 25 predicted proteins | sample RhiMethybrSRZTD2_FD_75299 | JGI IMG/M metagenome (GOLD analysis project Ga0075433, IMG submission 75299) | Populus rhizosphere microbial communities from Tennessee, USA - Rhizosphere MetaG P. TD hybrid SRZTD2 | ecosystem: Host-associated > Plants > Roots > Rhizosphere > Soil | place: USA... | reverse complement strand
TCGGTCGTCGGGACGTTCATCCAGACCGATCGCCTCGGAACGCCGCTCGGTAAGACGCTGCGCGTCCAGGCGGAAGCCTCGCGCGTCCAGCGTCGCCATCGGGCGGAGACGAAGGCCCAGATCGCTCCACTCCTGATGTTGATCCCGACAATTCTGTTCCTAATGCCATCGTTCATGCTCGTCGCGGCGGCACCGTCGCTCCTGCGGATTCTGCAGATCCTTCAAACGATTGGAAAGTGAGGCGGCTCGGATGATTGGGAATGCGTTGAAACTCGCCATTGCACTCGCACTCGTGACCGCTACGGCCGGCCCGGCTGCCGCGCAGTCGATCACGGCCGAGGTCCGCACGTTCGCCGGGCAGACATACCGCCTGACCGATATCACGCTCGAGGTGCTGTACACGATCGTGCCGCCCAGGAGAGACGACGCCGGACCAGCGGAGACGGCTCCGACCACAGGTCCGCGCACTCCGATGCTCTTCGGGTCGGCGGCGCAGATCGGTCGGTTCCTGAACGGGGGGCCGGATCCGCTGCAGGGCCAGAGGCAGAGCGAGGCCGTAACGCTTCGGAAAAACGGCGTGGACGTACAGATCCCCCTCGGGGCGCTCGACTCCCTGTCCTTCACGCGGGCTCGCATCGTCAGTACCTTGCCGCCGTACGTTGCGGCCGAGCATTACCGGCACGCGGCGACCGCCGTGCTCCTCGACGGGACCCGTATCGACGGAGATTACGTGAACCTCGGTACGACGTTCTTGCGGGGACGGACACCGACCTCGCGCGTCGACATTCCGTGGCAGGAGATCGAGACGGTGAGGTTCACGCGATGATCCGCCGGCGGAACAGCCTCGACATGCGGCGGTTACTGGCCGATCAGCGGGGCACCGCCGTTCTGCTGACGATCGGCATGATGGTGTTCATCCTGGCCATGGTCGGCGTGGCGGTCGATCTCGGCTATCAGTTCGCGGCCATCGGCGAAGTCGAGAAGAGCATGGAAGCGGCGGCGCTCGCCGGCGCGGGAAATCTGGGATTCAACGACACCGCCTTCCCCGCCGCGCGGGCGGCCGCGGTGCAGTACGCGACGCTGAATCCCTACCACAACCCGGGCGCGAAGGTCATCCGCCTCGACCCCAATCCGGCGAACGCACCGAACGGCGAGGTCGTGCTCGGAGTCTGGGACAACGCGAGCGCTACGTTCACTCCGTCCGTCGACGGCACGGTCGTCAATGCCGTCCGCTGCCGGAAGACGACGACGGTGCCCACCACGTTCCTGCGCGTGCTCGGCATTCAGACGCTTCCGGTGTCGGGTTCTTCGATCGCCATCGCGAATCCGCCCGCCTTGCCGCCGCCGAACACCTGTGTCTTCCCGATCGGTCTCAGCAGCTGTCCGTTCCAGAACAACCAGGTGTTCACGTCGGGCGGCTGCGGCAAGACGATCAAGTTCATCACCAGCAACGGCAAGGCCGACTCGAGCAACACCGCGGCCTGGGTGAACATGAGTGGATCCGGCACGCCAACGCCGCCGACTCTCAACGCCCAGATCGACGCGGCCAAGGCGGGAAATTGCAACCCGAATCCGCCCGCGGTCGGCTCCGAGATGGGCACGAACAACGGCATGGCCGCCAACGTCTTCCAGAATCTCAAAACTGCGTTCGTCACGGAATTCAACCAGTCGGTCGCCCAGGGGACGAAATACACGATCAAGGACACACAGGGCAACGTCGTCTACAACGGGCCCGGCTGGCAAGTCTATGTCCCGGTGATTCAGACGAACTGCACCGCCAACGGCACCACACAGGCCATCCAGGGCGATCACCAGCTGGTCGGGTGGACGCGTTTCGTCATGACGCAGGCGTATGACACGACGGGACAGAGCACCGGCTGTGCCGTCAGCAACCCGGCGGATAGTGCCACTGCCAGCTACTGCACGAACCCGCCGCCTGAGCTCAAAGGGGGCTCGAGCCGGTCGATCTTCGGTTACTACGATTGCGGCATCATCAACTCGCCTCCGACGCTTCAGCCTGTGCCGCGCGCGGCGATCGGCAACAGGCTGCGGCTCGTGAAGATGTACCAATGAGTTGGCGTGGAGGAGCACCCGCAGCGGTCCTCGCCCTCGTCGCCGGTATGGCCTCGGGCGGCTGCGTGGCCGCGGCGCCGCTGATCTCGGCGGCGTTCTCGGCCGCGCCGCTCATCGGCAGCCGGACCGTCGAGCGGACGGTAGCCGCCGACAGACCAATGGCCTGGCAGGCGGTGGAGACGACACTCGCGGACCTGGCCTTCCGCATCGAGGGCCGAGAGCAGGAGAAGGACGAGTGGCGCCTCCGCGGGGTGGCCGATGACGTCTCGGTCGAGGCAAAGCTGGAGCCCGTGACGTCGAAGCTCACGCGTGTCTCGTTGCGCGTCGAAACCGGCGGTCCCTTCGCCGACCGCAGAACAGCGGAAGTGATTCACGACCACATCGTGAAGGTCGTCCACGCCGCTGGCCGCCCGGCGCCGGTCACTGAGTCAGCGTCCACGAGATCGGACGAGGCAATTCGGTCGCTGGAAGCGGAAGTGCGGAGACTTCGGACTGACATGAACGACCGAAGCCGTGCAACACGGCAGCCAGACAACTCGGCATCGAACCAGGTGCCGGCGGCGCGTGTCGAGCGCTCCGCCGTCGTGACCCCACCATTGTCTGCGGCCTTCCCGAGCGTTAACAGACCCGCCCCGCCGATTTCGGTGATGCAACCGGCCGGCGTCATTGCTCCGGCCGCGGAAGGCGCGCCAACCGTCAAGCGACCGACGGCGCCGGGCGTAACGGACACCTCATCGTTAACCGACCGCGTGGGGCCGGCTCGTCCCGCCGAAGCACTCGTGCCGGTCGCGCCTGTGAGCCAGTCGCGAAGCGGCAGCTAATCATCGCCGGACATGCCCGGCGCTTCGAATCGTCGCTCGAGGACCCCGTCGCCGGGCTCGCGCCTGGAGCATCGCGCAAGCCTGAGCCGCCGCCGTTCCGGCGCCTGGATCGTCTCACTCACGCTACATAGCCTGGTGCTCGGCCTGCTTCTCAGCGTCGGCGCTCTCGAACCCGCGCTGCCTGTACTAGAAGTTTTCACCACCGAACCGGAGTCTGACCTGGCGACGCCGGCGCCGATCGCTCGGCAGCCGCGAAGGGTCGAGTCGGCGAAGCCGCGTCCAGCGCGCACGGCGCGGTCGCTGCCGCCGTCGATTCAACCAGCGACGCCGAAAGCCACTACCGAGCGGGCGATTCCGCCCAGCGACAGGCCGGTGCGCGAATACGCGTTGGACGAACGGCCGCAAGACGCCGACAGCGCCGGCGCTGGGCGCGAACCCGTGGCCGTCGCGTCGGCGCCAGTGGCGCCGCCGACGCTTACTCCGGCTAAGACGTTGACGGCGATCGAGCCACCGTCTGAAGCCGAGCCCGTGGGCGACGACGCGCTCGCGGCCAAGACCAAGCAGTCGGGTGATGGGAGGGTGGAAACGGCTGCTGTGACTGCGCAGTCATCGCCGGCCATGCCCGGACCCGCTGTCGGGCAGCCACCGGTCGAGCCGCGGGCGCCCGAACTCGCGGCAAAGGTGCCCGAACGACCGAGCGCGAGCACTGCGTTGTCGTCGTCGCCCGAATCACCGACGGAGTCACCTACAACGGCTCCGCGCGAAGTGCCCGACGGTGCTCCTGCGCGGTCACCCTCCGCCCCGACCCTCACTGCCCAACCGACTCCTGCCCAACCCACGAACGAGCGATCCGCCCGACCCGCGCCAGACGCGACGGCACGAGGTGCGTCGCGAAGCTCAGGCTCCAACGCCCCCATCGGCGTGGTCATCACGGGCCCGGTCGACGGCTACACAATCGGCCCGTCTGATCCGCCGTTGGTCGTCGTTCAGGGCGAAGTGGACGATCCGAGCGTGTCGGAAGTCTCGCTGGTCACGGGCACGCAGCGCTTCTCCGTTCCGGTGACTGCGGGGCGCTTCCGGCACGCAGTGCCCGTGCTCGAGCCGACGGTTCGTGTGCGCGTCGAGACGACGCCGATCGACAACCGAGTACGCGGAAGCGCCACCGTCACGGTGCATGCGCCGCCCACGCCGACGATAGCCGTGCTGTTGTACTGGCCGAATGACACCGCCGTGCCGGTGGACCTCGCCGCCGCCTGGCGACCCAGGTCGGATCGACTCGACGACACCGTGCAGCGGATATCGCTCGGGATGGCGCAGGACGATACGAGCCTCACGATGTACTACCTGCGCAATCCCAAGCCGGGCGTCTACACCTTCGTGCTCACGTCGACGGCGACGGACGCACGGCTTGTGCAGCCGGCGGTCCATGTTCCTGGCGGTATCGGCGGCCCGAAGATGTTGCAGTCCGTGTCGCTGGACGGCATGCAGCGCGTTCTGGTCGCTCGCGTACTGCTGCCGCACGGCGTTCTGTGGGAGCAGGACGACTGGTTCAGCGGCCAGAGCGCCAACGGAAACATCGTCACCAAGTTCCGCTTCCCCGACGGCATCAGCTGGTCAGAGCGGGCTGGAGGCTCTCGGTGATCGGCGAGGCCGTGGCGATGCTCCATGGCACGCAGAATCGTGACGGAGGCTGGCCATCCTCCCACGGTCGAGCAAGCAGCACCGAGTGCACGTCGCTCGCGACCTTGGCTCTAGCGCGCTTGGACGCAGGCGAGCGGGCCGCCGCGGACCGTGGGGTGCGCTGGCTCGTCGCCTGCCAGAACGCCGACGGCAGCTGGCCGCTTCATCGCGAGACCGGGACACCGTCGTGGACGACCGCCCTCGCGACGCTGACCATCGCGTCGATCACCGACGAGCCGTCGTGCGCGGGGCGTGGCGCGCGATGGCTCCTGCGCCAGCAGCCGCGGACGCCAGGGATGCTCGCCTCGTTGGTGTACCGGGTGGCTCCGCAGGCTCGCGTCGTGCAGCTCGATCCCGAGCTGAGAGGCTGGCCCTGGACTTCCGGGGTGTCGAGCTTCGTGGAGCCGACCGCATACGCGCTCCTCGCGCTGAAGCGGCTGCGGCCGCGCCTCTCCGGCGCCGAGGTCGGCGCACGTATCGATGAGGCCGAGCGCATGATCTATGACCGGATGTGCCGCGACGGCGGCTGGAACTACGGCAACTCGGCAGTGCTCGGAGCCGATCTGTGGCCTTACGCGGACGTGACGGCCCTTACGCTTCTCTCGCTGGCGGATCATCGCGGCCGACGAGAGAACGAGCGAAGCCTCGCAGCGTTGCGACGGATGCTCACGCAAGTCGATTCGGGATTGGCCCTGTCGTGGGCCGCCCTCTGTCTTTCGGCGTATGGACAGGACGTCGCGCCTCTGCTCAGACGCCTGCACCTCTCTTGGACTCGCACCCACTTCCTCGCCGACACGAGGTCGATCGCGCTCGCCGTCCTCGCCGCAACCGACGGCGCTCGGGCAGTGGCCCCGTGACGTCCGGACTGCCTCGTCGCGCGTTTCTGAGCGGCGCGCTAGTCAGCGCGGCGCTGGCGGGCTGCTCCCGGCCCGCCCGGTGGGACCGCAGCGTCGTCCACCAGGGATCGCGCTCGCGTATCGCCATCGTCCCGGCGAGGGACTACGACGACCGCCTCGTCGAGATCGTGCTGCGCGGCGTGCGGATGTTCGCCCTCGACGTTGCGCGCAAGACGGTCGTGCTGAAACCGAACTTCGTGGAGTTCGACCCCGCCGGCGTCGTCAACACGCATCCCGCGCTCGTTGCGGCCGCCATCGAGGCGTTCCGACGGGCGGGCGCGCGGGAGGTGATCGTGGCCGAAGGGCCCGGGCACCATCGTGATACCGAGCATCTGTTGACCGCATCGGGCCTCTACGGCGTGCTTCGCGAGGCGCGCGCGCGCTACGTCGATCTCAACGGTGACGACGTACGAGCCGTGCGCGCGCGCAGCCACTACACGGGTCTCGGCGAGCTTTATCTGCCCGAGACCGTGTTGAAGGCCGACTTGCTGGTCTCGATGCCGAAGCTCAAGACGCACCACTGGGCGGGAGTGACGCTCTCGATGAAGAACATGTTCGGGTGCCTGCCCGGTTCGGTCTATGGGTTCCCGAAAAACGTGCTCCACTGGGCGGGAATCACCGAAAGCATCGTCGACATCAACAGCACGCTGCCCGTCCGACGCTTCGCGATCGTGGACGGGATCGTCGGAATGGAGGGCAACGGCCCCATTCAAGGTGACCGCAAGCACTGTGGCGTCCTGGTGTTCGGCGAGGACCCCGTCGCCGTCGACGCCACGTCCGCACGGCTCATGACGATCGATCCTCGGCGAGTTCCGTATCTCGCGGAGGCCGGTCGTTTCCTCGGTCATCTGGCGGAGGATCGCATCGAGCAGATCGGCGAGCCGATCGATCGGTTACGTCAGGATTTCACCGTGCTCCCCTCCTTTGCCCACATGAAGCGCTTCGCATGACACGCCGCCGCGACCTGATCGTCGTCGCCGCGCTGTCGATCATCTTCGCCGGCGCTGGATGGGCGGAGCTGAACGAGGCCGGGAAAGCTGCATACTCCAGGGGCGACTTCGCGGAAGCCGAGCGGCTCTTCCGGGAGGCGATCGCCGCGGCGCCGCGCGAGCCGATGCCACACTACCATCGCGGCGTCGCCCTCACCCGACTGCGACGCTTCAGCGAGGCCGCCGCAGCCTATCGGGAGGCTCTGCAACTCGATCCGCCGGCGGCCCTCGCGTCGGCAGCCCGGGCAGGGCTCAGCGCGGTGGAGCCGGCGAGCCCGCGGCCTCTGCGGGACGACGGGCTCGCACCGCCAGCGCGGGATCGTTCGCGAACGCATCGCGCCGAGGCGCCGTCCGACAGCGTGCGGCTTCAGCGCAAGCTCGGCAACTGGTTCGTCGACGTCGTCCTCAACGACATGCAGCGCGCCACGTTCCTGGTCGATACAGGGGCCACCATCTGCGCGATCACGCCGGCGCTCGCCGAGGCGCTCGGCATCCAGCGCGACCCGGAAAGCGCGCCGATTCTGATCCACGGCGTCACGGGCTCGACGTACGCGCCGGTCGTCATCATCCCCAGTCTTCGCGTCGGTGACGTCGAGACGCAGAACGTCCGGGCTGTGATCATGCCACTACGCGGGATGCAGGGCATCCTGGGGAATACGTTCCTCGCTCGCTACACCACGACCATCGATCCGGTGCAAGGCGTCCTCACGCTCAGCCCCCGCTGAGGCTAGCGACGGCCGGGCTGGTAGTTCTTGAGGCGCTCTTCGAACGTCTCGTCGCCGCGGCGGCCGACCCAGCGGACGTACCAGCGCACATCGGGTGAATACCAGTATTCGTCGGAGTCGCGTCGCTCACCTTCGCGCATGACCTTCATGGTCTTGAATCTTCCGGCCGGGACTTCGATCTCTTCCACGCCGACGACCGTGAAATGATCGTTGAATGTCCGGCGCCCGTTCGGATCCTCGAACGTTCCCTGGTGATCCCAGCGTTGATTCGGCACCAGCGGCCACATGAACCATGGCTGCGGCGGCACCATGCGGGCTTCGACGCGGGCCTCGCGGACCGCCGCCGCCCAGTGCAGGTCTTTCGTGTAGTAGTGCTCCACGTCACCGAGGCGGAGGACGAAATAAGAGACCGCGTTGACCGTCTTGGTCTCGAAGACTTCGATCGTCTTCGTGCCTGATTCCGTTCCGCTCGTCCAGTCGTAGGCCCAGCGATCTCCCGGACGCCACTGCGGGGCCGCAAAGGTCACCGGCGCGACAGCCGGCGCCGGAGCCGGTGCGCTCACCGGGGTTGGCTGTGCCGACGTGCACGCCGTCAACGCAAGGAGGAGACCGGCGCGAGCGAGCCTCACGAGGTTGCGAGACAGCTCATCGCGAAGAATTCTAGCAATACCAGCGCCGGGCGGGAAATTTGTCCCGCCGAACCACGGCTACGGGACGGCTTGCCGAATGTCGCTCGAATGCAGGACCCACGGGCCGCTGCACCCGCCATGCATGATCTCAGAGGCCGAATCGTAGCCTTGTCCCAACGTGACCGTCATGACGACGGCGGATATGCTCGCGCCGACACCGCACAGAACCACGCGTGATGGGACATACCAGAGGTTGGCCGCGACCGCGCCCACCTTATCGTCAGTGCCGACCGGACGCGCGTCCATCGGCGCCGGTGGTGTGTGCATTGCGCAGCCCGATGCGAGCGTGGCGATCAATATAAAACTCACGAGCCTATATGGGGTCATCGCTGTCCTCCGCCGCTGGCTGTCTTCAAATTTTCGGCGCCGCAGGTGGCGGCGGCGGCACCGATGATGGATCGGGCACCCAGACCCACTGATACGGAACGTTCACGCCATTTCCCTGAAGGTGATAGCACCCGCCGACGTAGCAGAAGATCGGCGGCGGCGGGGGCGGTGATGCCTGATACGGAGCAGCCGGCACATCAGGCGGCGGCGCGGGATATCCCGGGTAAGGATTGTCGTCGTAATACGCCGCCGCGTCCGCAGCGTCCAGGAATGCGTTACCAAGGAGCACGGGAGCAAAGCAGCAGTCGAACCGACCGAAGCCCTGGCCGCGATGGAAGCCGCCGCGGAACGCGCCGTGATCAAAAGCGCCGCCGTGCCACCCGCCCTGAGACGCCCCCCGGCCGGCGCCGGCGGACGGTAGCGGGTGCAGCGTGACGCTCAGCAGCGCTACGAGCGCGAAAGCGATTGCCCGCAGAACCATTGCCAACCTCCCCGGATGCCGACGTGTTCGCAGTATAGCCAAGCGTCAAGTTCCAGACTCATACAGCTGTGCTGGCCAGAGTGGCGAGTACGGGCGCACTCAGCCGCTGGCCTGTGTTGCGATGGCGAACAGTGGTGTCACTATGCCGGGCCGACGGGGCACAGATCGCGGCGACTCTGTGCGAAAGGCTCAATCCTCGGAACGTTAGGGGCTCCAGGTCGGTTGGCACCGTCTACGCAATCCACGATTGAGCAGCGGGCAAGCCGCCGACGAAAGGAGCGCTAGCGAATGGATGCTTCCAGGCTGACCGCCTGGGTCGTCGCCCTTGTAGCGGTTGCCATCGGAATTGCTGTGATTGCCGATGAGACCACGTTAGTCGAGCAGTTGACACGACTCGACGAGCCGACCCTCGCCGCGCATCTCGACGCACTCATCCAAGATACAAAAGTGATCAGCTGGGGGGCGTTGTCTCTCGTGATGGTGCTGTTTCTGTCGTGGATCAAACTCCGCTAGCGCGGCGAACCGGGTCGACGGGCCGACGGATTTCTCGGACCGCGGCTAGCAACCGTGACAGCTCACACGAATCAGGACCGACATACGTCACCAACAGACCAGTCCGATCTGAGATCGAGCACTGAAAGGCCGTTTCGTCCGAAGTCGAGGCTCGGCGCGTCGCCGTAACAGTTGTCAGCCTCAACGCACGATCGAGCACCCGCCAGCCGCTATAAACCGCCACGGCGGTGGCCGCGGAGAGCACGGAGAAGAGCAACCACGACAGCGTCAGAGAGGGGGCAAAGCTCAGGGCGGTCACCGCGAGGACATTCACGATCAGCGCCGCGATCAGAACCGCGAGATCTTGATTCATTGCTCCCCGCCGTCTGAAGCCTCGTGCCCCTCCCGTGAACACCGAGACGCCGCGACGCGCCCGGGGCGCGGATGATTTCATAATCGACCGCCGTTTGCTAGCTCTTCGGCGCTGTGACGGCCGCGCCCCATCCGAAATGGGCCGAGCGAGGGACAACGCTCGCAAGAAGCAGCGCGACAGACTCCGGCCGAGATTCTCTGCTCGTTACGACAATGAGACGTGCCGACTCGAACCGATCGACAACCCGTTCGGCCCGAAAGTGTTACCCATGTCCCCGGAATGAACTGTTACCCGTCTGTCCGGAATGGACCCTGATTGACTGGAGCCGGGGGCGGGAGTTGAACCCGCGACCTACTGATTACGAACCGGATCCCAAGCCCATCAGCGCGACTCAGGATGATCTAAGCGCGCGTGGAGCATAACCGTAGGCGGCTCGGAAGAGCAGCCAGCATAACCCTGCATCGCGGTCGGGCGGTAGCAGCGTGGTAGCGTTCCCAACCAAACTGGCAGCCGGTGCACGAGAATGATCTAGTCCCGTCATTGGCCCAGTCACTGACATTTGGGCAGAACTCAAAGTTTTGATAGTCCGGCGAGTAGACGCGGCAGAATCCGCTGGTTCCTTTCGTCGAAAATTGGTCGGTATAGGAGATTTCGCCGTAAATGACGAAAGTCTCGCGGAGACCGGCAACCCGCGAGAGCGCCTCATTGACTTGGGGCGTGATTCGAATGGAGAGCGAGATCGAGTCGTCCGGTGCAATGAGGACGGGACGATTAGCGTGGCTAGGCGGCACTTTCGCAAAAGAGGCGGCGGATCACTAGGTCGGCCTCGCAGAGGCGGAGATCAGTCGATTTCGCGGCCCAGCGCCCACGCAACCGCCGGATCCACCCAGAGACGGTCTGGCGTGTAGAAGAGCGCGTGCCCCCGGCCAGCGTCGAAGATCATTTCCTTGAATGTGAGCCCTGGGGAGTTTCGGAAGTAACGCGAACAACTCCAAACGTCACTGTCGTACCGGTCGTACATCGACAGAACACGACCTTGCGGTGCCCGGCCGAACGCCTCGATGAAACCCGGTATCCAGTTGTCCCAGGAGCGCGCACAGCCCGCGAGCACGACGAACCGTACGTTGGGATCGGCGATCGCGGCCGTCGTCACGACCGCGATGACCCCCCCTTTCGACATACCGGTCACGGTGATGTGATCCGAGGGAACGCCGGCTGCTCGGAGCCTCGCGACCTGGCGGGCGACCGTCAGTGCATAGGCCTGGACATCGGTGTGGGCCGGCCGCGCCTCGCTGATGACGACGAATCCACGATCGGCAAGCGCCTCGATTGTCCACCGCCACCAATAGCCGGTGCGCACGGCGCCGGCGGGACCGTACTCTTCGACGACCCAGCCGTGCATGTGGAAGAGATAGCGGGCGCCTGGATCGATCGTCGCTGGCACGTCGTCGAAGATCTCCCGGTGTGGATGAACCGACATCGAAGCGCAGGCAGCTACACCAACCATAGCGGCCAGTACTAACAAGACGATCAAGCGTCGACTCATATCGATCGTCTCCGACTCGACCGTCGCACTACTCGATCACCTGATCCGCGCACAGCAGCAGCGATGGCGGAAGCGTGAGGCCGGGCATCATAGCGGCCAATCATCCCTCCTTCTTGAGCTGGTTGAAGGATAGCCAACATCAACGCCCTCCGGCGGCGGTGCCCCCGTCCGTGGCTCCGGTCCCCGCACCATAACCTCCCGGACTCGGACGCCGGCCAACCCAGGGGCCGACGGCACAGCTCAAGGCTTCACGCGACGGTTTCTCCTGGCTTCTGACGCAGGCCGCCGAGACTTTACCTTTTTCATCAAGAACATGCTATGAGAACTTCCGCGCAAAATCCATGTTCAATCCGCTCTGCCGGGACTAAAATCTGATTCCGCGATGAGGCGCGCTCTTGCCCTTCTCGGTTCGGCGATGTTTCTGGTGATTGCACCGGGTACCCTCGCCGTCTACGTCCCCTGGACATTTACGCGTTGGCGGATGGCTCCGCCGCTGCTGGGCTTTGTGCCGTTGCGAATTCTGGGCGGACTGATGATCGCCGCGGGGCTGCCGGTGCTCCTCGATTGCTTCGCGCGCTTCGCTATTCAAGGCCTGGGGACACCCGCCCCGGTTGCGCCGCCGCAGCGGCTGGTTGTCACTGGGCTATATCGGTACGTGCGAAATCCCATATACGTGGCCGTGGTATCGCTGATCTTCGGGCAGGCGCTGCTTTTCGGCAGTGTTTCCCTGCTTGAATACGGGCTGGCAGTCTGGCTGGGGTTTTTTGTCTGGGTGCTTCTCTTCGAGGAACCGACATTGCGGGGCAAATTCAGCAAGGAATACGAAGACTATTGCGCGCGAGTGCCGCGATGGATTCCGCGATTCCGAGCGAGCGGCTAGTAGCGAGCGGCTAGCAGCTAGTTCCCCATGGTGCTGCATGAACCTCTCCACCCCATCTTTTCCCATATAGGTTTCCAGCCGCGCGGGATCGGTCTTGCGCAGATCGACCAGCACCAGGCCGTCAAGAGCGTTAGAGAAATTCCTGTGCACGTTGAAGGCCAGGAGTTCGCCGCCGATCTTGAGGTACTGGCGCAGCAGCACCGGGACGCCTTTTCCGTCGCCTTCGATCTCGCGCCACCAGCGCTCTAGGCCGCGCATCTTACGCCGCCACCCGTGCGCGCACGCGGCCGAGCAGGGGAATCGTCAGACCGTGTGAGGCGCGAACCGGTAGCGCTTCTGCTCGAGCTCAGGAGTGAACCTGATCCGCCCGCTGACCAACTTCCGCAGGAGTTGCTGAGCCTTCCTTTACTTCACCTACTCCGCCAGCCGCTCCCGCTCCTTCCGCATCACTGGAGTTTTCCCCGCTGGATGCGGCGGCGGAGGTCCTCGAGCTCGTCGTCCCTGACGATGAGCAAGGCAAGCGCCGCCTCCGCTCGAGCCTCCCAGCCCATTGCGCCTAAGGCCTCACGCCAAAGATCGAGCGCTCGGAGCAGCGTCTCCTGCTCGCGCACGGTCATCGTTCAGGCCCTCCTCCTGATTTCGATCGGGTGCCGGCGGGCGGAAATGGCGGCGATCATCCGCTCCATCCTCAGCTCGTGAGCTGCCGGATCCAGCGGACAAACGGGACGAATGCCACGAGCACTCCCGCGAGAACGGCCGCAAGCAGCACGACGCGGATCGCATCGTAGAATAACCACTCCGGGTGCCGGTGCATCCGGAAGACCCACCAGATGAACGCCACCAAGAGCAGGGCCAGTCCAACATAGACGACACCCTGCGCCACGCTCACCACCATCAGCACCAGCTTGAACAGATCGGCCATCGTCATGGGCCACGTCATCCGAGCAGCTCCGATAGCCGCATGCCCAGCGCTCGGGCGAGTCGCCGGACGACGTCGAGCGACGGGTTCTTGTGCAGCCCGAGCTCGAGCTGGGCCACATAGCCCGGGTTGACCTTGGCCTTGAAGGCCAGCTCCTCCTGGGTGAATCCTTTCTTCTCCCGAAGGGTACGAATCACCTGATCGAGCCCCTTGGGTGTCATCCTTACTCCTGGTAAGTAGCTATGTCACGCGAACGTCCCGGGCGACTCACTCGATCACCTGATCTGCCCGCTCCAAGAGCGATGGCGGGATCGTCAGGCCGAGCGCCTTGGCGGTCTTGAGGTTGATGACCAGCTCGAACGTGGTCGGCTGTTCGACGGGAAGATCCGCCGGCTTCGCCCCTCGTAGCAGCTTCTCGATGTAGCTGGTGAGGCGCCGGTCATATTGCGGCCGGTTCGGTCCATACGACATGAGCCCGCCGCCCTCCGCGAACGTCCGGAACATGGAGATCGCCACGATCCTGTTCTTCAGTGTGAAGTCGCCGGTCCGCTTGGAGTTGCGATCGACAAGGGGCGAGGATAACTGGATGAGGTCTCTTAGTCCTCCTCTCACTCCACCTCGGAGCGCCGCGTCGAAATCGTCGGAGCTTCGAACCTCAAGGACTTGTACGTCCATTCCGAGATCCCGGGCCGCGGTCTTCGCCGCGGCTAGTTGCCAGGGGCCGGTAGTCGCGTCCCACAGGAGAGCGACGCGGCGAACCTTGGGGTCCGCCTCTCTGATCAACTCCAGCCACTTCCCGGTCAAGCCGGGGTGATCGAGGAACAACCCGGTCACATTGGCGCCCGGCCGAGCGAGGCTGGCAGCGAAGCCGCCCGCGACAGGGTCAGTCTCGAGGTCGAATGCCACAATCGGGATCGTGCCGGTGGCATCCCTCGCGGCCTTCAGCGCCGCTGGGCCGAGGGCAATGATGAAATCGACCTTTCGTTGAACTAACTCCGCCGCGAGGGCCGCCAGAGCCTCGGGCTTTCCACCCGCGGATCGAATCTCGAGCGCTATCGTCTGGCCTTCGATGAGGCCCGCGTCGAGCAGACCTGATCGAAAGGCAGCTATCGCGGTGGATTGACCGGTAAAGCCTGAATTCAGAATGCCCACCACCGGCACTTTCCCCGCCGGCTGCGCCTCGGCGGCGAACGACGCGGCGAGGAGACTGCCAGCCACGGTGCCGATGAACGCTCGTCGGTCCACTCCCAGCCTCAGGTGGCCGCCTTGTTTTAGGAGAAACAGGCCTGGCGGCCAGTCGCGACCTTACTACAGCCAGGTCACGTGCGGGAGTCGTCCGGGGCAGACGCTGGGCGGAGGAGAACTAGCCGGGTGGACGACCTGTGCGCCGCAGGGTGAACGCCGGCGGACGCTCGAGCATCCTCCAGCCCCCTGAGGGCATTGCGGGAGACAAAATGTCCACCGCGCGGAGCGGGAACCGATGGCGAGAATGCGCCCCGCTCCGGCGGCGGACAATCGAGATGAGCTGCTGCTACGCCCCCCCGCGCCCCTGAAACTCACACACGGCCAAGTTTTGGACCCAACGCGCCTCCATCTTCTCGCAGATCTGGCGCCCCGACCTGGGTGTACCCGGTTGACAGGTGTCCTGCGCGTACGTGCCGCCAGCCGCCTCACAGATGCTCTGCGCGCTCTGCGTGTGTGTCGTCGCACACCCGGACACGAGCATCAGCGCCCCGCCGACCGCCGTCGCCTGAAGGACGATTCTGAGATACATACGCTCCTCCTTTTCCTCGCCATCGCTCGCAGGTGTCCTGTACTCTACGCGGGCGACCCTGAAACCTCCCTGAAGTCCCCCTGAAGAAACCCTGAATATTCATCACAACCCGCAAGGCCGACAGGAAGTCCTAGCCAAGTCCGGGAAGGCTGGGGTAAGTTCGCCCCGCTTGGCCGTCCATTCGCCCGATCCCTCCCTAGACGGGCGGTCAGGCGGGGGTTCCTCGTGGAACGACGCGCGCTCCTCGGGACAGTCACTGGCGGCCTCCTTGCCGCGCCGCTCGCCGCCGAGGGGCAGCCGGTGCAGAGGATCCCGAAGGTCGGGTACCTCAGTCCGAACACTGCAGCCGGTGCGGCAGTGCTTGTCGAGGCACTCAGGCAGGGGATGCGGAAGACCGCCAAGACCCTCGGCCTGACGATCCCGCGGTCGCTCCTTCAACCGGCGGATCAGGTGATCGAGTGATGGATCGCCGGACCTTCATAGTTGCCCTGACCGGAGGTCTTTCCGCAGTGCCACTCCCGGCCGGCGCTCAGCAGGGCCGGAAGATCCTGCCCCGCGTGGGATTTCTTGGGAACGGTAGCTCGAACGCCGGGACGGAGCCGCTCGACGCGTTTCGGGGGGGACTGCGCGAGTTGGGTTGGAGCGAGGGGCAAACGCTCACCATCGAATACCGCTGGGCAGGTGGTCACAGTGAGCGCTTACCACAGTTGGCGGTCGAACTGGTCGAAGCCCGGAGCGACCTCATTGTCGTATCGGGCGGCGTCGGGGTCGAGGCGGCGCGACGAGCTACAAACCAGGTCCCGATCGTCATCGCAGCGATCTTGGCCGACCCGGTGGCTGCCGGTTACGTATCGAGCCTGGCGCGCCCCGGCGGGAACATCACGGGCATCGCAGCGGAGTACGAGGACATCGTCACAAAGGAGCTTCAGCTCATCGTTGAGGCGATTCCCGGCCTGTCTCGGCTCGCCCTCCTGTGGAACAACGTCAGCGCGCGCCGCGCGACGGCCGCGGCCGTGGTGGCGGCAGCCGAGGCGCTGGGTCTCAAGGTGCGGATGCTAGAGGTCGGACAGGCGGCCGAGTTTGAAGGGGCCTTCCGCACCGCCCGTGATTGGCGCGCGCAGGCCATCCACGTGCTACCGAGTCCCTTCTTCAATTTTCATCGGCGCCTTTTGATTGGGCTGGCTCAGCGCTACCGTCTACCTGCGATGTACGAATTCCGCGACTATGTGCAAGACGGGGGGCTGATGTCGTACGGAGTGGATCTGTCTGCCATGTATCGGCGCGCGGCAGGCTACGTGGACCAGATTCTGAAGGGTGCAAAGCCCGGAGAACTTCCGATCGAGCGGCCGACCACGTTCGAATTCGCCCTCAATTTGAAGACCGCCAAGGCGCTGGGCCTCGGCATCCCGCAGTCTGTGCTGCAGCGGGCGGATCAGGTGATTGAATGAGTGACAGCCGCCCGAGGTGTCCGAATTGTGCGAGCGACGACGTCCTCAAGACCGTGCGAGCCGTGGCGTGTGAGGCGATGGTTGCTCTGCTCCTGGCCGGAACCCTGCCCGGGTGTTCGATATCACCTGAACGGCAAGAGGCTCTCCGCCGGGCGTGGGCAGAGGGAGAGGCCGAACAGGCCCAAGAATGCCAGCGGCATGGCTTCCGCTATACGGCCGGTGTCTGCACCGGCGCCGGAGGAGGCCCCTGATCCATGGGGGACCGACCTGGCGCTCTTCCTGTCACGGGGACTCGGGCGCGACCACCCATTCGGCATTGAGTATGGTCACTCGGTAGTCGGCGGCGCCCGCAGCCATGGTGATGCAAAACCGCCCGAGGCCCTTCGAGGAGACCTGCCCGAGAACGTCCCCATCCCGTCGCGTGATCACGCCACCGCGCTCGTCCACCCCTTCGACCCGGACTCGAACGCGCTTGGCGTCCACCGGTCCGTCGTTGATCACCCGCCCACACACCGCCTGGAACCCTTGAGCGGGCGCGTCCAGCTCCCATGCGATCCGCAGGGGGCTACCGCCCACACGTTCCTGGGCCTGGGTCGTCGATGAAAGAACGGCCAGCAAGCTCATGAAAGCCAGATGCCGCATCGATCTCATACGCACATCACTCCTGTTGGCCTCTTGCGTTCGCTTCTGGCAGTTACTCGATGACCTGATCCGCGCGCTGCAAGAGCGACGGCGGGATCGTCAGGCCCAGCCCTTTGGCGGTCTTGAGGTTGATGACCAGCTCGAATACGGTCGGGCGCTCGATGGGCATCTCGGCGGCTTTACCGCCGGCCAAGATGCGAGCCACGTAGACCCCACAATGACGGAACATATCCGGCAGATTCGGTCCGTACGACATCAGCCCTCCGGCGTCGACGTGGGACCGATACACGAACATCGTGGGCAGCCGGTGCGCGACCGCGAGATCCGCAATCTGTCGGCGATGCGCCAGCCCGAGGGGTGACGAGAGGAGCAGGAGGGCGCCCGCCTTGCTCCGTGCGGCGGTTCCGAAGGCTCCCGTCAGATCATCCGCGTTTCGGATCTCGAGCGTCTTCACCTGAACCGACAGCGCCCGGCCGGCCGACTCGGTGGCGCGAAACTGGGAGCCATTGACCTCGGGATCGCCGAGCACGGCCAGGCGAGTCAGCTTCGGGCGCAGCTCCTTCAACAGCTCCATGTGTTTCCCGCTCAGGTCCGCCAGATCGAGGAACATCCCGGTCACGTTCCCCTCGGGCCGCGCCAGACTCTGCACGAAGTGCGCGACGATGGGGTCGGTTTCCAGATCGATGGCTACGATGGGGATCGTATTGGTTGCCTGCTTGGCCGCCCGAACGGCGTGCCCGCCTCTGGCAAAGATGACCGCGACCTTGGCGCGGACCAGCTCGGCCGCGGCAGCGCGGAAGAGCTCCGGTCGGTTCCTGGCATCCCGATGCTCGAACGTGAAGGTTTTCCCCTCTTCGTAGCCGCCCTCTCGGAGTGCCGCCAGGAAGGCATCCCAGTTCTCGGGCGGCGGCTGGGGGGTGCTGTTCGGACCCGCAATGGCGAGATGGCCGACACGGGGAAGACTGGCCTCCGCCGCGAGCGGCACGGCGAGGAGTCCGCCGGCCAGGCTGCCAAGAAACGCCCGTCGATCCATCCCGCCGATCCTCCCTCTGGCCGCGTGATAGGGAGACGTGACGGATCGGCCAGCGGGGTGAATCTATACCAGCAGGCGTGGAGCGAGCTACACCTTCTTGCCAATGGAAATATCAGAGCCGGATGACGGCGACTCCCTTCGCGGCCAGCCAGTCCGACACCTTGCTCCACCCGACGGGGTCGCGCTCGGCCCACGCGTCCAGGGCCTTGGCGGGCACGACGACCCAGGGGAGGCCATTACGCGCCACCCGCTCGACGAGCCGGGCTAGATCGGTGTTCGCCTTGAGGTCTGCCAGCAGGGTGTCAACAGGGCTTGGCTCCGGGAGCTCTTCGATCTCACCCATGAGTTCTCCGCTCGGTCTTCGACCGCTCTCCGCTGCACCCGATGAGATGGACATGCCGCGAGGGTGATGACAACGTTCGTGCCACGCGGGGCACCCCGCTAAAAAGCGGATTCTGTGTGCCTGTCCACGAGTCGGCCGTCGGGAGCGGTA
>Ga0075433_10001295_pt1 | contig 18281 bp, 19 predicted proteins | sample RhiMethybrSRZTD2_FD_75299 | JGI IMG/M metagenome (GOLD analysis project Ga0075433, IMG submission 75299) | Populus rhizosphere microbial communities from Tennessee, USA - Rhizosphere MetaG P. TD hybrid SRZTD2 | ecosystem: Host-associated > Plants > Roots > Rhizosphere > Soil | place: USA... | reverse complement strand
ATCGTGCGCGCGTTGCGCCGCGCCGTGGAGGCCGGCAAGCAGGTCGTGGCGCTCGTCGAGCTCCAGGCGAGGTTCGACGAGCAGGCGAACATCACGTGGGCACGCGCGCTGGAGCAATCGGGTGTGCACGTCGCGTACGGCGTCGTCGGTCTGAAGACGCACGCGAAGGTGTGTCTGGTCGTCCGGCGCGAGGAGGGCGGGATCCGGCGGTATGTGCACGTCGGGACCGGCAACTACAACTCCGACACCGCGCGCCTGTACGAGGACCTCGGGCTGCTCACCGCGGACCAGCAGATCGGCGGCGACGTCGCCGACCTGTTCAACCTCCTCACCGGCTACAGCCGGCAGCGGGGGTACGGACGGCTGCTCGTCGCACCGATCGCCCTCCGCGAGCGGGTCGTCGAGATGATCCGGCAGCAGGGCGCGCGGGGGACGGAGGGGAGGATCGTCCTCAAGCTGAACTCGCTCGTGGATCCTCCGACGATCGACGCCCTCTACGAGGCGTCGGCCGCGGGCGCGCGGATCGACCTCGCGATCCGGGGGATCTGCTGCCTGCGGCCCGGCGTCCCCGGCCTCTCCGATTCGATCCACGTCCGTTCGATCGTCGGGCGGTTCCTCGAGCATTCGCGGATCTACCGGTTCGGCGAGCCCGGCGGCGACGCGCGCTACTTCATCAGCTCGGCCGACCTGATGCCGCGGAACCTCGACCGCCGTGTGGAGGCCGCGGTGCCGGTCGACGACCCCGAGTTGCGGTCGCGGCTGGACGAGATCCTGCAGGTGACGTTCACGGACGACGTCCTGTCCTGGGAATTGCGCGCCGACGGCGCTTGGGCGAAGGTCCCGACCGTGAACGGGCTGGACGCGCAGGAGACGCTGATGGGCCTCGCGGCGGCGCGGGCGCGCGAGTCACGCTGATGGTGCAGGTCCCGTCCTCGGCTCCGCGGCACCTCTCGCTCGCACCTGCGCGCGTCGACGCCGTCCGGGCGACCCTCGTCGACGCCTTCACCGCGCTCGTGCAGCACACGGCCGAGCTCAGGCGCGGGTCGATGGATCCGGAGGAGATCCACGACGCTCGTGTCGCGGCGAGGCGCTTCCGGTCGCACGCCGTGTCCCTCTCCTCGGTCCTCGACCTCGACGCGATCGCGAGCGAGCTGGACGAGCTCGCCCGACTCGCGCGTGCGCTCGGCGCGGTCCGCGACCTCGACGTGCTGCTGGACGACCTCCGGGCCGAGGCCGGCGAGCTCCCCGAAGGCCTCGGTCCGGCCGTTGGCTTGATCCTCGAGCGGTTCGGCGATGACCGTGCACGAGCGATGGACGAGCTGCTCCGGCGTCTCGCCGGCTCGGAGAACGTCCGGCTCCTCGTCGCGCTCGGATCGATCGCCGCCGCGCCGCCGCTGCTCGTCCCGGAGCACGAGCCCGACCCGGCGATCGTGATGACGTCGGTCTGGAAGGCTCTCTCGCGCCGCGCTCGCCGAGCCGCGGCGTCGCCGACCGACGACGCGCTGCACGCGCTTCGGATCCGTGCGAAGCGCGCCCGGTACGCCGCCGAGGCCTTGGAGCCGTTCATCGGCGCACGGGCGGCTCGCTTCGCGCGATCCGCCGCCCGGCTCCAAGACGTCCTCGGCCGCCATCAGGACGCGGTCGTGGCGATCGACAAGCTCACCGCGGTCGCCGGGCGTTCGCCCGAGCTCGGGTTCGCCGCCGGTTGGATGTCGGCGTCCCGTGCGCGCGTCCGAGCCGAGACGCGCGCCGCATGGCCGGCGACGTGGCGGTCGCTGGCGAAGAAGGAGCGCCGGTTCTGGTGAGCGACGTCGTCCGCGCGGCGGGCGGGGTGATCCTTCGCCGCCGGGACGGTGTCCTCGAAACGCTCCTCGTGCATCGCCCGAAGTACGACGACCTGACGTTCCCGAAGGGGAAGGCGCTCGGGGAGGAATCCGACGAGGACACGGCCCTGCGCGAGGTCGAGGAGGAGACGGGGGTTCGGGGCGAACTCGGTCCCGAGCTCGTGTCGACCTCCTACGTCGATCCGCAGGGCCGCCCCAAGCGGGTCCGCTACTGGCTGATCCGCCCCGACGGCCTCGCCCCCGCGTTCGAGCCGGATCATGAGATCGATCGCGTCCTCTGGCTCGACGTCGGCGACGCCGCGAAGTCGCTGAGCTACGAGCGCGATCGAGCCGTCCTCGACGCCGCGACCGGGCTCACCGAGCCCCTCTACCTGATCCGCCACGCGAAAGCCTGGTCGAAGGAGCATTGGCAGCACGGCGACGATCTGCGGCCGCTCACGACGAAGGGGGCCCGGCAGGCGGAGGGGATCGTCGCCGCGTTCGCCGACCGGCCGCTCGCCGCGATCCTGTCGAGCCCCACGGTGCGCTGCGTCCGGACCGTCGAGCCGCTCGCCCGGCAGCGGGGGCTCGAGGTGCGAACGGTCGAGTGGCTCGCCGCCGACACGCCGGCGACGGTCGCCCGAGCCGCGGTGCTTTCGTTACCCGGCCCGGCCGCGCTCTGCTCGCACCGGGAAGTGATCCCCGACCTCGTCCGCGGGCTGGCGGCCGACGGGATGCCGCTCGAGGGACCGCCGGCATGGAAGAAGGGGTCCACGTGGGCGATCGAGCGCGACGAGGGGTTCCCGTCGCGTGGCCGGTACCTGCCCCCGCCCCGGGACCGGGTCCCGCTCGAGGATTAGGCTCGGCCGGTGCGGGTCGCCGTCTTCGACCTCGGCAGCACGTCGTTCCAGCTGCTCGTCGCCGACGCCGAGCGCGACGGCGGGCTGACGCCGGTGCTGCGCGACCGCGTCGTCCTCAACCTCGGCGCCGACGTCGCGGCGACGGGGCGTGTCCGACCCGAGGCGGTCGAGCGGGCGACGCAGGTCGTCCGGCGCTTCCAGAACCTCGCGGCTCGCGTGGACGTCGACGAGACGATCCCCGTCGCGACCGCGGCCTTCCGGGAAGCGGCCAACCGGCCGGAGCTCGCTTCGGTCCTCGAGGACGCGATCGGAACCCCGATCCGGATCCTCTCCGGCGACCTCGAGGTCGGCGCGACGGTGGCCGGGATCCGGTCGAGCGTCGTGATCGACGGCGATCCCTGGCTCGCCTTCGACCTGGGGGGCGGGAGCCTCGAGGTCGCGCTCGTCGAGCACGGCGCGGTGCGATGGACGGAGACGTTCCCCCTCGGCGCCGCGTGGGTGACGGCCACGATGGTCGAGAGCGACCCGATCCCCCGCACGGAGCGACGGACGATCAAGCAGGCCGTGCGGGACCAGCTCGAGCCCGCGCGCGAGCGATCGGGCGCGCCCGAGGACGCGCCCTGCATCGCCGCGGGCGGGACGGCGGGCGCGCTCGCGCGGCTGCTCGCCGCCGAGCGCTGGCCGGCGCCGCCCGCATCCCTGAACCAGTTCACGGTCGGGGTCGAGGCGCTGTCGGATCTGGCGCGCGAGCTCGCCGGGCTCGATCAGACCGACCGGCTGGCGCTGCCCGGGATCGACGAACGTCGAGCCGAGATCCTCCCGGCGGGCGCGCTCGTGCTCGCGACGGCGCTCGCCGTCTTCGGGGCCGAGGCGACGGTCCACTCGGAGTGGGGGCTCCGCGAGGGCGTGATCCTCGAGGAGATCGGCGCGTCGCCCCCGGCATCCGCCGTCGAGCTGCGCGCGGCCGCCGTCGACCGGCTCGCGCGCCGGTGGGGTCCCGAGGCGGAGCATCAGGGGTGGGTCCGCCGCCACGCCCTGGATCTGTTCGACGAGACGCGGGTGCTCCACGAGCTCTCCGATCGCGATCGCGAGCTGCTGTCGTACGCGGCGACGCTCCACGACATCGGCGTGCGGATCTCCCCCGACAAGAGCCATCGGCACGGGGCGTACCTCGTCGAGCACGGCGGCCTTCGCGGCTTCTCCCCCCAGGAGGTCGCGACGATGGCCTCGATGATCCGGTTCCACCGCGGCGCCGGTTGGCCGAAGCCCTCGTACGGCCCGTACGCCGGACTCGACGCGCGCGAGCGCGAGGCCTGCAAGATCCTGACCGGGATCCTCCGGATCGCGCACGGCCTCGGGCGAGCCGACGAGTCCGACGTGGTGCGGATCCGCGCCGAGCACCGCGAGGGCGAGCTCCTGATCCTCGTGTCCGGGTCGGCGAACCCGCGAGGCGCGGTCGCGGAGGCGGAGGAGCGCGCCGGCGTGCTCGAGCGCGCGCTCGATCGGACGATCCGCTTCGAGATCGTCCCCGAGGGAACCCTCGTCACGCGGCCGGCGTAGGCCCGCGGCTCCAGACGAGCCGGCCGGCCTCGCGGAACCCCATCCGTTCGTACATCGCGATCACGCGCGGCGCGCCGAGGTCGGCGAGGAGCGTCACCTCGCCGACGACGGCTCCCCGGGGCGTCGGCCGCACGTCGGCGACGATCGTGTCGAGGCGTGTCCACAAGCGGTGGAAGGCTTCCGGCGGACCGGCATGATGCGCGAGGCTACCAAGGCCTCGGGTACCCTCGGTGTCATGATCGAGGTGCGCGCGTTCCGCGACGGATCGGCGATCGAGGAACACCTCGCGCTCGGCGACGCCGAGCGGCTGATCGCCGACGACGGGAACTTCGTCTGGATCGACGTCACCGACCCGCAGCCGGACGAGATCGACGCGCTCGGGGCGATCTTCGCGCTCCACCCTCTGACGATCGAGGACGCGCACCACCGCCACCAGCGCCCGAAGGTCGAGCTGTTCGAGGGGTACGCGTTCGTCGTCGCGCACCCGCTCGCGATCAGGGAGGCGCCCGGAGGGGATGAGCTCGTCGATCAGGAGCTCGTCGATCAGGAGCTCCACGCGTTCGTCGGACGCCGGTACATCGCGACGATCCGGTACGGCGCCGACCCGTTCTCGATGAAGGTGGTCGAGCATCGGTGGCTCGGACAGGCGGACATCCTCGCGTCCGAGGGTGGAGGGTTCGCGACCTACGTCCTGCTCGACGAGGTCGTCGACGGGTACCTGTCGATCATCGAGTCGTTCGAGGATCGGGCCGACGACCTCGAGGACGACGTCTTCGGCGCGACGGCCGGCGACGACCAGGGGACGGCGCTCCAGGAGCGGATCTTCCGGTTGAAACGGGAGGTCGTCCGGCTGCGCAGGTTCGCGGCGCCGTTGCGTCAGTCACTCGATCTGATCCAGGAGGAGCCCCGGCTCGCGGGGTCGAAGCTCCAGCCGTACTACCGGGACGTCTCCGAGCACGTGATCCGCGTCACCGAGCTCGCCGACAACATCCGGGACCTGCTGACGTCGCTGCTGGAGGTGCGGGTCTCGCAGGTGGCGAACCGTCTGAACGAGATCACGAAGAAGATCTCGGCGTGGGCCGGGATCATCCTCGTCCCGACGCTCATCGCCGGCATCTACGGCATGAACTTCGAGCACATGCCGGAGCTCGGGTGGCGCTTCGGCTATCCGGGAGCGATCGGTGCGATGGTCCTGTCGGGCATCGCCCTGTACGCCGTGTTCAAGCGGCGGGGGTGGCTCTGATGTGTCGGGCGACCAAGGTGATGTGCGTCGCGCCCGACGACGCGGCGCTCGCGGCGCTGAAGCGCGCGTCGGTGGGAGCGGCGTGGGAGCTCACGCCCGGCGCGACGGACCTGCGCTCGGCGCTGGACCAGATCGACGTCGAGCGGCCGCACGCGCTCGTCGTCTTCGGTCCGTTCGAGCAGCTGGTTGCGCTCGTGTCGGAGCGGTTCCCGGGACTCCGGATCGTGACCGACCGGGACGCGCCCGGGGCGAGTGCCGTCGCGAGGTCGGCGGACGAGGTCCGCGACCTCCTGACGGAGCTCCCGCGCCCGGGCGGACCCGTCGGATGATCGTCTGATGCTCAGCCGCCCCAGGGTCCCCAGCCGTGTCGGCGGACCATCTTCATCGTGACGATGATGTTGGCCCGTGCGTTGAAGGCAGAGTGGCCCTTGAAGCCGTAGTCGAAGGCGCGCTCGGGCCAGTACCGGCACAGGTGCTGGTAGATGCCTTTCGCACAGCTCCCGGAGTTGTACGCGTCCGGGTGGAACAGCGACTCCCGGTGGGCTATCGAGACCGCCTCGTGGGCGTTGACGCCCCAGTGGTGGGCGGCGCATCGGATCAGGCGCTTCACCTCGGTTCGGCCCGCGCGCCAATCGATCGCGCAGATCTTCCGAGGGGTGTAGCTGTAGGCCTCGCCCGTCATCGGAGCGACGGGTGAAGCGATGATGAGGGTGGTCAAGATCAGCGTCGCGACGGTGGCGCGACGGATCGCGTCGGTCATCGGCATCCTCACCCCCGCGGTGGACGGAGCTGGCAGCTGCGTCCTCAAGACCCGGCCCGGCGAACCGTTCGCCGCTCTCCTCGGCCGTCCCGCGGTAGGTCGTGGGTGTTCGCATCACCTCCTGTGCGCGTCGTGTTCCGTGTGTGACCTGTGCTTCCGTGTACCCCTCGCCCCAAGCCCCCACACGCGGGCGGGCGCCTGCCAGCCCTGGGAAGGTGGCTGCGCTCGTGCGGTGCGGGGGGGAACGGACGGAGAGGTCCGCGGAAGGTGCGCCAACCCTAGCGACGGGAGGAACGGTCCGGCAACCAACCGTGACCGGCGGTCACAAGGCGGCGTGCGACGATGACCGGGTGAAGATCGACGCTCCAGCCGGCGGGAAGAAGGTCCTGCTTGCCGCACCCCGTGGCTACTGCGCCGGCGTGGAACGCGCCGTCGAGGCCGTCGAACGCGCCCTCGACCGCCATGGTCCGCCCGTCTACGTGCGCAAGCAGATCGTCCACAACCTCCACGTCGTCCGCGACCTCGAGGCGAAGGGCGCTGTCTTCGTGGACGAGATCGAGCAGGTCCCGGTCGGCGCGGTCACGGTGCTCTCGGCGCACGGCTCGCCGCCCGGGGTCTACGAGGAGGCGCGCCGCCGCCGGCTCGAGCTGATCGACGCGACCTGTCCGCTCGTGACGAAAGTGCACGTCGAGGCGCGCCGCTTCGCAGGTGAGGGCCGCACGATCGTCCTGATCGGGCACGCCGGCCACGAGGAGGTCGAGGGGACGAGCGGACAGGCGCCGGCCTCGACGATCCTCGTCCAGGACCTGGACGAGGCCGCCGGGGTGGAGCTCCCCGACGGTCCGCTCGCCTACCTGACCCAGACGACCCTCTCGGTCGACGAGACGAGCCAGATCGTCTCCGCGCTCCGAGAGCGATATCCCGGGCTCGACGCGCCGCCGCGCGAGGACATCTGCTACGCCACGCAGAACCGTCAGGACGCGGTGAAGGCGATCGCGCCGGGGTCTGACGTGGTCCTCGTGATCGGCTCCCGGAACTCGTCGAACTCGAACAGGCTCGCGGAGGTCGCTCGCGAGCTCGGCGCCGCCGCGTACCTCGTCGACGACGAGACCGAAGTGGACGAGGGCTGGGTCTCCGGAGCCACGACGGTCGGGGTCACCTCGGGTGCGAGCGCGCCCGAGCACCTCGTGGAGCGGATGCTCGATTGGCTCGCCGCGCGGGGCTTCACGACCGTCGAACAGGTGCCGATCGCGACCGAGGGGGTGCGGTTCAGCCTTCCGGCGGGAGTTCGCCCGTCGAGCGACCGGCCAGGGGTCAGCTCCAGGCGCTGAACTGGTCCCGATCCTCTTCGACCTCGTCGTAGTCGATCGACACGAGCGTCTTCGTCGAGATCACGCCCGGGACGGCGTGGATCCGTTCCAGGATGATCCCGCTCGCGATCTCCCATGGGCGCGCGACGCACGCCAGGAGGTCCCATGCGCCGGCCAACAGGGCCACGCCGTCGACGTCGTCCATGCCAGCGAGGGCTTCACCGATCTCGACGGCCCTGCCCGCCTTCGCTTTGATGTGGACGTAGCAGGCGTTCGGCACGATCTGCGGGATCGCGACCGCGACGCCGAAGAGTCCCGCACGGTCGGGGGGAACGACCGGCGCGGTGATCGTCTGGACGACCCCGGGGATCTGGTGGATCTCCGCGAGGACCCGGTTGCCGATCTCGGAGAGCGTTTCGCCCTTCGCGTACAACAGGAGGTCCCAGTCCCCGATCGTGGCGACCACGCGCTTGATCCCCGGCTTCGCCGAGAGGCCGGCGAGCGTCTCCGCCATGGAGCCCGAGGCGATGCGGATGTAGACGTAGGCGTCCATCCTCCTCGCAGGGTAACGCGGCTCAGGTCTCGACGGGGACAGGCTGCTCCCCGCAGAGCGCGATCAGCTCGTCTTCGCCCTCCTCCGGGCCGATCGAGATCAAGCGGTCGGCCGCGCGGAGCACCGACGTCCCTCGCGGCCGGTACACCCAACGCGCGCCGCGCTGGATCGCGAGGACGAACATCCCCGTCTCGGTCTCGAGCCGGAGGTCCTTCAGCGAACGTCCGTCGGCGGGCGAGCCCGGCTGCACGATCGTCTCGACGCTGATCTCCTCGGTCTCCTCGAGCGCCAGCTGCACGACGGGATGGAGCTGCTCGCCGTGTTCGACGTACCAGGTCATGTCGCGCGCCGCGTCGCAGATCGACTCCGAGGCCGCGCCGAGCCGGATCAACCCGCGGAGCTCGTCGACGTCGCGCGCCTCGGGCGCCGCGCGGAGGACCCACGACTCGAGCTCGTCCTGCGAGACGTCCGAGCGCGCCTCGAGCACGGCGACCTCGGCGGCGAGCGACCGGTGGTTGAACAGGATCGACGAGTACGCGAGACCGACCGCGACCTCGGCGAGGTCCTTCATCTCGACGAGGATGTCGACCGCGCGATCGAGCTCCGAGAGCGCGGGGACGGTGTCCGGCGGCGCCTCGGGCATCGGGGGCGCCCCGGCGAGCTCGCGCACGAGGTTGACCCCCTCCTCCGGGCCGCGGACGAGCAGGACGTCGCCCGCGACGACGACGTCGTCGGGGCCCGGATCGAACTCCCAGCGCAGGTCCGAGCGGATCGCCATCACCCACATCCCGGTCTCGGTCGGGAGCGACAGGTCCCGCAGGGTCCGGCCGGTGGCGGGCGAGCCGTCGCGCACGCGGATGCGCGCCGTCATCTCATCGGCGTGCCGGAGGTCGCGGCGGAGGGCGTCCGGGATCCCGAGGCGCGCCGCCACGACGCGGGCGATGTCCGAGGCCGCGTCGCCGATCTTCTGGATCGCGTCGACGATCCACAGCACGCCGGCCATCCCCTCGGCGTCCTCCGGGCTCCGCGCCGCGAGCATCGCGATCTGCCGGAGCCGGCGCAGGTACGCGTTGGAGCGGTCGTCGAGTCGCAGCACCTCCTCCGCCAGCTTCTCCTCGTTGAAGAAGACGGCGGCGTACGCCAGGTCAACCATGAGCTCGGAGGCGTCCTTCAGCTCGACGAGCAGGTCTTTGACGTTGTTCGGTTCGTGATCATCCATGGAGCACTCCCGATGATGTCATGACGATCAGGACGACCGCCACGCCGGCCAGGTCCATCAGACTCGTGATGATCGGAACGCCCTGGTTGTCGGGGTCGAGACCGAACCGGTAGGTGACGACGGCGAGGTAGTAGCCGGAGAGCACGGTGAGCGGGGTGACGAGCAGACCGGCCAGGAGCGTCGAGCCGATCAGGGCCCCGGCGCTCGGCATCCCCGGGAGCCCCGTCGCGCTCCCGAGCCCCCACGCGATCGCGCCGATCATCGTGAAGATCACCGCGGCCTGCCCCAGGACGATCGACGCGTCCACGATCGCCAGGGTTTCCGGCCTGCCGGACGGGGTGATCACGCCGATCTGCAGCTTCGACGTGATCCTGGACGAGAAGATCCCGCCGAGCGCCCCCGCCTGGGAGACGAACGGAGGGATGAGCGACAGCAGGACAGGGACGGCGGCGAGCTCGGCGAGCCGTGCCTGCTGCAGGCCTCCGGACAGGACGTCGAGGATCGGCGTGAGGAGGATCGTCGCGGTCATCTCCAGGACGATCCTGCGCACGCGCGGGTCGCGAGCGACGTACGAGCGCACGGTCGCGGCGATCGCGACGCCGATCGCGAGGATCCCGACGACGAGGGCGACCGCCTCGTCGCGCACGAGGAAGGTCGCGAGGAACAGGCTCGGCAGGGTGGTCATGTCGCCGAGCGCGGTGACCATCGGCGTCGAGACGGAGTCCAGGTCCCATTCGAGCCGGTACGAGAGCGCCGACAGACCGATCGTGATCGCGAGGACGAGGATCGATCCGATCGCGCCGCCCACGATCGAGATCACCGCCAGGTCCCAGACGGAGATCGAGGCCTGCCCGAACAGCGCCGCCGCCATCCGGGCGAGCACCGCGAGCCAGAGCGAGGACGAGAACGTCGTGAGGATCGCGACGTCGACGTTCCGCCGCAGGACCCCTCCGGGGCGAAGGTTGATCTCGAGCAACCCGGCCGCGTTCGCCGTCCCGAGCCGCGCGCCGATCGCGCCGAAGATCGTGCCCTTCATCCCGACCGCGGCGGGGATGAGGATCAACAGTCCGGGGAGGGCGGCGAGCGTGCCGGTGAGGTGGGCGAGCGTCAGGCCGGCGACGAAGCCGGCCGCGGTGCTGATGAGGAGCGCGACGAGACCCTGGCGAAGGGTCCGGATCTCGGAGCGCCAGTAGCCGAGCAGTCGACGGGCGCGGCGAACGGGTGCCGGGCGTGGCCGGGCCATCGGCACTCCTTCATCGCTCGCACCTCCGGTGATCCGGTTCGGGTTGGGTTCTGGGGGCCCCGCGAGCACGATGCCCCGGCCGAGACTGGGCCGAAACCCCGGGCAGTATGGCCTCGTGGAGCCTCCGGGGCAACCCCTCCGAGGGGTATCAGTGGACGTCGGCGAGCGTGTCGGCTCGCCCGTCGTCGACCCAGTGCTTCGTCACGAACAGCCAGAACGCGAGCCCCGCGTCAGGCCCGTAGCGCCGGAACCGGCGTTCGATCGCGGCGTCGCTCGGGACCTTCGTGCGGCCGGCGGCTCGCGCGTACGTCGGGCGCGTCCACGAGTCCAGGATCAATCGCGAGTTCCGGCCGAGCGTCATCATCACGTGGGCGGCGGCGTAGGGACCGATCCCGGGGAGCGAACGGAGGAGCTCCTCGACGTCCTCGTCGGGGAGCTCGTCGCGGGGCGCGGTCGCGAGTCGCTCGAGGTCGATCGCACCGTCGGCCACCATCGACGACAAGCGAACGAAGTGCGGCGCCCGGTACCCGGCGTGGACGACGTCGCGGTAGAAGCGCTCGTCCCTCCCGGCCATCGCCTCGGGCGTCGGGAAGGCGTTCGCGAGCGGCTCGGCCGCGAGGCCGGCCGCGGGCTCGCCGAGCTCGCGGACGAGCGCGCGCACCATGAACGTGGTGAGGCCCCACGAGCAGTTCGTCGTGCACAGCGTCTTGACGACGTCCTCCCACACGGTGGGGGAGCGGAGCATGCGTCCGGCCCCGGTCGCCGCCCAGGACAGTTCGGGGTCGGCGGCGGCGACCGCGTAGAAAGAGGAGAGATCCTGGTCGAGGCGGAGGACGTGGGCGGCGCCGCGAGCCACGGCGTCGAGGACGCCGCCGCTCGCGGCGCCGCCCCCCACGAGATCCACGCGGGCGCGGCCGCGGCGCCCGGCGGAGATCCGGATCCGTCGCGGCCGTCCGCGAGGGATCCGCAGCGTGAGGGCTAACGTCCGCGCCTGCTCGTCCAGCGACATCGGGGCGAGCTCGGCGAACCCGTGGGAGACCAGGGTGCGCCACAGGTCGACCGGTTCGCCGCCGGGACCGCGCAGCCGGAGCTCGATCGCTCCGTCGCTCACGCGCCGGTCCGCTCGCGCTCGCGGTAGGCCCGGACCTTCGCGCGGTTGCCGCACTCCTTCATCGTGCACCAGCGTCCGGAGCCGTTCTTCGAGCGATCCCAGAACACCGAGCGGCAGTCCTCGGCGCCACACTCCTTGAACCGCGACCACGTCCCGTCGAGCTCGGAGAGGAAGGAGATCGCGAGGATCCGGCCGATCGCTCCCCGCACGCCGTCCGTCGTCGCGACGAGGCCGTCGCTCCCGAACCGCACCGCCAGGCCGGTCGTCCTCGCCGCGTCGTCGAGGACGCGGATCGCGTCGGCGTCCCGCTCCTCGCCCATGTTCTCCCGCACCCGGGACCGGAGCGCTTCCATGACGCCGGCCGCCAGCTCCAGCTCGTCGTCGTCCGGCGGCGTGACGGGGTCGATCAGTCGGTGCTCCACCAGCCACCAGTGGATCGTCGACGTGCCAGGCGCGAGTGAGTCCCGCGTCCCGTACACGTGGTCGTGCACCGACAAGAAGGCCCGCACCAGCTCGAGGTCTCCCGGCGCGGGTGGCGTGGCCGCCGGACCGTGCTCGTCGGTGTGCGGCGTGCGCCGAACGGTCTCCATGCCGCGACGATACCGCATGTCACCAGATATCTCCACTTGACCGGTTACACGAGGGCCGGTATCGTGAGGTAACCGGTGACACCGTCCGAGACGGTTACCCAACGAGGAGGGGGATGCCATGCGACCCGATATCGGTGAGGACCTCGTCCGGCTCCGCATGCGCGATATCCAGGAGCGGGTCGGCCATCCACGCGCCCCGGGCGTGCGCCGCCGCCGTTGGCGCTGGAGGCGGAGGTGAACGCCCGGGCCGTCGCGGCGGCGGCGCGCCGCCGCCTCCGGGACGCCGCCCGCGGGCGGGGGGCGTCGACTCGCGCGGAGCGGAACCCGGACGAGCGTCCGCCGCTCGATTCCCTCGACGACTGGATCCTGTTCGGCCCGCGGATGCGCTGAGCGACCGCGTGGAGGCCTCGTAGCATCGACGCGTGGTCACGTTCACCGATCGCGCTCGAGAAGCCCTGCTGACATCGCTCGCGGCCGCGCGGCGCTTCGACCCCGACGCACGCCTCCGGCTCGAGCGACACGGCGGCGGCGTGCGCGCCGTGTTCGCGTACGAGGACCGGCCGGAGGACGGGATCGTGGAGCTCGACAGCGCCGTGATCGCCGTCGAGCCCGGGATCGAGGGGACGATCGACGCGGGCGATCATCAGGAGCTGCGGGTGATCGCGCCATGATCGACACGGCCGCGATCCGGCACGAGCTGTCAGGCCGTTTGACGGCGCTCGATACGGAACTCGGAGAGCTCACCGCCGTGCCGCGCGACCCGGCGTCGTCGGTGTCGTTCGGCAAGCGGATCGGTGACGGGACGACCGAGGCGGTCGAGCGGCTCACGCGGGTCGGGACGGCCGAGCAGCTCGCCGCGATGCGCGCCGACGTCGCGCGTGCCCTCGCGAAGCTCGATGACGGCACGTACGGGCTGTGCGACCGGTGCGGCCTGTCGATCCCCGACGAGCGTCTCGACGCCCGACCGTGGTCCGTCCTGTGCGTGCGGTGCGCGGCGATGTCGTCGACCGGCCCGTCCGGCCGATGAGCTGGCGGCGGCTCGCGTACCGCTGGATGTATCTGACAGGCCGCACGCCGTGGGACACGGGCGTCACTCCTCCGGAGGTGGTGGAGCTGATCGCGGGTCCCAGGGCGCTCGCGCCGGGCCGGGCGCTCGACCTGGGGTGCGGCACCGGGACGAACGTCGTCTACCTGGCGGACCACGGGTGGGATGCGACCGGTGTCGACGCCGAGCCGCTCGCGCTCGACGTCGCCCGTCGGAAGGTCGCGGGCATCGCCGGCGCGCGCGTCCTGCTCGGCGACGTCACGCGGCTCGGGTCGCTCGGGCTGCACGGCCCGTTCGACCTCGTGCTCGACATCGGGTGCTTCCATTCGGTCCCGCGGTCCCGCCGCGACGCCTACGCGAGCGGCGTGGCGACGCTCACCCGGCCGGGCGCGACGTTATTCGTGTTCGCCTTCGGGCCCCGGGGCGTGCTGCCGCCCGTCGGGCTGAGCGCTTCCGAGATGGCGCACCGGTTCGAGCCGTGGTTCCGGCCGGTGGGGCGGATCGCCGGACGTGAGCCGCCCGGCGCGGCGTGGTACCGGCTCGAGCGCACCCCGGTCGACGCGTGAACGGCATCCGAGGCTGGCTCCGCGCGCCGCTCGGGTGGTTCTCGTTCCTGCTCGCCGAGTACCTGATCGTGATCGCGCTGCTCCGCGTGGTGCTGCCGGACCATATGCCGGTCGCGGTCGGCCTCGCGGTGATCGTGGCGGTCGTCGGCGCGTTGTTCCTGCTCAATCTCCGGATCCGCCGCTGGCTCTCCGCGCACGAGGAGCGGTGAGCGAGCCCTACACCGACCGCAGCTTCGCCCAGCCGCCGTGCGCGGCCACGAGGTCGTCGCAGCTTTCGGGTCCCCACGAGCCGGGCGCGTAGACCTCGGCCGGCGGCGGGTCGTCGAGCAGCGGCTGGACGATCCGCCACGTCTCCTCGATCACGTCCTGCCGCGGGAAGAGCAGGTCGTGTCCCGTCAGCGCGTCGTGCAGCAAACGCTCGTAGGGACCCGGGGCGATCCCGAGCTGCTCCTTGAAGTCGAGGTCGAGGTGCACGGATTGCGTCAGCGGCTCGCCTGCCTTCTTCAGGAGCAGCCCGAGGCTCGCGCCGGCGTCCTCGCCGATCCGCAGCTTGATGTGGTTGTGGCTTCGCATCGTGCGGACCCCGTCGGCGAGCTTGATCGACGGGGGCCGGCGGAACCGAACGTCGACCTCGGTCGCGGTGACGGCGAGGCACTTGCCCGCCCGGAGGAAGAACGGCACGCCCGACCAGCGCCAGTTGTCGACCTGCAATCGGAGGGCGACGAACGTCTCCGTGCTCGACTCGGGGTCGACGCCGTCGATCGACCGATACCCGTCGTACTGACCCCGGACGTAATGCGCGGGTTCCGCGGCGGGCATCGCGCGGAACACGTCCAGGCGACGGTCGGCGACCGCGTCCTCGCCGCCCGAGGGCGGTTCCATCGCGATGAGCGCGAGCACCTGCAGGAGGTGGTTCTGCACGACGTCGCGGAGCGCGCCCACCTGGTCGTAGAACCGCCCGCGGTCCTCGACGCCGAAGTCCTCCGCCATCGTGATCTGCACGGACTCGACGTGGTCGCGGTTCCACACCGGTTCGAAGATCTCGTTCGCGAACCGCAGGTACACGATGTCCTGGACCGGCTCCTTCCCGAGGAAGTGATCGATCCGGTAGATCTGGTCCTCGGTCAGCACGGTGAGCATCTCGCGGTTCAGCGCTCGCGCGGACTCCAGGTCGTACCCGAAGGGCTTCTCGACCATCACACGTGCGCCGCGTGTCAGCCCCGCGTCGGCGAGCCGGCGAACGACCGATCCGAACAGCGACGGCGGGATCGCGAGATAGAAGAGCGGACAGTGTGCCGCCCCGAGCGCCTCCCGGAGCCGCTCGTACGTGCTGGGGTCGTCGAGGTCGCCGCCGACGAAGCGGAGGCGGTCGAGGAGCCGATCCATCACCGCGGGATCCGTCTGCTCGGTCGCCTCGATCGCCTTGCGGGCTTCCGCGCGGAGGTCGTCGTCGCTCCACGCCGATCGTCCCGACCCGATGATGGGGACCTCGAGCATGTTCCGCCGCTCGAGGTTGTAGAGCGCCGGGAAGGTCCGCTTGCGCGCCAGGTTCCCCGTGATCCCGAAGATCACGAGGGTGTCGGAGCGATCGCCTTTCGCCACGGGGTCCCTCTCGTCGTCGGATCGAACGTGATGACAGCCGTCCATACCGAGGATACGGTCGGCGCGAGGCAACGGACCGGCGCCCGAGGCCGGGACGAGCGCATGACGGGAGAGGAAGGAGCCGGCGCATGACGACCGACAGGCCGACCCAGCTGGGGATGGTCGGGCTCGGGCGGATGGGGTCGAACATCGTTCGCCGGCTGATGCGCGACGGCCATCCGTGCGTCGTCTACGACGTCTCGTCCGAGGCCGTCGCGTCGCTGCAGGGCGAGGGCGCCACGGGGGCGGACTCGGTCGATGGATTCGTCCGGGCGCTCACCCCGCCCCGGAACGTCTGGGTGATGGTGCCGGCGGGCGAGCCGACCGCGAACGCGGTCGGCTCGCTCGCCGCGGTGCTCGAGCCCGGCGACGCGGTGATCGACGGCGGGAACACCTACTACCGCGACGATCTCCGTCGCGCCGCCGAGCTCGCGGAGCGAGGGATCGGCTACGTCGACTGCGGCACGTCGGGCGGCGTCTTCGGGCTCGACCGCGGGTTCTGCCTGATGGTCGGGTGCGACGACGATGCGCTCTGGGGCCGGCTCGAGCCGATCTTCGCGTCGCTCGCGCCGGGCGTCGCGGCGGCGCCGCGGACGCCCGGCGCGAGCGGCCCACCCGCCCCGCAGGAGCAGGGCTACCTGCGGGTCGGCCCGGTCGGCGCCGGCCACTTCGTGAAGATGGTCCACAACGGGATCGAGTACGGCCTGATGGCCGCGTTCGCCGAGGGCTTCAACATCCTCGACCACGCGAACGTCGGGTCGGAGGAGCGCATGCACGACGCGGAGACGGCGCCACTTGGCGACCCGGAGATGTACCGCTACGACCTCGATCTGCCGGCGATCGCCGAGCTCTGGCGACGAGGCAGCGTCGTCGCGTCCTGGCTCCTGGATCTCACCGCGGAGGCGCTCCACGAGTCGCCCACGCTCGAGGGGTTCGCCGGACACGTCGCGGATTCGGGTGAGGGTCGCTGGACCGCGATCGCGGCGGTCGAGGAGGGGGTGCCCGCGGACGTCCTCACGGCCGCGCTCTTCGCGCGCTTCTCCTCCCGCGGACAGGCCGACATGGCGAACCGCCTGCTCTCGGCGATGCGGAACCGTTTCGGAGGACACGTCGAGGCGCCGTCCTGATCAGCGCGTCCCTCACGAGGCGGCCGGCTGCGGCGCCCGGTAGCGCCGAAGCTCTGGATACGCGCCGGCGCATGCGAAGGCTCCCACGATGCACGCGAGGCCGCCCGAGATCACGCTGAACGTCGGCGACACCGCGGCGGCGACGAGCCCCGCTTCGAGGTCGCCGAGCTTCGGACCGCCCGTCACGACGAGCATGAAGATGCTCGACAGGCGCCCGCGGAGCGCGTCGGGCACGGTCACCTGCAGGATCGTCGAGCGGAAGATCGCGCTGATCACGTCCGCGGCGCCGGCGATCGCGAGGAACACGAGCGCGAGCCCCAGATGGGGACCGACGGCCCCGAAGGCCGCGATCGCGGCGCCCCACCCGACGACCGCCCACACCACGGCTTCGCCTTGGCGCACGACGCGCGTGACCGGTCCCGCGGCGAGCGCCTGCAGGAGCGCGCCGACCGCCGGCGCGGCGAACAACAGACCGACGACCTCCGTGCCTCGGTGGAACTGCTCGACGGCCAGGATCGGGAACAGGGCCTGCGGCATCCCGAAGATCATCGCGATCAGGTCGATCACGAACGTCGACTGGATCAGCCGGTCGCGGCGGACGTACCCGAACCCCTCGCGGACCGCGCGGAGCCCGGTCGGCCTCCCGCCGGATGCCGGCGGCTCGGGCGGCAGGGGCGACATCGCGATCGCGGCGATCAACAAGCCGCCGTAGCTCACCAGGTCGACCGCGTACGCGGCGGTCGGGCTCGTGGCGGCGATCAGCAGTCCCGCGATCGCCGGCCCGACGATGCCCGTCGTTTGGAACAGGACCTGGTTCAGCGCCGACGCCTGCGGCACGAGCGCCGCCCCCACGAGGCGGGGCGTCGCCGCCTGCCGCGCGGGGTTGTCGATCGATGCGAGGAGCCACGTGAGGCAGTTCGCGCCGTGGAGCAGCGCGAGCGGCGGGTGTCCGCCGAGCGCCCCGGCGACGAGCACGCCCGAGACCGCGATGTGGCCCACCTGGGTCCAGACGAGGACGTTCCGCCGGTCGTGCGCGTCGATGAACGAGCCGGCGATGAAGACCCCCGCGACGCTGCCGGCGAGTCCCGAGAGGCCCAGCAGCCCGACCTGGGCCGGGGATCCGGTGAGCGCGAAGACCTGGACGTACAGCCCGACCCTCGCGAACTGCGAGCCCATCGCGGAGACGAACGAGCCGGACCAGAGCAGCCGGAAGTCGCGCGAGACCCGGAGCGGGGTGACGTCGATCGCGATCCGTCGGAGGCGCCCCGCCATCCTCCGACGCTAACAGCGCGTCAGCTCAGCCCGGCTGCCACCGCCTCGTCGAGCGTGTCGAGCCCCTCGGCGAGCAGCGTCTCGTCGATCGAGAGCGGCGGGAGCAACCGCACGACGTTGCCGTACGTCCCGGCCGTCAGGACGATCACGCCCCGCTCGAGCGCGCCCCGTGCGATCGCCCCCATCGCGTCGGCGCCGAGCGGTTCCTTCGTCGTGGGGTCCGCGACGAGCTCGACGGCGCACATCGCGCCGCGACCTCGGACGTCGGCCGCCTGTGGATGGCGTCGCTGCAGCTCCCGGAGACGCCCCATGATCGTGTCGCCGACGAGCTTCGCGCGGTCCAGGAGCCCGTCGCGCT
>Ga0075433_10001294_pt1 | contig 18292 bp, 18 predicted proteins | sample RhiMethybrSRZTD2_FD_75299 | JGI IMG/M metagenome (GOLD analysis project Ga0075433, IMG submission 75299) | Populus rhizosphere microbial communities from Tennessee, USA - Rhizosphere MetaG P. TD hybrid SRZTD2 | ecosystem: Host-associated > Plants > Roots > Rhizosphere > Soil | place: USA... | reverse complement strand
GCTCGCGCGCGCCGTGGTGGAGCAGGGGATCGAGCGCGGCTTCGATCTGCTCTACACGCAGCACGCGCGGCTGGACTACGCGTTCTTCGTGCCGCTGCACTTCACGATGCCGGAGCCTGCGTTGCCGATCCTGCCGCTGCACGTCAACGTCTATCTGCCACCTCAACCGACGCCGCGCCGCTGCTATGCGTGGGGCCGGGCGCTCGGCGAGATCCTCGGCGCGCGGCCCGAGCGGGTGGTTCTGATGGCATCGGGTGGCATGTCGCACTACCCCGGGACCGACCGCTACGCGTCACCCGACTACGACTGGGACCGGCGCGTGCTCGATACGCTCCGCGATGGTCGCGGTGAGCAGCTGGCCGCGGTGCCGAGCGAAGAGCTCGACAAGGCCGGAAACGTAGAGCTGCGGACGTGGATCACGGTCCTTGGCGCCGTCGGCAACGCCAAGGCCGAGCTCTACTGTTACGAGCCGTCGTGGCACCACGGCAACGCGGTGGTGGAATGGCAGGTTGCGACATGAGCGACGCGCACTATCGCTTCCCTCCGGCCGGCGCGTACTCGCTGAACCGCTGCCTCTATGCGCTGAAATCCGACGACGCGTTCCGCGCGCGCTTCCTCGCCGACGCGAAGGCGGCCATGGCCGAGCACGGGCTCGACGCCGAGGCCCAGACGGCCCTTCTAGCCGCCGATCGCGATGCGCTCGTCGCGCGCGGCGCGCATCCTTATTTGGTGTTCATGGCGGATCTGCGCGTGCGCATGGCCCGCGGAACGGGGACGTCCGAATACTTTTGACGACCGTGCATCGCGCGTCGCTAAGCGCGTGATCTACGCGAAGGCGTTCTTCGATCTCCAGGTCGCGTTTGCCCAAACAGTGACGACGTTGTCACGGTTGCCGCTCTCACGCGTGCTGCTCGACTACACCAATCTCTATAGACGATTCGGCCTCGGTCGAGCCTTCGACGCGACACAACCGGTATGGCTCGACTACCTCTCGGGCCTGCGCGCGGCGACCGACGTCGGTGATTGGACATACGGCTTCTACGTGGCAAGAGGTGGTGAGCCGCCCGGGCCGCCGGTCGTTGCGACCTTCGGCTGCTTCTCGTACGCGCGGCTCGGCGAAGACCGCATCCGTTTGCACTTCAAGAACGTCGAGGCGAGTGGCGTATCACCGCTGGGGCGCGAACACAGCGGCCGACGTATGGCGGAGCTGGCCGCGCTCTTCGAGCATGTGAGCCGCACCGTACGCCAATCGGTAGGCGTGGTTGGCGCGTCGTGGTTGTATAACGTCGAGGCGTATCGTCGCCTGTTCCCGGCGTCGTATCTGGCGACGGCGCGAGTGATGACCGGGCGGTTTCAGCACATGCCGCTGTGGGGGCAGTTCCTCGATCGGCACGGAGCCGTCAAAGAGCGCATGAGCCGTCCGTTTCTCGAGCGCCTCGGGCGCCAGTCGGCGATGGGCGATCTGGACCGGTGCTTTCCACTCCCGGTGCTGTCGCTCGAAGCATCGGTGCAGCACTTCTACGACCTCTACGACATTTCGGCGTCGATCAGCGTCTCTCGGCCGGTGTGATCACTCCGGCAGCCGCCAGACACGTCCCTGCGGCGGCTCGTCGCTCAGGGTGAACTGCGGCAGCGCCATCGACTCGCCAAGGTCCTGGAACACGACGCGCGCGCGACGGCCGATGGCGACCTCTTTGGTGTCCTCGAACGTGACGGCGTCCGGCTTCACGAGATTGCCGATGATGCGCAGCGCCTCGTCCGCGGTCGGCTTCCCGCGCTGCTCGTCGAGCTCGACCAGCACGACCGCATAGGGCGTCGCATCCTTGAAGCCCGGCTGGATGGCGTGCACGACGGTCTCGTACGAATAGATGGTCCCGCGGCCGCTGACCTCTTTCCACGTCCAGCCGAGGTCCATGCACCACGGACAGGCGTGCATGGCGGGATAGCGCATGAGGCCGCACGCCTTACACGCGCGCAGCATGAGCCGGTGCTGCCGCGCGTGGGCGTAGTAGTCCTTCCACTCGCTGTCGTTGTCGGGAACGATCAGCGACATGCCGCGATAGGTGACGGGCTGGGGCATCGCTATCTCCTCATGATCAGGGCCGAGCCCGTGGCCGGCATCGCCCAGCCGAGATTCATCGTGATCTCGGCATCGCGCACCTGGCGGCACTTGCCGACCGAATAGTCGTAGCTGTGCTTGCCCTCGGCCGCGCCAGGGCACGTGTCGTCCACGGTGCCGCGCAGCTGGCGGACGTTCTCGATCACCATCGACATGCCGTGCGTGTACCCCTCGCACAGATGACCGCCCGAGGTGTTGTTGGGGCGCTTGCCGCCGAGTTCGATGATTCCGCTCGACACGTACGCGCCGCCCTCGCCCTTCTTGCAGAAGCCGTACTCCTCGAGCTGCAGCATCGTCGTGAACGTGAACGCGTCGTACGAGCCGGTGACGTCGACGTCTTCGGGGCCGATGCCCGCCTGACCGAAGACGATGTCCTTCGCGTAATAGCCCGCCACGCGCGAGATCGGCCCGTGCACCCAGTGATAGTCCACGCGTGGCTTGGACACGCGTCCCGCCACGCCCATGATGTGGACGGGGCGCTGCTTGAGATCGCGCGCGCGCTCCGCGGAGGTGACGATGATGCAGGTCGCGTTGTCGGTCTCGAGGCAGCAGTCCAGCAGGTGCAGCGGCTTGACGATCCAGCGCGAGCCGACGACGTCCTGCACCGTCACGCGCTCCTTCTGGATGGCCTTGGGATTGTTCGACGCGTGCTTGCTGTGCGCGACCTTCACGTGCGCGACCTGCTCCGACGTCGTGCCGTACTCGTACATGTGCCGCATGAACGTGAAGGCGAACGTCTGGCCCGCGCTGCGCATGCCGAACGGCACCTGCGCCAGGTCCATCCCGCGCACCGGCTGTGCGGCGCGCGCGCCGGTGCCGCCGATGCGGAATTCGGAGTAGCCGTTCATCGAGCGGTAGATCGCCACCGTGTTGCACATCCCCGCTTCGATTGCGCCCATCGCGAGGCCGACCAGCGCCTCGGTGGACGACCCGCCGCCCATCACGTCCATGTAGAAATTGAGGCGGATCCCGAGGTCGGGCGCGACGTGGTTGGCGAAGGTGGAATCACCGCCCTGATAGTCGAGCACGCCGTCCACGTCGGAGGCGCGCAGGCCGGCGTCGAGGATCGCTTTGCGCATCGCCTCGACCGCCAGCGCGCGCGTCGTGCGGCCGGAGCCGCGCGAGTACTCGGTCTCGCCGACACCGACGATGCAGTACTTGTCTTTGAGCGTTTTCATCGCCACAGGCGAGCTCCTTTGGCTCGGATCAGATGAGGCGGCCGAGCGGACCGAGGTCGAGATTGAGATCTTCGGGGGCGAGGCCGAAGCGGCGGCCGATGTCGCGGATGGTTTCCTCCAGCCGCATGAGCGCCTGTCCCACGTCCTCCGTCTCCTGGGGCGTGAGCGTACCAGCCTCCATTCGGCGAATCGCCTGCCGCTCCATCAGCTGCCGCAAGAATTCTACGAGCGTGAGAACGAGGCGCGCCACCGAGCGCTGCACGTCCTCGGGATCCGCGTTCCAGCGCGGCGGCGACAGCTCGCCGACTCGCCGCTCCAGCTCCGCGCGGAGCGACTCGAGCTCGCGCACGTGCAGCGACGATTCACGTCGGCCGTCTCGCGGCTTCGGCGACGTCATCCCAAGGCCTCCGGCGCAAACGCGTAGGGCGGCCATGGCCCGGTCGCGACCACGCGGACGTCGGTCGAGACGAAGCGCTCGATAGCAGTCCGATAGGCGGGGGCGGCGCCACGATCGATGAGGTGATACACGCTGGCGAGGAGCGGCGCAGTGTCGTGCCGCGTCACCCGTTCCGCCCTCGTCAGCCCCTCGAGCGCCGGGCGCAGCGGCGCGAGCTCGGGCACTTCGCGGGCTCGTCGCCACGCCGCGCGCCGCGTCGCGAGATAACGCGCCCCCGGACCGGCATCGGCATCACTGGCCGCGTCTGCGACGGGGGCGACGCTCGCGGCCGCGTCGCCGAGCACGCGGAGCGTCATCTGCTGGCGTCCGGCCACCAGGGCCAGCGCCTCACTCAGCTCGCGCGCGCGCGCGTGCAGCACGTCCGCCAGGCTCGACTCCGACAGCACCGCGCCGAAACGCACCGGCAGGATGGCGTCGACGCCATCGGCAAGCCGACGAACGACTGCATCGTGCGCCCGCAACGTGGCCTCGCTCACCGCCGGCGGCTCTGACATCTCTCCGACGGCGGCGAGCAGATCACCGACGCGCACGAGGCGCAACGGCTCTTCGCGCAATCCCGCGCCGGCGTCCGGGGCCGGCGCGTCGCCGAGCAGCGCGTACACGTACACCTCGCTCATTTGCCGTCCGGCTCGTCCGGATTGTCGAGCCGGTCCGCCGCGCACAACAACAGCGACAACCGCGCGTAGACCAGGTCGACGCCGGCCAGGCCCAGCACCACATCGCCGGAGACGACGACGCCCTTGGTCAATAGATTGTCGATGACGTCCAGCAGCGAGCTGTCGCCGGTGGCGAAGATCGCTCGCGCGTCGTTGCGCGTGAGGGACCGTGGCCTCACCGGACATCCCCGACGAAGTTGTACGGCGGCCACGGGCCGGATAGCGTGAGCTCGTACCCGTGACGCGCGAGCCGCGTCGCCGTCGCGCGCGCCGCCTTCTTGAAGCGCGTGAGACGTGTCGGCGCCAGCAGGAAGGCGGCGTCCAGCACGAGGCGCGCGGCCCCTTCGACGGAATCCGGCGGCCGGCGCCGCGCGTCGTCCGCGACGCCGGCCAGCGACTCGAACGCCGCCTCCACATCCTCCCGACCGCGCGCGAGCGCTTCGCGAATCGCCTGCTGCTGCTCCTTCTTCAGGACGAGAAAGCGTGTCCCGGTGCTCACGCCGGCGGTCGCGCGGCGCGCGCTGGCGAGGCGTTGTCGTCGCGCTTTGACCTCGTCCAGATGCACGCGCACGCCCCATTCCTGGCGCCCGGCCACGCGCCCAACGACACGGTCGACGGCGTGACGCATGCGTCGGATGTGCTCGACGGCGCGCTCGTCGGTGTTGAAGAGAGTGAACAGCTTCAGCGGGATCGTCGTGGCCGACCGCGCGGCGAATTCCACGACCGCTTCGTGCGCGGCCGCACAGGACGCCACCCATTCGAGATCGCGCAGGCGTGCCTCCAGCGGCGCCCCGCCGTAGCGCGCCAATGGCGCGTCGCCGACGACGAGCCAGAGCCCATCGCCCGCGTCGAGCGCACGCACGCGTCCCGTCCCGGGTAGGCCGCGAGGCGCTCGCGTCAGCACCGGCGCCCCGCGCCGCTGCACGAGGCAGTACACATATGTCGCCGTCTCGTTGCCGTCGCTCATCCGTGCTGCTCGTGCCACCGCCACCTCCGAAGCCAGCGTCCGAGGCCCGCGATCCCGCACGGCGGAACAGCCTCGATGGGAGCCGAGATCATAGCGTACCGCCGCCCGGCGGCCGAGCGAACGGCGGGGGCGAGCGCGGCGATCTCGCGTGCCTCGACGGCGGCGGCGCGGCGACAGCGCGCGCAGCCCACCGGAGTGACCGCGTTGACGAGCACGGCGCCCATGGTGATGCCGAGCCGGCGCAGCCCTCGGACCAAGCGTACCGTCTCGAGCCGGGGCAGCGCGGCGGGGCGGGTGACGGCGACCACCCGCGTCCGCGCGGGGTCGCGGAGCAGTGCCGCCAGCTCGCGCAGATCGCGCGCGACATCGAGCAGGTCGGACGCCAGCTCGCCGAGACCGATCACGGCCCGGTATTTCAGCAGAATCGCGAGCAGTGCGTGGACCCACTCGAGCGCCGCGTCTGGCATAGCGAGCAGCCGGAGCGCATGCCCCGTCGGCGCCGTATCGAGGATCACGACGTCGTACGCCCGACGCTCGCGTCCCAGCACGGCTTCGACGAGCGAGAGGACACCGAACAGCTCGTCCAGACCCGGCGGGGCCAGATCGATGAGCTCACGCACGACGTCGCGGTCATACGCGACGTCGAAGCGCGAGCCGCGCAGCAGCGCGTCGAACACCTCGTCGACAGAGGTGCGGTAGCGCTCGCGCCGCACCGCGAACGCCGCCGCGGCGTCCAGCTCGCGCGCGAAGAGCCCGGGAACGCCGGGCACCGGACGCTCGTCATCGCCGAGCGTGACGCCGAGCGCGTCGCCGAGCGAGTGCGCAGGATCCGTCGACAGCGCGAGAACGCGCGTTCCCGGTCGGCGCTCGACCAGCGCCTCGGCGACGGCGGCCGCCGCCGAGGTTTTTCCCACGCCGCCCTTGCCGGCGAAGGCGAGCACCCGCACCCCCGGCGGTGCGAGCTCGTCGAGCCACGCCGGCGCCTCCCTCCGAGGTATCGCGCTTGCGACGGCGTGCGGGGCGCGGCGCGACGTCGGCGCGGCGGGTGTCCGCGTCGCAACGCGCGTTGCGCGACGCGCGAGGGCCGCGCCCGCGCGCCGCAGCGTCGCCGCCCCGCGCGGCTCACGACTCAGCGCGGGAAGCATCGACACGCGCCGCCGCGGGAAAAGGGAAGGCAGGCGCGCGATGATCTGCTGCTCGGCGGCGGCCCGCGCCGAGCACAACGCGCAGCGGCGGCCGACGGGAGTGACGCGGTTGACCACGATCTCGTCGACGGCGATGCCAGCCTCCTCGAGCGCCCGGATTCCGTCGCGCGCTTCCTCCAGCGCGAGCGGCTCGGGCAGCAACACCCACGTGAACCGGCAGCGCGCGGGATCGCGCAAGAGCTCGTGCAGCGCGCGCGCTTCGCGTTCGATCTCGGCGACGAGCGCATCGGCGGCGTCCCGTCGATGCGCGCCGGCCAGGCTTTCCCCGAGGAATTGATGCTTGGCCAGCATGTCGGCGAGCACGCCCGCGATCCGGGCGAGCGTTTCCGGCATCGCGAGCAGGCGGAGCGTGTGGCCCGTCGGGGCGGTGTCGATCACGACGTCCTCACGCGGCGACGCGGTTGCCAGTCGGTGAAGCTCGACGAGCCCGATCAGCTCGTCGACCCCGGGCAGCGACAGCGCGAGCAGCCGATCGATGTCGTCTTCGTCGAGGTACGTGCCCCGCGCGGCGATCATGCGCAGCGGGCGGCGGCGCGCAGCCAGCCAGCGTTCGAGCGCGCGGTCCGCATCCAGCTCGACGGCGCCGAGCGCGCCGCGGCGCGTGGGGACGCGCGCAGGGCGCGCGGAGAGGCGGCGTGCGAGGGCGTCGCCGAGCGAGTGGGCCGGGTCCGTGGAGACGAGCAGCACGCGGTGCCCGCGCTCGGCCGCCGTCAGCGCCGCCGCGGCGGCGGCCGTGGTCTTGCCGACGCCGCCCTTGCCGCCGAAGAAGCGGAATACCGCCGCCGGCGTCACCGCTCGGCGGTGGCGTCCTCGGCGTCGGAGTCGCCCGAACCGTCGTCGAATCGCGCCTCGATGCCCGTGATCCGCATCTCACCCGCCGTCGGCGTCGTCCCGAGCTGGCGCTCGCGGATCTCGCGCAGGCGTGCGAGCAGATCGGTCTCGATGGCGGCGAACTCCTTGTCCGAGATCTCGCCGAGCTCCAGGCGCATCTGCGCGGCCAGCAGCTCCTCGCGCAGGACGCTGTCGTCGTTGAGCTGGCTGTCGACGGCAGCGGCAATCTTGCTCAACACGAACTTCAGGCCGCCCACCAGGAGCGTGTCAATGATGATCACGACGTCGATGCTCCGCGACCCGCGACCGCGGCGATGACGGACGCGAGATGGTCCGGCGCGACCGGCTTGGAGACGTGCGTCGCGAAGCCGGCCTCGAGCGCCCGCGCGCGGTCCTCGACGCGCGGATAGGCGGTGACGGCGATGGCTGGCGTGTGTCGTCCGCGAGCGGCGTCGACGCCCCGCACACGCTGCAGCAACGCGTAACCATCGCCATCGGGCAGGCGAATGTCGCAGACGAGCACGTGCGGCGACTGCCGCTCGAACGTTTCGACCGCCTCTTGCACGGACGTCGCGATCAAAATGACGGCGCCGAGACTTTCGAGGCTGTCCTTGAGCCACAGCCGCGCGTCGACGTCGTCTTCCACCACGAGGATGTTGAGATGATCCAGGCGCGGCGCGCGCGATACCGCCGTGCCGGCCGGCGCCGTGGGTCTGGCGCCGCCGAGCGGCAGCGTCACCGTGACCACCACACCGGCGTTGTCGCCGGCGCCCTCGGCGCGGATCGTGCCCGCGTGGAGCTCGACGAGATGGTGGACGATGGACAGCCCCAGGCCTGGCATCGGCACCCGACCCGGACCGGAATCTCGTACTTCGATGACGAGGTCGCTGTCTGCGCGCCGAAGGACCAGATCCACACAGCCCTGTTCCGGCGTGACCTTGATCGCATTCGAGAGAAGACCGGCGACGATCTGCTGGAGTCGCTCGGGATCGGCCCGCACGGCCGCGACGCTGCGGTCGATCACGACGCCGAGGGCGATCGACTTGGCGGCGGCCGCGGCGCGCGCGGATTCGATGGCGGCGCTCAGCACGGACGCCGGCTCGACGTCGCGCACCGACAGTCGCAGCTTGCCGGTGATGATGCGTGACAGATCCAGGACGTCCTCGACGAGCTGCGCGAGCGACGTCGTGCTGCGCTCGATCGTCTCCATCGCGCGCTCTTGACGATCGGCGTCGAGCGCGCCGCGGCGCAGCCACCAGATCCACCCCATGAGCGCGTTCAGTGGTGTGCGGAGCTCATGCGAAAGAACGGCGAGAAATTCGTCCTTCGATCGGCTGGCGGTCTCGGCATCGGCGCGCGCCGCCTGCTCCTGACGCACCAGGTCCTCGCGCGTCCGTGCCAGCGCTTCGGCCCCTTCCTGGGCTTCCCGCGCGTGCGCCAGCAGCGTCACGATGAGCACGCCGACGCCGGCGACGATCGCCGCACGCGGCGGTGACGGGCGATCGAGAATGAGCTCGGAGACGACCAGCGAGAGTGCCGTGGCGACGAGTCCCGGACGCCGTCCGCCGTACCACGCGGTGATCACGACGGCCGCGAGGAACAGCGCCGGTCCTGTGCTCGGCCCGACGGACCGCAGGCCGGCCACGACGAGGGTTGCGCCGGCTACCGCGACAATCGCCACCGCGTAGGAGCGCGGGACCACGCCCACCAGTTTACCCTCCGGGTGTCGCCCGCTCGAGCTTCAGCCGGATGTTGACGAAGTTATAGGGGGGCCACGGCCCGGTGTAGCGGAAGGTCAGATGCGCGTACTTGGCGCCGACGGCCTTCACCTTCGCGTCGAACGCGTGCTCGCGGTCACGGGAGACGAGAAACGCCGCGTTCATGATCATCTTGTCACCGATCGGCTTGTTGGCGCGCGAGGCGACGGCGACGTCGCGCAGCGCTTCGAAGATCTCGCCGACGTAGCGCTCCGAGCGCGCCTGCAGCGCGCTCTCCACGAGCCGGCCGTACTGCACGCGCGCGAAGTACGTGGGGCCGCTCTGCGAGGAGATCTCGCCCTTGAGCTGGCGCACGTCGTCGTCCTCACGCTCGATCTGCTTGACGACCTCGTCGCGCTCCCAGAGCACCTTGAGGCCGAACTCGACCTTGTCTTCCATCTTGAGCAGCACGTCGATGAAGGCGCTGTAGGCGCCGCGTAGCAGCTCGATGATGTCCTCGCGCGTCTTGAACACGGTGCCGAACGACATCGGAATGACCGTGTGGTCCCGCATGACGGCCTCGTTCACGCGCTCGTGCGCCAGCACGTTCTCGCGCGTGGCGTCGAGGACCTCGAGCGGGGTGTCCGAGACGACGGCGGCGATGTCCTTGTAGTGGACCGTGGAGATCTCCGCGGGTGCGGCGCCGAGGCCGATGGCGCCGAAGCGCAGCGGGTCTTCGGACCGGATGACGCAATAGACGTACTTGCCGCGGCTCTCGACCGGCTTGGCGGCTGCCTTCGGGACCGCGGGCGCGACGGCGCGCGGCGGGGTCTCTCGGATGACGCGCGACCCGGCGGCCCCGTTGCTATCGCCGTCGTTCTTGTCCGCCTTGCGGGCAGGCCGGGTGGTGCGGCGCGGGGATTTCGGCTTCGGCGGCATCGTCAGCGTCCTCTCTCCGGACTCTCCGGTCGGCCTTTCAGCATCGAGGTGATCTCTTCCAGCAGCCGCTCGGGCAAACATGGCTTCGTGATGAATGCGTCGCAGCCGGCGTCCATCGCGCCCTTGGAGTGGCCGGCGAGCGCGTGGCCGGTGAGCGCGATGACGGGTGTCGTCCGCGTGCGCTCGTCGGCCTTGAGGCGGCGCGTCGCCTCCCAGCCGTCCAGGCCGGGCAGCGAGAGGTCCATGACAATGAGATCGGGCCTCAGCGCGAATGCTTTCTCCAGCGCCTCGTGGCCGTTCTGCGCCTCTGCGACGCGAAAGCCGGAGAACTCCAGGAACTGGCTGTACATCTCGCGGTTGTCGGCGAAGTCGTCCACGATCAGCACGAGCACGGGTTTCGGCGCCGGCGGCGTACGTTCCCCGTCCCGGGGCGCTTGCGGGCGCCGTTGTTTCATGAGCGCCTCACCTCGCGCGGAACGACTAGCGTGAACGTCGATCCGCGGCCGACCTCGCTGTTGAGCGTGATGCGGCCGTCGAGTATGCCGGCCAGCCGTCGACAGATCGCGAGCCCCAGGCCGGCGCCGGTGTACTCGCGTGTCGGCGAGTTGTCGGCCTGGCGGAAGTCTTCGAAGATCCGATCGCGGTCCGCGGGCGACACGCCGATGCCTGTGTCGGCGACGGAGACGGCGATCTCGTCTCGCGACTCGACATACTCCGTGCGCACTTCGACCGATCCCTGCGGCGTGAATTTGATCGCATTCGTCAGGAAATTGATGACGATCTGCTTGATCTTTTGCCGGTCCGTCTTGAGCGGCGGTACGTCCGCGGCCTGCTCGCTCGTGACCTCCAGTCGCGACCGCGAGATGATCGGCTCGACCTCGGAGAGCACTTCGGCCACCAGGTCCTTCAGGTCGAACCGGCTCACCGTCAACGGCATCTTGCCGGCCTCGATGCGGGAGATGTCGAGGATGTCGTTGATGATGGCCAGCAGGTGGTGCGCGTTGCTGTCCACGCGCTCGAGGTTGCGCCGCTGGTGCGGCGTCAGCTCGCCCGTCACGCCTTTGAGGAGCATGCTCGTGTAGCCGAGGATCGCGTTCAGCGGAGTGCGGAACTCGTGCGACATGTTGGCGAGGAACTGCGACTTCGCGGCCGACGCCTGCTCGATCTCGAAGTGCGAGCGGCGCAGCAGCTCGTTCTGCCGAGTCAGCTCGGCCGTGGCCTCGCGAACTTTCTGCTCCAGCTCACTGGACGCGTGCTTGAGCTGCTCGTACAGGCGGTCGCGCTCGAGCTCCTGCGTGCGGTCGTGCAGGATCGTGACCACGGCCGTGACCTCGCCGTGCTCCGACACGATCTTGCCGGAAATCGCCTCCACGGGCAGCGGCGCGCCGGTGCGCGGGTCGACGAGCCCGATGGATCCGCTGCGCCGCATGGCGCCCGGCTCGAAGAACAGGTTGGAGACGAACGAGGAAAAGTGAGCGTCGTTCGCCTGTACTGTTAGTCGCGCTTCCGCACCTGCGTCGAGATCGGCGGTGAAGAGCCGCTCGGCGGGCGCGTTCATCATGACGATGTTGGCGTTGGGGTCGGTGACCAGGATCGGGTCGGCGACCGAGTCGATGATCAGATCCAGCCGATCCCGCTCGGCGCGCGCATCCGTCTCGGCCAGGCGAAGCTTGCGATAGTTCTCCTCGATCTCCTGCGTCGCGCGTCGGAGGTCGGTGACGTTGCGCAGGATCGACACGATGCCCGTCCCCTCGCGCGGGTCGACGGTGACGGTGCTGAGCAGCTCGAACAGCAGATCGGAGCCGTCCACGGGATCGACGAGCAGCAGCTCGTGGCGCCACGGCTCGGCGCCCTCGATGGCCCGCCGCGTGAGCGCCGACGAGAAGAGCATGTTGTTGAGCGCGACGGCGCGGCGGCGGCCCTCGCTTTCGTCCTCGCCCGCGGACAGCAGCGCCTCCGCGCGCGCGTTCGCGACCGTGATCCGCCCTTCGGTATCCGTCAAGAGGATGGGATCGGTGACAGCATTGATGATGCTGTAGAGCAGCGTGCGCTCGCGGAGACTACGCCGTTCGCCGTCTTCGCGACGCTGCGCGGCGCGCAGCGAGGTCAACCGCGGTCCCAGCAGGCTCGCGACCCAGCGCGCCTCGGTTTCGCCGCTGTCGCCGGCAGGCGCCACGAGCAGCAAGCCGACCGGATACTCCTCGAGCGTATGACGGCCGTGCAGCGGCATGGCGACCAGTTGGCCCGCTTGCAACGGCGTGCTCGGCACGGGCCGACCATTGCTGCCGAAGACGCTCACGCCGAGGCCGACGGTCGCCGCGACGAGCGGATCGTGTCCGGCCTCGAGATCGATGGCGAACGATGTCGCGGCGCGGCCGCGCACGCCGAGGGTGGCCACCGGACGGAGCAGCGTGATGTTGTCGGCGTCACCCACGAGGCAGAGCGCTCGCGTGACGCCCGCCGTCCGTCCAAGCCAGTCCAACGCGCGTTGGGCGCACGTCGCGACGTCGTCGCTGGCGAGGAGAGCCTCCGCTAACTTCAGCCGGTCGGACGGCTCGACCTTCGCTCGGCGCCGCGCCGCGGTTCGCACCGCGGCGTGCGCCTTCACGGCCTACGCAGTCTCCGCGCGGTCGTCGTTTCGCGGCGCGTGCCCGCGATCTGGGCGCGGAGCGCTGCGTTCTCGGCGATCACCGCGTCGGTGCCGCGGCCGTCGAGCGCGGGCCGCGATGCCGGTGTGACCGAGCCCACCGCTTCGGAGTACTTGAGGTACGTATCGATCGACGCCACCACGACTCGCGCTTCGACCGTGATGAGGTCGATGCCCACGAGCGAGACGCGGACCCAGGCATCGATGACGATGCCTTTGTCCAGCACCCGGTCGAGAACGTCGATGAGGCTTGTGCCGCCGCTAGTCCGTTCTACAGGCATCGATCAGTCTCCTTGCCGGTCGGCATCGCGACCGCCATCGCGTCGTGTGTTACCTCGACGCGACGTGAGCGACGCGACCTTGCGCTCGAGCAACCGCACTTGGCGGCGCAACTCCTCGTTCTCGGCGGACAAACGATTGCGGTTCGGGGCCAGGTGAGCGTCATACTTCCACCAGTCGAGACCGATCTGCTGCGCCTTGTCGATGGAGCACACGATCAGCCGAATGCGAATCGTGAGCAACTCGACTTCGGCGAGAGAGATCTTGACGTCGCCCGCCACGACCAAACCCTTGTCGAGAACTCGATCGAGTACATCGACGAGCCCGCTGGCGCGACCGTTCGAGAGCTGGAGATCCGTTCTCATCCGAAGGGTAGATCTTCCTCGAATCTTGCTTGGTTGGACGAAAGTATAGGTTGTTTAAGAACGCAGCAACAAGTCGTGAAAACTTTTTCCCACTCCGCCGAAGTGTCAGCGACGGTTGAACTTTACCTGCATCACCGGCCCGCGCGCAAGCGCGACCAGGATGGCGGCTAGGACGTTCGCGGCGGCGGCGACCTGAAAGATCAGACGGTAGCTTCCGGTGGTGTCGTACACGAGGCCGGCCGCGACGGGGCCCCACGCCGCGAGCGTCCCCGCGACGGCAAAGAGGAAACCCACGAGCGAGCCGGCCTGCTCGGCGCCGAACAGGTCACCGACGATGGCCGCAAACAGGGCCGAAATCGTCCCATAGGAAAAGCCGAACGCGACCGCCGTGGCGAGGAGCGGGTGCAGCCCCTGCACGGTGGCGAACGCGACGAACGCCACGGCCTGCAGGAGCATGGCGGCGACGATCGCTGGCCGCCGGCCCGTCCGGTCGGAGACGGCGCCCATGACGAGTCGCCCGCCCACGGCGCCGGCCCCCAGTGCGCTCACAAGCCAGGCGCCCGTACGGGCGTCGTACCCAAGGTCCCGGGCGAATGGCACCAGGTGGACGAGGGGAATGAAGACGGCCAACCAGGTGGCGGTGAAGGCTGCCGCGATGAGCCAGAAGGCCCGCGTGCGCATCGCGTCCCCTAGGGTCCATGCGGCGGCGGTCGATGCGCGCGACGCCCCAGTCGGGGCATCGTCTCCATCCGGCCAGAGGCCCATCGACCGTGGGTCGCGCCGCATGACGGCGGCGGCAAGGGCCAGGGCCACGAATACGCCGACGCCGAGCACGAGGTAGGCCCGACGCCAGCCTATCGCAGTGACCACACGGTGAGCGAGCGGCGGAAGCGCGAACGTGCCGAGCGAGGCGCCGGTGGAGGCGATGCCGACCGCCAGACCCCGCCGCCGCGCGAACCACTTCACCACGGTGCTGTGGCACGGCACATACGCGGTGCCCATGCCGAGCGCGCCGATCACCCCATAGATGACGTACGGTTCCCATAGGTGGTGGACCAATGCCATCCCAGCGAGTGCTGCGCCGAGGAAGACGGCGCCCGTGGTCACGACGACGCGGGGCCCCCAACGGTCGGTCAGGCGGCCCGCCGGAAATCCGACGACGCAGTAGCCGAAGGCGTAGAGCGAAAACACGCCCGCCAGGCCGGCGCGGCTCCACCGGAACTCGTCGAGAAGGGCGGCGAAGAACACGCCGAAGCAGTACTGCGCGCCGTACGCGGTGAAGAGGATGACGAAGGCGGCGGCGACGATTCGCCAGCCGTAAAAGCTCACTTCCGGCCGTTCTTCGCCACGCCGTTCTTGGGCAGGAGCTCCGCGAGGAATTTGCCGGTGTACGACCCCGGTGTCTGCGCGATGGCTTCGGGCGGCCCTTCGGCCACGATCTCTCCCCCTTCTTCGCCGCCCTCGGGACCGAGGTCCACAACCCAATCGGCAGCGCGGACGACGTCGAGATGATGCTCGACGAGGACGACCGTGTTGCCGGCGTCCACGAGGCGGTGTAGGACCTGCAGCAGCTTTTTGACGTCGTCGAGATGCAGACCCGTGGTCGGCTCATCGAGCACGTAGAGCATCTCGCCGGTCGCGCGTGCCGCCAGCTCGGCGGCGATCTTCAGCCGCTGCGCCTCGCCGCCGGAGAGCGTGGTGGCGGGCTGTCCGAGCCGCAAGTAGCCGAGGCCGACGTCCTGAAGCACGCGTAGCCGCCGGGCGAGCGCGGGCTGCGCGGCGAAGAAGTCGACGGCCTCGTCGATCGTGAGCGCGAGCACGTCACCGATGGACTTGCCGCGATGCTTGACGCCCAAGACGTCTGCGCGATAGCGGCGGCCCTCGCACTCCTGGCACGACACGTACACATCCTCGAAGAAATACATCTCGAGCTTCTGAAAGCCGTCGCCCTGACACGATTCGCAGCGCCCGCCAGGAACGTTGAAGGAGAACGCGCCGGCGCCGAGCCCGAGCGTTTTGGCGCGCGGCAGCGCGGCGTAGAGCTTGCGGATCTCGTCGAAGGCTTTCACGTAGGTGACGGGATTGCTGCGCGGTGTCCGTCCGATCGGCTCCTGATCGATCAGTCGTACGCCCTTGAGGTATTCGATGCCCGTCACGGCCGTGTACGCGCCCGGCGTGAGGAACTCGGTCTTGAACGCACGTGCGACCGCGCGATAGAGCGTGTCGTGCACGAGCGTGGACTTGCCGGAGCCCGAAACGCCGGTGATGACCGTCAGCGTCCCGAGCGGCAGACGAAGCGTGACGTCCTTGAGATTGTGCTCGCGCGCGCCGGTGAGGACGAGCTGCCGACGGCCCGCCCGGCGGGTGAGCGGGGGCGGGATCGACTCGCGCCCGGTCAGGTAGCGCGCCGTCAGGGAGCGCGTGGTCTTGCGGAATTCGTCCTGCGAGCCGCTGAAGACGATCTCGCCGCCGCGCTCGCCCGAACCCGGGCCGAGCTCGATGACGTGGTCGGCCGCCTCGATGAACGCGCGGTCGTGCTCGACCACGACCACCGTGTTGCCGGCCGACGCGAGCTCGCGGCAGAGGTCGGCGAGGCGCGCCGTATCACGCGCGTGCAGACCGATGGAGGGCTCGTCGAGGACGTACAGCGTTCCGACGAGCTGCGAGCCGAGCTGGTTCGCGAGATTGATTCGTTGCGCCTCGCCGCCGGACAGCGTCCGCGTCTGCCGACCCAGCGTGACATAGCCGAGACCGACGCGCAGCAGGAACGTCAGCTTGGCCGAGAGCTGACGGAGGATCTCACGGCCCACCGCCGCCTCCCACGCCGTCAGCTCGAGCGAGTCGAGCGTGGCCGTCGCGCGCTCGATCGTCAGCGCGGTGAACTGCGCGATCGTCAGGCCGGCGACCTTCACGGCCAGCGCGGCAGGCTTGAGCCGCGCGCCGGCACAGACGGGACACGGCGATTGCGTGCGATAGCGCGACAGGAACACGCGGACGTGGAGCTTGTAGCGGTACGACTCGATCTCTTCGAAGAACCCGTTGATGCCGGGGAACTTGCCGTCTCCTTCGTAGACGAGCCTCCGCTCGCGCTCGCCGAGCTGCTCCCAGGGCACCTCGAGATCGACGCCGGCGCGCCGCGCGGCTTTGACCAGCTCGCGCTGGTACCACTTGCCGGACGGATGCGTCCACGGCTCGACGGCGCCCGCACCGAGACTGCGCGTGCGGTCGGGCACGACGAGCGACTCGTCGTATCGCAGAACGTTGCCGAAGCCTTTGCACTCCGCGCACGCGCCCAGCGGGTGATTGAAGGAGAACAGAAGCGGCTGTGGGCGCTCCAGCGCGACACCGCACGCCGCACAACGGAACTCCTCGGTGAAGTCCCGCCGCGTGGCGCCCACGACGTCGACGGTCACGCGGCCGCCGCCTTCGCGCAGCGCCGTCTCGAGTGAATCCACGAGACGCGCGCGGCCGTCGCGGCTCAGCACGACGCGATCGAGGACGACTTCCACCTCGGGCGCGGTCAACGTCGCGGGGGGCGGCGCCGAGAGATCCACGATCTCGCCGCCGAGGCGGATGCGGGCAAAGCCCCGACGCGTGAGGCCCGCCCAGATCTCCGCGGGCGGCGCGCCGGCGGGCACCGGCAACGGAAAGGTGACGAGCGCGCGCGCTCCGGCGTGGTCCGCGAGCAGCGCGTCGGCGATGGTGGCCGCCGAATGGGTGGCGGCCGGTGCGCCGCACGCAGAGCAATACACGCGGCCGACCTTCGCGTAGAGCAGGCGCAGGTAGTCGTAGATCTCCGTCGCGGTGCCGACGGTCGAGCGCGCGGTACGCACCGGGTTTTTCTGCTCGAGGGCGACGGCGGGCCGGATCTGCTCGATGCGGTCGACGTCGGGTCGGTCGATACGCTCGAGAAACATCCGCGCGTACGTCGACAGCGACTCGATGTAGCGCCACTGCCCCTCGGCGAACAGCGTGTCGAACGCGAGCGACGACTTGCCGGAGCCGGAGACACCGGTGACCACGGTGAGCCGATCGTGGGGGATCTCGACGGAGACGTTTTTGAGGTTGTTCTGCCGGGCTCCCTCGATGCGGAGAGCCGGGGGTTGCGACATTCGAGCGGTCCTCCTGAGGTGGGTAGTGTACTGGAGGTGCTATGATGGCGTCCAGATGCCGGACGGAATCCACGTGCTCGTCGTCGATGACGACACCAACGTTCGGAGTCTGCTGGTCGCTGTGCTCTCGCGCTCGCCATTCACGGTCGTGGATGCGGCGTCCGGCGGCGACGCGATGGCGCATCTGGCGCGCGAAGAATTCGACGTCGCCCTCGTCGACGTCCAGCTGCCCGATCACTCCGGGCTGGAAATCTTGCGCTGGGCCCGCGACGCCGACATCGATGCCGAATTGATCGTGCTCACCGGCCACGCCGACGTCGAGACGGCCGTCGAGGCCATGCGGCTCGGCGCGTACGACTTCATCACGAAGCCGTGGAAGAACGCGGAGCTCCTCGAAGTCGTCGCCAAGGCCGCCGAAAAGAAGGCTCTGCGCCGGGAGAACTCCGCGCTGCGCGAGGTCATCACGCGGCGCGACGGACTGCCGACCATCATCGGCGAGAGCCCCGCGATCGGTGAAGTGCTCGGCGTGATCGGCCGCGTCGCGGGCACCGACAGTCCGGTGCTCATCCAGGGCGAGAGCGGGACCGGCAAGGAGCTGGTGGCTCGCACCATCCACCTCCGCAGCAAGCGCGCGAGCCGTCCGTTCGTGTCGATCAACTGCGGGGCCCTGCCCGACACGCTGCTCGAGACCGAGCTGTTCGGCCACCGCAAGGGCGCGTTCAGCGGCGCGGTGACGTCTCGCGTCGGCCTGTTCGAAGCGGCCAACGGCGGCACGCTGTTCATGGACGAGATCGGCGAGATGTCGGCGGCCATGCAGGTGCGCCTGCTCCGCACGCTGGA
>Ga0075433_10001289_pt1 | contig 18331 bp, 20 predicted proteins | sample RhiMethybrSRZTD2_FD_75299 | JGI IMG/M metagenome (GOLD analysis project Ga0075433, IMG submission 75299) | Populus rhizosphere microbial communities from Tennessee, USA - Rhizosphere MetaG P. TD hybrid SRZTD2 | ecosystem: Host-associated > Plants > Roots > Rhizosphere > Soil | place: USA... | reverse complement strand
CCGCTCAGCCAAGTCGCTTCAACAGAAGATTGACGCTATAAAGAAAGCCGAGAGCAACCCTAACCACAAACGGGGATCGTCTCGAATCGAAATATCCGAGGCGGAACTGGAATCGTACTTGTTGACATCGCTGAAAGACGATATTCCAGCGCAAATTGATTCCGCGGACGTTCAGCTCGGGCAAGATACAGTCGCTCTGGATACTCAGATTACTTTCAACTCGGGTGCCACGAGCAATCCCGTCGTCGACACGTTGATTGGCGGTACGCACAATCTCTTTTTAAAGGGAAAACTGGTGGCCCGCGATGCTCGGGGAAAATTCGAGCTACAGGACGTAAAAGTGGACGGCATTCCGGTGCCGAATGTGCTGATTCAAACCTTATTCAAGAAATACGTGAAGCCGAAATACCCCGACGCGGATTTAGACGAGCCGTTCGATTTGCCCTGGGGAATGCAGGAGATCAAGGTGCAGCCAAAAAAAGCGACAGTCGTTTACTAAGCGATCGTTTGTTCTGGCCTAGCCCGATTTCGCCGCTCGAAAAATGTAATTGATGTAAGACCTCTCTTCAGCCTGCAAGTCGAAATTGAACCGGTACAGCCGCTCCTTCAGATCATCCAAATAAAAATATCCGAACTTGAGCATACGGTCGGCCATTCGAACCCAAATCGGCGGCTTACGCGAAGCCAGCGTCGTCTGGCACACGAAGTCCCCTTGCAATTTCAGCACGCGCGCGATTTCACCGACGGCCTGATCCTGATCCGTAAACAGCTGAAGCGCTCCGCAGCACGTCACTGCGTCGAATGCTTCCGACTTAAACGGCAGCGACAGTGCGCTTCCGCGAAGGTAATACACATTTCGGAGGCGTTCCTTGGCTGTGAGCCGCACCGCGCGAGCGAGCATCTGTGGTGATAGATCAAACCCAACGACTATGGATCTCGGTGCGAGCCGGGCGATGTGTCGAGTGAAATTACCGGGACCGCAGGCCAAATCCAAAATGAGGCCTTGTCTTCGCTGAATCAGGGAGGCAATTCGTGCGGCATCTTTTGGAAACGAATGTTTGCTCGCTATGAAATATCCAAGAGGGCGCCATACATCTTCGTAAACTGCAACGATTGGCGGGAACTGCATTAAGTGTTGGATCGGAGTTACGGGTTCGCGATCGCCCGGATGAAGGTCCAAATAACCATCGCGAACGGGAAAGATGGTTCCGCAACCACCACAGATCAGCCGGCCGGGCCGACCGAACAGATGTTCAGATTTTTCTAACGAAGTCCAAATTGGATCGCTGGAACGGCAAATGGCACACTGAAACGCAGCAAAAACCTCGGGAACTTGCTTTGGCATGATCCGCTTCCCCGGCCTTTCTCACGAATTTGCACAACTTGGTTTGTAATTGCACGCTTGGTCAAAGAAGCCCAAAAAGCGAAATCTTAATGGATACCAAAGTTTAATTCAAAACAGACGGATCGGCGAGGTGCTGCTTTTGCCGTTTTTCGCTACGGAAATACGTCTTGCCGTATGCCTTACGAATACGAAAGTAAGGCTTCATTCGCGACATTGTGTTGTCCATGCCCACTCTGACGTGTTGTCGCATCGCTTCGGCGGCTTCCTCGGGAGTGCCGGCGATCAATGCTTGCACGAGAACCTGATGAGGCCGCAGAGGCTCATCCCCGGACGGTTCTCGTGTGACGCAATACCAGGTCGATGCAAGGGCATGAGTCTTTTCGATTGCGAGACGGAGGGCGGGGCAGCGCGCTCCGTCCGCTATACGGCGGTGGAGTCTCTCGTGTGCAACCAGATAGAGACACTGGTCCGAAACCGACATCGCGTCAACCCGGGACGCCATCTTCTCGATTTCGATCCGATCTTCGGCAGAGGCAACCGCCGCGAACAGCATCGCAGCCTGAACCTCAAGCGCTTCGCGGACGACGTAATGTCCGCGAACGTCCTCACGTGAGGGTATGCGTACGCGCGTGCCGGCTCGGGGGCGGCTTTCCAATAGGCCCTCGAATTCGAGCCTCAATAAGGCCTCCGACACGGGCAGGAAACTCATTCCCAATTCCGCAGCGATTTTCCGGCGCGAAATCACCTGCCCCATGGGCAGCTCACCCCGAAGAATCCGCTGTTTAACAAATTCATACGCCTCGGCCGCAAGGCTTGATGGCGCTGTAATCTCCTTCATCGTGACTCCTCTCATTGCACGCGCCCGTCTTATCTTTGTATTTGATTTTTCTTATGCGAACGCGCGTTCGATGTGGCATAGTCATACCCTGATTTGACAGCCTAAACTGCCGCACCGGCAGTGACTATGATATGACAGATTTTCACCCCCGAAAGGCGAAAGTTCACCCTTCCGTGCGCTTGTCTGTAATATCAGAATCAAATAAAGCGGAGAGCTGAGTAATCATGAAACCAACGATCGTTCGAAAAGTCACGCGAGCCGAACCCGACATCGTTCAAAGCCTTGGCGACCTGGGAGTCGCAACAGTCCATGAAGCCCAGGCTCGCACCGGTTTGATGCGACCGTATATGCGGCCGATTTATCCCACCGCAAAAGCGGCGGGTACGGCGATCACCATCTCCTGCCACCCCGGCGATAATTTAATGATTCACGCGGCAATCGAATTCTGCGCGCACGGGGACATCCTAGTTGTAACGACGACCTCCGAATCGACCGATGGCATGTTCGGTGAATTGCTCGCAGAATCGGCCCGGGCGCACGGAGTAGTTGGATTGGTTATCGATGCGGGCGTCCGCGACGTCCGAGACCTCACCGAGATGCAGTTTCCGGTTTGGTCGAAAGCCGTCTCTGCTCAAGGTACGGTGAAAGCTACGGCGGGTTCGGTCAATGTGCCGGTCATTTGCGCCGGCACGACTGTTCGAGCGGGTGACGTCATCGTGGCGGATGCGGATGGAGTTGTCGTTGTTAAACGCGAATCGGCTTCCGAAGTCGCACGATTGGCGGCGGAGCGTTTCGTAAAAGAACAGAAGACACGTGAACGGTTGAAGTCGGGTGAGCTTGGAATCGATTTCTATGGTCTCCGTGCCAAGCTTGCCGAGCTGGGTGTGCGGTATGTCGACGAGTTGGAATAAAACGTTTTCATGAATCAAGAACTCACGATTGGCTTCGTCGGTTTCGGCGAGGCCGGTTCGGGCATCGCCAAAGGCCTAAAATCCGCGGGACTGACGCGGATTTTTGCTTTTGATATCGACCCCGCCCGTGTTCGTTGGCGCGCTGAAGAAACCAAAACTCCCTTGGTCTCTTCAAATCGCGAGCTTGCGCAATCCGCACGCATTCTTCTATCGACGGTGACCTGCGCACGTGCGAAAGAGGCCGCCGAGCAGACCGCGCCCTTCCTCACGTCGAGCCATATCTACGCCGACCTGAATTCCGTTTCTCCCGCGCTGAAGCAAGAAATCGAGCGGGTAATCGCGGCTGCGAGCGCCGGGTTTGTTGAAGCTGCCGTCATGTCGCCCGTTCCGCCGTTTGCGCATCGTTCACCAATGTTGCTGGGAGGCAAGGCGGCATCCGAGTTCGCGGAAGTCATGACGCCGTTTGGCATGCGCCTGGAAGTGATCTCGGAAACGGTCGGAACCGCGGCCGCGACGAAAATGTTTCGAAGCATCATTGTGAAGGGCCTGGAAGCATTGATGCTTGAATGTGTTCTTGCGGCGAGTCCTTATGGCGCCGACGAACGAGTTTTTTCAAGTCTCGGGGAAAGCTTTCCCGGCATCGATTGGCAGCGGCTAGCGAGTTACATGGTTAGCCGCGTTGTCCTTCACGGCGAACGCCGCGCCAGAGAAATGGAAGAAGTAGCCGAAACTCTGCGTGGCCTGAGAATCGAACCAATCATGGCCGAAGCGGCGGCACGTCGGCAGGACTGGTGTGCACAACTGGGGATCTCGTCGCTCTTCGGCGCCGACGGACCCAAGACGTACCGCGAGGTCGTGGAGCGCATCCAAGCAGCCGGCACGAAACCAGCTTAGCGTATAGTTATTTCATAGTTTTTTGGGGGATAGATGTCGAAATTTCTTATTGGGCCTCACATGAGGCTGCAGGAGTGGGTTGCTGAAGAGAAGGGTTATTTTAAAGACGAAGGACTCGATTATGATTTCATTCCTTCAACCGGTTTTTCCAATCTGAGCGTCAAGTCCGCAGCCGAGCTGCCCAAGGATCAAATCAAAGGCGCTTATCAAACTATCGAACAAGGTCGTAGCTGCGACATCAGCTCAGCCTGCCATTGGACGATCAATATGGCCGCCGCCGCCGGACACGGTCGATTGTGGGCCCGCGCATATTCGGTTCTTCCGTGTGGAATCATGGTGCCGCCTGAATCGAAAATTAAGACTGCAGAAGATCTCGCCAATGTTCCGATCACAGTCGGATACCAATCGGGAAGTCACTACACGACGATTCAGGCACTTGAGCCGATATTGAAACGAGAAGATATCAAGCTTCATTTCGGCGGGATGATCTTTCAGCGCCTCGAATTGCTCGTCGACCGCGAGGTTCCCGTTGCAACACTGTTTGGGGGCATGATGTATTTTGCCGAACAGCTGGGGTTCAGAAAGATCCTCGATTGCACGTTTATGGTTGCAGCCATCGTGCGTGAAGGTGTCCAAGAAGAAGACGTCGAAAAGTTCTACCGAGCCCTTCAAAGAGCGCAGGTCGATATCGACATGAATCATCAGAAATACACGCACTACTATAAGCGCGAATTTCCCGAACGCTTCCAAAGTGTGATGGACACGCGTTTGTTCGGTCCCGGCGAGCGGATTGTGTTTGCTCCATACACGAAAGCGATGTACGACGAGACGCAAAAGTGGATCGAGTCCTGGAATATCTTTGAAGAAGGGCTCAAAGGCAGAAAGAGTTACGACGAATCAGTAGTACATGCTTAGGAGGATCAATGGTTATTGACTCACATGCGCACGTAACCGCGCCGGATGGTTTGTATGTTTATAAAGCGGGCCTGACGGCGCATCGTGGCGCCCACGGCCGTGGAGCAGTGAACGCGACGGATGAGGACATCACGAAAGCGCTCAACGCTCCCGTTTTTGGTGGATCATCCCACCTCCAGCAACTGAAGGAAGCGGGCACCGATATGCAGATCATCTCGCCTCGGCCTTACCAAATGATGACCAGCGAGAATCCGAAGATCGTACAGTGGTTCACGGAGGAAACAAACAACATCATCGCGCAAGAAGTGAAGCTGTATCCAAAAGTCTTCCGTGGCGTTTGCGGTCTTCCGTTGACTCCGGGCGTTAGCCCCAAAGCCGTGCTGCCTTATCTCGAGAGGTGTATCAAAGAGCAGGGATTCGTCGGTCTACTCCTCAATCCGGATCCAGGCGAGTGTTCAGGCGTTGAAACACCCGCGCTAGGCGATCGGTTCTGGTATCCACTGTACGAAAAAATGTGCGAGCTCGATATCCCAGGTCACATTCATTCCACTGGGTGCCGCTCTGAGCGGCTGAGTTACTCGCTGCATTTCATCAATGAAGAAACGATTGCGATCGTGTCGCTGTTGAATTCGAATGTGTTCAATGATTTTCCCAATTTGAAGATCATGGTCTCTCATGGCGGAGGTGCGGTTCCCTATCAATATGCGCGCTTCGAAGCTGGCTCTCTGCGGCGCGGAGGTCCCCGTTTTTCCGACAAGATGCGGAATCTTTATTACGATACTGTCCTGTATTCGGCAGACGCACTCGCTTTGCTGTTCAAAACCGTTGGTGCGGATCGTTGTCTATTCGGTACAGAACGACCAGGTGTGGGTACGGTCAAGGATCCAAAGACGGGGAAGTGGCTCGATGAAACTAGACATATCATCGAAGGTTTCGAATTTTTGTCGGCTGCAGAAAAGAAAATGATCTTCGAAGATAACGCGAAAAAACTCTTCAAGCTTCAAGTCTAGGAGGAGTCATGTTGAAGCGAATCGGTGCGACCCTGTTGATCGCGGCGATCCTTTGTGTTCCGATGATTTTTGCGCAAGGACAGCTGCAGAAAACGGCTATCAATTTCCCCACACGAAGCGGTGCTTCATGGCCAATGTTCATCGCCAAAGAAGGCGGCTATTACCAGAAATATGGATTGGATGTGAATCTAGTCTTTGGCGCCGGAACCATCGGAGTCGCAATGATCTCGAGCGGCGAGGCGGCAATGACCAATTCATCGATGGAACAGGCGCTGCAGGCCGGCTCTCGCGATCCGAACTCTCTGGTAATGATGGGCAGTTCTCTCAATCGCGGTATGTTTGCGTTGATGGCTCCCGCCGCGACGAACAGCCCGAAAGAACTTAAGAACAAGCGTATTGCTGTAAGCCAGATCGGCGACGCACCGTACAACTATACCGTGGCCCTAATCGCAAAATTCGGCCTCAATCCGAGGGACATCCAGTGGGTTCCCGTTGGCACCGACGCGAACGCCCGGGCCGTTGCGCTCACAAGCGGAAGGGCGGACGCAACCCTTCTAACCGCTCCGGCCTATTTCCCGTTGGAGAAGCAAGGGTACAAGACGATCGCTAATATGGCCGACTACAGTGACATTTATGCATCGACCGTGTATCTGTTCACGCGAAAAACTGTCACAGCCAACCCCAAATTGCCGGAGTCGATCATCAAGGCGCACGCCGAGGCGATCAAGCGCTTCTACGAAGACAAAGCGTTCGCGGTGAAGGCTTATGCCGCTTATGACAAACAGGACCAAGCCGCCGTCGAGCGAATTTACGATTTGCTTGCAAAAGGAAGCCAGCTCGAGCGTATTCCGTATGTGATGGCTCCTGCCGTGAAGTCCATCACGGATCAGGCAAATTCGCAGAAGGAAACCCAACTCAAGGATTTCGACCCGCATAAAGTCGTCGACAACAGCGTTGTAGACCGCTTAGTGAAGGAAGGCTTCTTCGAAAAAACGTTCGGGCCAGGAGTCAAATCAGATCAGGAGAAGAAATCCAAAGCGGCCTATCGATAAGCAACCAGCTTCAGGAACACATGGTCAAGTTACAGGTCGATCACCTAACGAAACACTACTGGCTCGAACGCGAGGATAGAAATGTCCTTGCGTTATCCGATGTGTCCTTCTCGGTAGGGGACGGGGAGTTCATGGCCATCGTTGGGCCCAGCGGCTGCGGCAAGACCTCCATGCTGAACATCGTTGCCGGATTGCTTACGTATGAAGAGGGCAACGTCATCATCGATAATAAAAAAGTGAAGGGGCCCGGTATCGATCGCGCTGTCGTATTCCAGCACGCGAGCCTGCTACCCTGGCGCACGATAGCGGGCAATGTTCGATATGGAATGGAACTCCAGCGGCGATTCGACGAAAAAACAATGAAGGAGCGTGCGGATTATTTCATTAAGCTGGTCGGCTTGACTGGATTCGAACGTCACTATCCGTCGGAATTGTCCGGTGGTATGCAGCAGCGCGTGAATCTTGCGAGAGCATTGGCCGCAGATCCGGCGGTGCTTCTCATGGATGAACCATTCGCTGCCCTAGACGCGCAGACTCGTGAGTTTATGCAGGCCGAGTTGCTTAAGATTTGGAACAAAGCGAAAAAAACAGTTCTATTTATTACGCATCAAATCAACGAAGCGATTTACCTGGCGGATCGCGTCGTTGTTATGAGCGCGCGTCCCGGGCGAGTCAAAGACATATTTGAGGTCCCCTTTGATCGGCCACGAAATCTTAGTCTGAAGCGGGAGCCACGCTTTCTCGAGTTGGAAGACGCGGTTTGGAAATTGATTGAGGAAGAGTCCGACCGCCTTGGCATGGTAGCAGCGGTATGAAGACGGAAACGACGCTCGCCCAGCCTCAGATCGAATCAAAACCGCTACCACGGCCTCGTCAGAGTTTCTTTCAAAAGTACGAAGGCGTGATCCTCGGCGGCATCGCGGTCCTGATTGTTCTGGGAATCTGGCAAGCGGTCTGGTCCTACACGGACTGGATCTCCCCACTGTTCTTCAGCGGACCCTCTGCCATCGGCAAACAGTTTTGGCTCTCTCTAACACAGGGCAACCTGCTCGCCGATCTGGCATTCAGTGGGAAAAATTTTACGATTGGCTTTGGAATCGCTTTGGTGAGCGGCGTTGTTCTCGGTGTGATTATTGGTTGGTACCGCCGTGTTCGCTTGATACTGGATCCGTTTTTGAATGCGTTGTATGCCGCGCCCCGAATCGCGATGATGCCGCTGATCATCATATGGTTTGGTATCGGTATGTGGTCGAAAGTATTCATTGTTTTTTTGTCTGCATTTTTTCCGATACTGGTGAACACAGTGGCCGGTATTCGCAATATGGATCGAGATCTGCTGCGCGCAGCGCGCGCCTTTTGCGCGTCGGATTGGCAAATCTTCAAAACACTAGCGATCCCTGGATCAGTACCCTTCATCTTGACCGGCGTACGACAAGGAGTGGCCGTCGGTCTCATTGGCGTTGTTGTCGGGGAGATGCTTGGATCTAGCGAAGGCGTCGGCTTCATGGTGGCGTATGGAGGTCAGACCTTTCAAACCGACACCCTTTTCGTGGGCTTTGTCATCATTGCATTTGCTGGAATTCTGCTAACGTCGCTCGCGGAGAGGCTTGAGCGCCGGTTCTCGAGATGGCGTCCCGACCGCTGACATCGGTAAGAAGGCACTTATGGCTGAAATCGTTTTAGGTATTGGAACGTCGCACGGTCCGCTACTCTCCACGCCGCCCGATCAATGGGATCTTCGCGCGAAAGCCGATCGAGTCAACAAGAATCACTACTATCGCGGAAAAACCTACGATTACGAATCACTGTTGCACGAACGCGCGCCGGGCTTCGCGAAGGAAGCCGCACTAGAGACGCGTCGCGAACGTCATGAGCGCTGTCAGCGTGCTCTCGATGCCGTGGGCAAAAAGTTCAAAGACGTCGCCCCCGATGCCTTCGTGATTGTTGGAAATGACCAGCGCGAAATCTTCAGCGATGATCTGACGCCCGCTATTACCGTATTTCGCGGAACCGTGATCGAAAATATTCCGGACAGTCATCCGGAAGTCAGTCCGGGCCTGAAGATTGCCGAGGCAGGGAACTGCCCGCCGGAAGGCGCAACGTACCCGGGTGCTCAGGATTTAGCTGATCACATCATCAACACTCTCGTCGCGGATGACTTCGACTTAGCGCAGTCGACGAAGCTCCCGAAGGACAGCGCCCGTCTGGGTATTCCGCACGCCTACGGTTTCGTCTATCACCGGGTTCTCGGAGATACTCCTCCGCCAAGCGTGCCCGTTATCTTCAATGTTCACTACGAACCGAATCGGCCGTCGCTTCGGCGCTGTTTGGCGCTAGGGCACGCGTTGCGTCGCGCAATCAAGAATTGGAACGGCCATAAACGAGTCGCGTTGGTCGCTTCGGGAGGCTTGACTCACTTCGTCATCGATGAGGAATTCGATCAAACAGTCCTCGGTGCGATGGAACGCGGTGACGAGGACGCCCTGGGCAGATTGCCGGAGGAATATTTTCGCGTTGGTACCGCCGAGATCAAGAACTGGTTGCCGGTGATTGCAGCCATGACGGCTGAACGTCGAAGCTTCCATAAGATTGATTACGTACCCTGTTACCGTTCGGAAGCAGGAACCGGAAATGCGATGGCGTTCGTATACTGGGAGTAGGCTACCAATCCGAATATGAACGACCTAGTTACTCGTTTGAACGCCCTGGACACGTGCGCCGTCTCCGACGCGATGGACAAGCTGGGCTTGCGCGGTGTCGTGATCGGCATACAGCAATATTCGACGAACCGCAAAATCGCCGGGCGTGTTGTGACTGTCAAGCTCGGCATTGATGATGGCAGGCCTACGGCGGCCAAACATCTGAGTACGACGGCTATCGAAACCGCCAGCCCCGGAGATGTCATTGTCGTGGAGCAGCGAACCGGCATTGACGCGGCCGCCTGGGGCGGCAATCTGTCTCTTGGGGCAAAAGTACGCGGGATTGCGGGCGTCATATGCGAGGGTCCGGCGAGGGATATCGATGAGAGCAGGCAACACGATTTTCCTGTATACGCTCGAGACCACACGTGCATGACTGCTCGCGGACGCCTCGTGGAAGTAGCGACAAACGATCGCATCACGGTCGGTTCTGTTTTGGTTTCACACGGCGACTATGTCATTGCCGATGCCAGTGCAGTCGTTTTCATCCGAGAAAGCGATGTAACGCGCGTTATCGAAACCGCTGAACGAATCGTAGATAAAGAGAAAATGATGGCTGAGGCAATCCGCGGCGGCACACCTATAGGGAAGGTAATGGGCGCGGATTACGAGAGCATGCTGAAGAGGTGATGATGGATCAGAACGTACAACGTGCCGCAAAGTTGGATACGACGGCTTTGAGTGACGCCTTGGACCGTCTCGGTATCCCGGGCCAGTGTCTTGGGATTAAGCCGCTCGACTACCGTTTTCGGCTTGCCGGGCGTGCCTTCACGATTCTATACGGTCCTGCCAGCGTTCCGCCGGGAACCGTCGGCGATTTCATTGATGATGTTCCGAAAGGCAGCGTTATCGTCATCGATAACGGCGGCCGCGAAAATGCTACAGTTTGGGGCGATATTCTTACAATGGTTGCGCATCGGCGGGGAATAGCCGGAACGGTTATCGACGGTGCATGCCGCGATACGCATTTGTCCAGGGAACTTGGTTATCCGATATTCAGCCGCAGTTACTCGATGCGTACCGGCAAAGATCGCGTTCAAGTCGAAGCAATGAATGGTCCCGTGAATATCGGCGACGCGCGCATCATCGCAGGCGATATTTTACGAGGCGACGCGGACGGCGTGATTGCAATTCCTCAGCCTCATGAAAACGAGGTCCTCACTGTGGCGGAGGAGATTGATGGGGTCGAAGAAAAGATTCGACGGGCGGTACTCGACGGTATGACCTTGGCCGATGCTCGCCGTCAGCACAAATATCATCAACTGCAAAGTAAAACCAGGTAGCCGGTGCCTACCGGCGGAAACGAACGTTTGAGATGTTGGGCAAAGCGCCCGTGACAGGTAACTTCTGAAAGGCGCTTGACGTAAGCCTTCATGTGGATGATCATGAACAAGCAAAAATTCAAATTTATCCGGAGGTTTCTATATGAAAAGTCGAGTGTTAGCGGTTCTGGTCGCAGTAATGGCTCTCTCCGCCTCTGCGGTTCCAGTTTTCGCTCATCATTCGTTCGCCGCGGAATTCGATACGGCGAAGCCCGTGAACTTGACCGGTGTGGTGACCAAGGTCGAGTGGATGAACCCACATACTTATTTCTATGTGGACGTCAAGGATCCCCAAAGCGGAAAAGTTACAAACTGGGCCTGTGAAATGGGAAGTCCGAATGGTTTAACCCGCCAAGGGTGGACGCGCAATACCCTCAAAGTCGGGATGGTAGTCAGCTTGGAAGGCACTCGCGCGAAGGACAATACCTACAGAGCAAATGCGCGGAACGTCACGGTTGACGGAAAGAAACTCGGCGCCGCATCCAGTGAAGGCGTGACTCCGTAATCTTCAGACCGAGCACATTCATTTGATGCAATAAGGAGGTTTCTACGTGCGAAACCGTTTAGGCATTCGGTTTCTCCTTTTAACGCTTGCGGCGGTTTTTGTGCTGACTGCGACGGTCATTACGCTTGTCGCACAGCAGGGACAGGCAAACACGCCTGCAGCAGGTCAGGGTAGCGGTGGCGGAAGAGGCCGAGGTGCCGGCGCCCCAAATCCCTTACTGAGCCAGCCAGCGCCGCGGTTACCTGATGGGACCGTGAATTTGGGAAGAGTTCCCGGCGAACTCGGTATCTGGCAGCTCCCTTACATCCAGAATATGGGCTCACGTCAATATGTGGTCGGAGCACCTCCGGCTCCGGCACGCGGCGACGGCGCCGGACGTGGACGCGGCGCGGGCGGTGGTGGCCAGATTGGTGGCGGTGAGGGCGGCGGTCCTGGCGGCGGCCAGAGAGGTGGAGCACCCTCTGAGCCGTGGGTGCCTTTTCAACCCTGGGCTGCGGCGGTTTACAATTACAACTCGCTCAACAACTCCAAATACGATCCTGAGGGGTATTGTCTGCCTCCTGGCGGGCCCCGTCTTTATGCAACGCCGTATCCGATGGAGATCATCCAACAGCCGGAACTCAAACGGATCATCATGATCTTTGAGGGTGGAACGCACGTTTGGCGTGAAATCCATATGGACGGACGGCAGCATCCGAAAAGCGAAACCATAAAAGGTGAGACTTGGCTTGGTCACTCCGTGGGCCATTGGGAGGGCGACACGCTCGTTGTCGATATCGTGGGTTTCAACGAGGGAACCTGGGTCGACTATTACGGCCATCCTCACACGACCCAGCTGCACGTCGTCGAAAAGTTCACCCGTCCCAACAAAGGAACCTTGCACTACGAGGCGATGTTTGATGATCCGGGTGCATACACAAAGCCGTGGAGTGTCGCTTGGGATATTCCGTGGAATGCCACTGGCGAGCTGCAGGAATACATTTGCCAGGAAAACAACGCGTATCTAAATCGATTGACCGATGACTTCGGTCAGCCGGTCATCAGCAATAGATAGGACCGGAACACAAAAAGCACAAGAGGCACAAAAGAGTTGGTTAGACTCTTTTGTGCCTCTTGTGCTTTTTGTGTTCCGTCCCTAATCGCGTTTCTAGTTCCGGACCACCTTGAACTCGCCTTTTTGATTCCCCACTGCCCAGGTGCCAGTGATGAACTTGCTGTAGGCGCCGATGTTTTGCAGTTTTCCATCAACGACGTAGTGCACCATTTTGCCCGATGCGTCTTTTACATCGGCTTCAAAATGGAGTAACCATGGATCCATGGCTTTCGCAACGTTGTCTATCGGAGGAGGTTGCAGCGTCAGGTTCTGCAAATTGACGTTGTCGGTTCCGGGATTCAGCATGCCCTTGAGCGCCTTTCCATCCCAATCAAAGTCGAGTAGGACGCGATTCTCGTCGCCTTTCTTGAGCCACCATTCACCGCTCCATGAGCCTTTCAGCGGATGCCCAGTCTGGGCGAAGATCGGGAAAACAAGGGCCAAGGTTGCCAGCAGGCCAACCCAGCGTACAAGTCTTAATTGCATGTAATGCTCCTCCGTACGTTTGCATCTAAAGGTACGAAAATATAACACATGATTTATGATTATTCGCCTGAGTCCAATACCAATGGAGATGTAAACGATGCCCATCTATGAATACCAATGCAGGGCATGTGGCCATACTTTTGAATATCTAATACTGCCGTCATCGCCCGCGCCGCAATGTCCTGCGTGTCAGCATCAGGACCTGCAGAAGTTGATTTCACTCTGTGCTGTCAGTTCAGAAACCACGCAGCAGGCCCATTTGAGTGCCGCCCGCAAACAGGCACAGAAGACTACCCGCGATAAACAATACGAAGAGCACAAGCAGGCTCATCGTATGGAAGACCACTAGCGAGGGTGCTTACTTTTTCTTGGTTTTGTGTTTTTCGAAGAAGTCGAATGTTTCGGGAAGCACTTTCGTCCACGCCTCCGTATGAGAGCCTCCAGGGACACCAAGAAACGAAGCATCGACGCCCGCCTTTTTCGCGAGTTCGACCATTTGTTTCGACGCGTCATACGACATCGTGGTGTCCTGATCGCCGTGAACGGCAAGTACAGGAATGTTCTTCAATTTCGCGTATGGAAACTCTTCAGGAGTGAGCGGTCCGGCACTTGGTGAGATTGCCGTCCAGCGTTCGGGATACTTCTGAGCGAGATACCATACGGCACCACCACCAGCAGAGTTGCCCATCAAATACGTGCGGTTTGGGTCGGTGTTGTACTCTTTCGCGACAAGATCTGTAACATACAGAATGTCTTGCTCGCTTCGCTGGAAGTCTTCTGCTGTAGCCGGCGCCGGCGCGGGTCCACGGCCGGCACCACCGCCACGAGGTGCGCCGCCGGCGGCGGGTGTGCCGGTTGGGCGCGGAGCCGGAACCATTTTGAAGGGGTTGTTGTAACCGCCTTCGACCACAGTCGCTTGCGGCTTATATCCGGTGACGGCGACGACAACGTACCCTCGCTCTTCCGCGATCTTTGCCAGTGCACCATCCCCGCGTTGGAATGGAGCATCGGCCGGTTGGCTTGCTCCGTGAGTGACGACAACGAGCGGGAGTTGCGATCCCTTACTCCATTTCGAAGGAACGTAGAGATGATAAGGGATAGTTTCGCCGGTCCCTGGAAACGGATAGGTTCGTTTCTGGTCGCCTTTCGCCTGATATTGCGGATCTTTCGGATCCGGTTGTGGTGCCTGTGCGAACGCCAGGACCGAAGCTGCAATCAAAGCGACGAGCGCCGAAACGAATCCTATTCGCATTCAATAACTCCTGTTCCCCCGACAGAGACGGTTTTAATGTTCGTGAATGATCGGATGCCTTGCGTCCAAAGCTCGCGTCCAAATCCTGAGGCCTTAATTCCACCGAAGGGCAGCCGAGAATCGGACCGGGTCATGGAATTCACAAAAACCATCCCGGATTCAATTTGGGCAGCGAGACGGTTTGCACGTTCGATGTTGGTCGTCCAGAGGGAAGCGCTCAATCCAAACCGGCTGTTATTGGCAGTGGCAATCGCCTCAGCTTCATCTTTAACCCGGATGACTGCTGCGACAGGGCCGAATGTCTCTTCGTCGAACGCGGCAATCCCAGGTTTCACATCGCCCAGCACCGTCGGTGGATAGTAAGCGCCCGGCTCTTGTGGCACTGTGCCTCCAAGCAGAACTTTTGCTCCCTTTTCCACGGAGCGAACAACCTGGTCGTGCAGTTCGTCCCTGAGATCCGCGCGTGCCATGGGTCCCACTTCGGTTTCCCTTTGAAGTGGATCGCCGACCTTTAGAGCTTTGATGTGTTCGATGAACTTCGGAACGAACTTGTCGTAGACCGAGTCGACCACAATAAAGCGTTTGGCTGCGATGCACGATTGGCCCGCATTCTGATTGCGAGCCCAGGCTCCGACCTTGGCGGCTTCATCGATGTCCGCGTCATCCAATACAATGAAAGGATCCGAACCACCGAGTTCCAGTACGCAGGGTTTCAACTCTGCACCTGCGGCAGCCGTGACGGCTCGTCCCGCTGGTTCCGAGCCGGTAAGTGTGACAGCCGAGATTACGGGGTGACGGATAACGTTGGGGACCTGACGAGCCGAGATTTTCAACGTTCGGAAAACATTTTGCGGCAGACCCGCCCTGTTCAAAACTTCTTCGAGTTGAACGGCGCATCCCATGACGTTCGATGCATGCTTCAAGACCATTGCATTACCGGCCATGATGATGGGACCGACGCACCGCAGAACTTGCCAGAAAGGGTAGTTCCATGGCATCACCGCGAGAACGGTACCAAGCGGCTGATATTGAATTCGAGCTTGCTCGAATTTGAGTTGTTCGTCCGCCAGGAAAGTCGATGCATACTCCGCGTAGAAATCGCAGTTGCCGGCACACTTTTCGACTTCAGCGAGTCCTTGGCTAAGCGGCTTACCCATCTCCAGAGCGATGGTTTTCGCGATCTCATTGGCTTCCTTTCGAAGCTGTGCCGCAATGGCTTTGAAGTGCTTCGATCTCTCGGAAAACGGCACGGCTTGCCACTTCTTTTGGGCAATGCCGACGTCGTTGAGAATCGCCTCGACCTCGCTATCTGTGTGTCCCTGGTATGTATTGACTTCTTTGCCCGTTGCCGGGTTGATGCTGACGAAAGACGTCGCCGTTTCTTTCTCTGCGACAACCATCAGTATTAGTATGCCTCTTCGAGAATATTCAAAAGTGCTGCTTGGTCAAACGGAACTGGACTGTTATCCAGCAGCCGCTTGATACCCGAAGCGAGTTCTGCCATCTCATTCAGCTGCTCTCGTTTCATTCCGATCGCCTGAAGCCCGCGTGGGATCTGGATTTTGTCTCCAAGTTTCGCGACCTGTTCGGGTGCCTGGTGCGCGGCAGTTTCGTCGCTTACCTGATTGAGCGACGGATCCAATGCACGCGCAATGAACGCGAGCTCCGTGATTCTGGATTTCGCGATGGCCTTGAGTACCGAGGGCATGAGAACAGCATTTCCAAGCCCGTGCGACGTGTGCGTTGCTTCACCAACGGGATACTGCAAAGCGTGGACGGCAGCTGTGCCCGCATTCGAGAACGCCATACCCGCCAGCAAGCTGGCAAGCGCCATCTCTTCACGGCCTTGACGATTACTGGGATCGGAAACCGCGGTCGGTAAGGATCTCGCGATCAGCTGTATGGCCTGTTTGGCCAGGCTGTCGGAAACAGGATTTTTCCCAACAAAAATGGCGCGCGGCGACCTGTCCTCAGGAATGCGCGCACAGAACGATTCAATCGCGTGGCTTAGCGCATCCATGCCGGAATGAGCGGTCACGTGGGGTGGGCACGATACGGTCAGCGAGGGATCGACCAGGGCCCATTTCGCGATGATACGCCGCGTCGCGATGCCGACCTTCATGAACCTGTCGGGATCAGCCACGACAGCGACCGGGCTGACCTCTGAACCTGTCCCCGATGTCGTCGGGATTCCAATGACGTCAACAACCGGTCCCGGCACGGCATTCTCGCCGTAGTATTTCGACAATGGCCCCGGGTAGCGAAGAAGAATAGACGTGCATTTTCCGAGGTCCATGTTGCTTCCGCCGCCGACTCCAATGATTACATCGGGGTTGAATTGGCGTGCAGCCTCAGCGGATGCGTCGATCGTCTTAAGATCGACTTCGGGCCGGCCCTCCGGAAAGATCAGGACGTCGGCTCCGCCGTCCTTCAACAAGGCCTCGACACGATCTGCAATACCGCTTTTGATGATGTTGCGGTCGGTACAGACCATGGCGCGCTTTCCGAATTCCTGACCGACGTTACGGAGTTCCTCTAGGACGCCCCAGCCAAAGAACACGCGTCCTGCTGAGGAAAATCCCCAATGCCGATTACTTGCAGATTGTGGAACGGAGCTGTTCTGCGGCATGCCAAACCTCCTCTGGATGCGGAATTCCACTCACGAGCCGTTCTTCCCGCAGCCTGCTTTCCGGATCACCCGGAACGGAAACCTGCTTGAATCCCGTTCCCGGCCTGGATGCGCGCAATTCATCCAAGTATTTTTTGACTCCCGCGGCCAGCGTTTCCCCACCGGGAAATGCTTTCGGATCGATCACAATGAACAAGTCTCCTACAGTACACCGAAATTCCGTGTCGAGCGTGCCGAGAACTTCCCGGCCGCAGGCGGTTCCGGGCAGTAAGCCGGCTAGCATCGCGATAGAAATGCCGAGCCCATATCCTTTTGGGCCTCCAGCGGGACTCAGGGAACCGTGCAATGCGGCCTCTGGGTCCGTTGTTGGATTGCCGTCTTTATCGACGGCCCAACCTTCGGGAATTTTCTCCCCTCGGTGTTTAAACGCGATGATCCTTCCCATCGCGCTGACGGACGTTGCCATATCCAACAGAAACGGCCCGGGAGTGCTGGGTATCCCGATCGCAATTGGGTTCGTCCCGACTAAGGCTTCCGCGCCGCCGAATGGATGGACCAGAACTTCCGTGGTGGTGAAAGCAAGGCAGATGAGGCCCTCTTGCGCGCGCCGCTCCGCGTAGTAACCGACCATACCGATATGAGCCGCATTGCGAACAGTGAGAATGGCCACCCCGTGTTTCCGGGCGGCCGGTGTTAACTGTCTGAGACAGGTTTCCGAGATCGCGGTGCCGAAGCCGTCCTTTCCGTCCACGTTGAGTACGGAGTCGGTGCTCCACGTCAGTTCCGGTTTGACATTGACCTTCAGCAACCCTTTCTGAATCCGCGTAGCCATTACCGGCAACCGCTGGATGCCGTGCGAATGAATTCCTCTTAAATCTGCCTCGGTCCAAACGTCGGCTTGAATGGTTGCTTCTTCCTCATTTGCGCCCAATCCACAAAGGACGGCAACGATGAGGTCCATCTGCTCTTTTCTGGAGACCGTTATCGACATGTCGCTTGTCTCTTTCACGGCTTCCTGTAGGCGCAGTCATAGACCGCGCCTACAGGAAAAGCTGCCGGGTCAATTTATTCTCGTAAGCTCCTTAAAACCAAGTCTTACATCAAAGCTGTCGGGCGGCGGGTCCAAGGTGTCTTGCCCGCTTCTTTAGATGCCCGTTCCATATCACCAACCCAAGCCGTGGCCTGTGTCAGGATGTGATGCAGATCGTTGCCAATGCTGATGAACGGGAAGCCCTTGCCCAGGAACTCAGCAACGCGCGCCGTTCCAAACAGGAAGACGCCGAGGATAAGGTTGTTCTTTTTTGCGGCGTTCATCAGTTTCGTTGTTGCGTCATTCAATTCCGGTGAAGTGTACATATCGGGGAACTTGTACTTTTCGTA
>Ga0075433_10001286_pt1 | contig 18340 bp, 17 predicted proteins | sample RhiMethybrSRZTD2_FD_75299 | JGI IMG/M metagenome (GOLD analysis project Ga0075433, IMG submission 75299) | Populus rhizosphere microbial communities from Tennessee, USA - Rhizosphere MetaG P. TD hybrid SRZTD2 | ecosystem: Host-associated > Plants > Roots > Rhizosphere > Soil | place: USA... | reverse complement strand
GCGTAGGTGTGCGCCGGGCTGGTGCCGCCGTCCTGCGTCGAGCCGTCCCCGAAGCTCCAGTTCCGCGAGAGCGGGTCGCCGTCGGGATCGCTGGAGTTGTCCGCGAACTGCACCGGCAGCGGGGCGGGGCCGGCCATCGGCGACGCGGAGAACCCGGCCGTGGGCGGCGCGTTGGGCGGCGGCGGCCCGTCGACGCCCTCGCCGCCCGCCGGCGGCGTCGTCGTCACGATCGTGGGCCGCTCGTGCTTCGGGTTGTTCGGCTCCTTCTCGGGCTTGCCCGGAGGCTCGACCGTCTCACCCTGAACGCAGGCATCGTCCTCGTCGACGTCGCACAGGTTGTACGAGAGCCAGTCGCTGCTCAGGAGCTCGTCGGTGATGTCCTGCACGCCTCCGACGCTCCCGCCGGCGTCGACCACGACCATCTTGCCCTCGGAAACGTCGACCGAGCCGCCCTGGCCGGTCGTCCTCACCTCACCGTCGAGGACCGCGACCGTGGTCCCGCCGTCGCCCACGATCAGCGCGTACACGGTGCCCTGCGCCGACGCCGTCGCCGTCGGCGTCTCGACCTCGAAGCGGCTCGCGGAGTCGGTGAGCTCGGCGACGCGGTTGTACGAGTTCCCTTCGCTCTGCTCGCTCAGGATCACCTTCGAACCGTCCTGGTTGTGGAGCGTCTCGAGTGTCGTGAGCGTGAACGTGGAGTCGTAGTCCAGGCGCGTCACGCTCTCGTCGAAGTACTCGATGTTCGCGCGCCCGTCGGGTCCGGTGCGGACCGTGTCGCCCTCGTGCAGCGATTGTTCGGCGGTCCCGGGCTCGAACGCGTCGCTCCCTTTCGCCTGGACCTCGACCGTGCCGGCGTCGATGTGGAGCGTCGCGAACTGCTTGGCCGCCGCCGTTCCGCCGGAGAAGATCAACACCGCGCCGACGAGGAGGAGGGCCAGGACGAAGACCGCGGTGATCGAGAACTCGAGACGTCGCTTGGACTTCTCGGACACGAGCGAGCCCCTCCCGAGGTTCGGTGGCCAGATTGTCCCGGGTTGATATCGCGGCGGCAAGCGTGAGCGCGGTGAGGCGGGACACTCGGCGGAGGGGTTTTGGACCTTGGACCTAGTACGAAGGGACCTCCCGAAACCCTTGCGGCGCTTCAGGAGGCCTCGGACTCGGTGCGCCGGCGAAGCTCCGCCTCGATCAGCTCGTCGAGGTCGCCGTCGAGCACCCGGTCCACGTCTCCGATCTCTACGTCGGTTCGGTGATCCTTCACGAGGCGGTACGGGGCGAGCACGTACGAGCGGATCTGCGAGCCGAAATCGATGCCCCTACGCTCACCACGCAGGTTCTCCAGCTTGGTCTGCTGTTCCTGGCGCATCCGTTCCGCGAGCCGGGCCTTGAGGATCCGCATCGCCACGGCGCGGTTCTGCAGCTGCGATCGCTCGTTCTGACACGCGGCCGTGATCCCCGTCGGGAGGTGGGTGATCCGCACCGCAGAATCCGTGGTGTTGACGGACTGGCCTCCCGGTCCGGTCGAGCGATACACGTCGATCCGCAGGTCCTTGGGGTCGATGAGGATGTCCTCATCTGCGGCCTCCTCGAGCAGCGGGATGACGTCGAGGTTCGCGAACGACGTGTGCCGCCGCTTCTGCGCGTCGAACGGCGAGATCCGTACCAGGCGGTGCACGCCGCGTTCGGCCGACAGCAGCCCGTACGCGTACGGGCCCCGAACGATGAAGGTGGTGCTCTTGATCCCGGCCTCGTCCCCGAACAGCGTCTCGTCGACCTCCACGTCGAGCTTCTCGCGTTCGGCCCACCGCAGGTACATCCGCAGCAGCATCTCGGCCCAATCCTGCGACTCGGTGCCACCGGCGCCCGCGTGCAGCGTCGCGACCGCGTCGTGATCGTCGTACTCGCCGCCCAGGAGCGTCGCGAGCTCGAGCCTCTCGACGTCGCGCTCGAGCTCGCCCACCGCGCGCGCGAGATCGGCGCTCATCTCCCGATCGGCCTCGTCGGCCAGCAGCTCGTCCATCGCGGTCGCGTCGTCGAGCCGGCGAACCAACCCGTCGTACCGCTCGAGATCGCCTTGGAGGCGGGACAGCTGCGTCGTCAGCGAACGCGCGTGCTCGGGGTCGTCCCACAGGGACGGATCGGACGCCTGCCGTTCCAGGTCGGCCGCCTTCGAGCGCGTGCCGTCGACGTCAAAGGAACTCCTTCGCCGACGCGATGCGCTTGGTCAGGTCCTCGAGGCGCTCGGTGTGTTCGCTCACGGTCGACCATCGTACCCGCGCCCGACGAGCCGGGACGCCGGGCTATCCTGCCCGCGTGGCCGAGTTCGAACCGGGGGGGCACGTCGGGGCCTACCGACTCGAGGAACGCCTCGGCGAGGGCGGGATGGGCGTGGTGTACCGCGCCGTCCGCGAACCCGAGGGCGACGAGGTCGCGCTGAAGGTCCTGCGCGCCGAGCTGTCGGCCGACGAGACGTTCCGACGGCGGTTCGTGCACGAGGCCCGCGCCGCCGGCGAGGTGCGCCACAAGCACCTGGTCCCGATCACCGAGGCGGGCGAGGCCGACGGGCGGCCGTACCTGGCCGTCGCGTTCGTGCGAGGGCGAACGCTCGAGCAGCGGCTGGCCGACGGTCGGCTCCCGATCCCCGACGTCGTCCGCGTGGTCGCGCACGTCGCCTCGGGGCTGGACGCGCTGCACAACGCCGGGATCGTCCATCGCGACGTCAAGCCCTCGAACGTGATCATCGACGAGTCCGGCTCGGCCAACCTGACGGACTTCGGTCTCGCCAAGGGGCGCGCGTACACCGTGCTGACCAAGCCGGGGATGGTGATGGGCACGCTGGATTACCTCGCGCCCGAGATGTTGCGCGGCGCGGAGGCGACCGATGCCTCGGACATCTACGCGCTGGGGTGCCTGGCGTTCGAGTGCACGGCCGGCCGGGCGCCGTTCGCCGACAAGTCGATGTTCGACCTCGCGAGCGCGCACCTCAACCTCGAGCCCCCCGACCCGTGCGCCAACCGCGACGACGCGCCGGAGGGCCTGTCGTGGGCGATCGTGCAGGCGCTGGCCAAGGACCCGGACAAGCGGCCGCCGACGGCGACCGCGTACGCGCACCTGATCTCGTTCGCGGCGGGGGGCCGGGAATCGTCGCCCTCGCTTCCGCCGCCACCACCGCCGTAGGCGGGAGGGTCAGTCGTCGGTTCGGATCGGGATCTCGCCGCTCGAGCGCGTCCGGAGCCACCGCAAGCGTGTGTCGATCGCGTTCGCCCGTTCGTGATCGTCGATGCGCTCGGCGAGCCGGCGCGCGCGCGTCCACAGCTCCTCGGCCCGGCCCAGGGACTCGACGGTCGCAGCGCGCTCGGCCGCGCGGTCCAGGTAGTCGAGTGCCGCCGTGTGCTCGTCGCTTCGGTAGAAGTAGAACGCGAGCTGCTCGACCCGCTCGTCGGCGCGCTCGCCCAGGTACGCCTCCATCGCGTGGCCGACCCTGCCGTACAGCTCGCGCTGTGCCGTCGGCGTCAGCGTCGACAGCGCGGCCTCCTGCAGCAGGCCGTGGCGGAACGTGCACTCGAGCTCGGGGAAGCGCCGGAGCTCGCGCACGATCTCGGCGCGCAGCAACGAGGCGATGTCGCCGTCGGGGTCGGCCGAACCCGCGACCGCCGCCGCGACCGAGACGGGGAACTCGCGGCCGACGACCGCGGACACCTGCGCGAGCCGCCGCGCCTGCGGCTCGAGCCGGTCGATCCGCGCGACGAGCAACGCCTCGAGAGCCGGCGGCAGCTCGGCCGCGGTGCTGGGCGTGATCGTCCACGTCCGGCGACGGTCGCCGCCGGCCTCCAGCAATGCGCGGAGCAGCTCCTCCACGTACAGCGGGTTGCCTTCGGCCTTGGCGACGATCTCGTCGCGGACCGGGTCGTTGACCAGGCCCGCGGGGACCAGCTCGTCGACCAGCGCGCGCGAGGCCTCTGCCGTGAGCGGAAGCAGCGGCAGCTCGACCACGCGATGCGCGAACCGCGTCTGCGCCGCCAGCCGGAACGACCACCCCTGCGAACCCGGGTCGGGCCGGAGCGCCGTCGCCATCATCACCGCCGAGCGGTCGGTGAGGGCCAGGAGCCGTTCGGCAAGCGCGCGCGTCGTCGCGTCCGCCCAGTGCAGGTCGTCCACGGCCAGGACCAGCGAGCCCGTCGAGGCGAGCGCCTCGGCCCAGGTGACGAACGCGTCCTGCATGCGATCGGCCAGGTCGTCGGCCGAAAGGGAGAGCAGCTCCCGCTCGACGTCGGGCTCCAGCTTGATCGACAGCAGGAGCCCGAGGTACGGCAGGGTCGATTCGGCCTTGATGCCGAGCAGCGCGCCGGCCCGCGCCCGCAGCTTCGTCCGGACCGCGAGCTCGGGCTCCGCCTCGTCCACGCCGAGCCAGGTCCGCAGCAGCTCGACGAACGGACCGTATGGGTCGCCGGCACCATATGAGACGCACCGGCCCTCGAGCCACGTGACATCGGGCCCGAGCGCACGCAGCTCCGAGAGCATGCGCGTCTTGCCGAGTCCGGCGTCCCCCACCACCAGTAGCACCTGGCCGCGGCCGGCCTGAAGGTCCTCGACCGCCGAAACCAGCCGCTTGACCTCCGCGTCGCGGCCGACCAGCGGCGTGCGCGAGGGCGGCTCCGCCCAGGGCCTGGGGCCGACCAGCCTCGATGCCGGGACCGGCTCCGTGCGGCCCTTGACCCCGACGTCGCCGATGGGCTCCAGGACGAAGCGCTCGGCCAGGCGTGAGGCCGTCCCCGGCCCCACCGCGATCGACCCGGGTTCGGCCACCCCCTGGAGCCGGGCGGCCACGTTGGTCGTGTCGCCGAGCGCCACCGTCTGCACATCCTCGCCGCCGACCACGCCGACGGCCGCGGGCCCGCTGTTCAGGCCGACGCGAACGTTGAATCCCTCGATCCCCCACGCCTGCTCGACCTCGCCCGCGTAGCCGGCGGCGACCGCGATGATGCGCAGGGCGGCACGGGCGGCGCGTTCGGGATCGTCCTCATGCGCGGCCGGGACGCCGAAGTACGCGCAGATGCCGTCCCCCATGAACGCCTGGATCACGCCGCCGAACTCCTCGACCGCGCGACTCATACGCGTCACGCACTCGCCGACCAGGGCCTTGACCTCGTCCGGCCCCAGTCGCTCGCCCAGCCCGGTCGAGCCGACGATGTCGGCGAACAGGGCCGTGATCGGCCGCATCTCGTCCTCGCGTCGTCTCTCGGCCACCGGTGCCTCCCGTGGGCAGCCTAGCCCGTGCCGCGTGCGGGAGGTCACGCCCCCATCGTGCCGCCGGTCACCGAACCCCAGGCCCGCGACGCCTAGCGTCGTGCCCAGGAATCGGGACGGGAGGTGGGAGATGAGCACCAGGGTCGGAACGCTGAAGCCGAGCAGAAGCCGCTCGATCTGGCCTGCGGCGGTCGTCCTGTCGGTCGTGATGCTGACGGTGGCCGTGATCGCCATCTCGCTGGATCGCGGGTCGGAGGCGGGGCCGGCAACCGCGCCGAAGGTCCAGGCGCCGGCGGCCGAGTTCGTGTCGGGCACCGCCGCGAACACGCCGTCCGAGCTGCGAGGCATCACGAGCTCCGAGCGCGTCGGGGCCGGCATCTCGTTTGTCCGCCACGTCCCCAAGCGCGAGGTGGGCGCGGAAGCGGCGAAGCCGAGCACACCCGAGCTCGGGACCAACACACCCTCCGAGGTCGGCACCGCCACGACGTCGAAGGCGGAGATCTGGGCGCGCCAGCACCTGCGGCGGCCATGACCACGGGAACCGCGGACGTCCCGGGCGTCGGGTTGCCCGGGACGTCCGCGGATCTCCCGGCATGTGCCGGACGTCACATCGCGTTCGTGTCGGACGTTACCGAGAGCGTCGGCGCCGCGATCTAGCGTTCGGGCGACAGACAGGAGGAAGCGATGGCCACCAGGAGCGCGAACCTGCCGATCGAGAGCCACTACCTGGCAAGGGCATGGTTCGTCCTGGCGGCGATCCTCCTGGCGGCGGCCACCGTGGTGACGATGGCGCTCGCGGCCCGGTCGACGCCGGCCGGCGGCATCGGACTCGGTCCGGTGCGGGACTTCGGCCCGGCGCAGCAACAGGGCGCGCCCATCGTCGTCAACGGAACCGTCTGCGGACAGTGCCGGTGAGGTAACCCCCCTCTCCGCGCTCGGAGACCGGCCCCTCGGGGCCGGTCTCCTCTATCTACGGGCTGCGAAGGCCTACGCCACGGCGCCGTGGCATTTCTTGTACTTCTTGCCGCTCCCGCAGGGGCAGGGGGCGTTGCGCGGGACTTTGCCGCTCTTGGCCTGCGGCGCGGCGCCCGGCTGGGCCTCGTCCTCGTTGCTCGAGGTTCGCACACGCTGGGGCCGCGGCCGGCCCGGCTCGTCCTGGCGAACGAGCTCGACCCGATAGATGTAGCGGACGAAGTCGTCCTGGATCGCGTCGGTGAGCTCCTCGAACATCGCGTACCCCTCGCGCTGGTACTCGGTCAGGGGGTCCTTCTGCGCGTAGGCCCGCAGGTGGATGCCCTCCTGCAGGTAGTCCATCTCGTACAGGTGCTCGCGCCACTTGGTGTCGGTGATGTTCAGGAGGACGAGCCGCTCCAGCTCGCGCATCGTCTCGGAGCCGAGCGTCTGCTCCTTCTCCTCGTAGCGCTCGAGCGCGTCCTCGACCGCGCGCTCCTCGAGCTCGACCGTGCTCACCATCTCCTCGAGCTCCTCGCGCGTGATCGTGGTCGGGAAGACCTCGTTCAGCCCGGCGAGCACCAGCTCGAGGTCCCACTCCTCGTTGAAGACCTCATCCGGGGCCAGGCGCTGGGCGGTGCGCCGGACGACCTCCTCGACCATGCGGAGCGCCTGGTCCTTGAAGTCCTCACCCGAGAGCAGCTTGTGCCGCTCCTCGTAGATCACCTGCCGCTGCGTGTTCATGACGTCGTCGTACTTCAGGACGTTCTTGCGTCGCTCGAAGTTCAGCTCCTCGATCTGGCGCTGCGCGCCCTCGACGGCCTTGGTGACCATCTTGGCCGTGATGGGCTCGCCCTCCGGCCACTTGAGCCGCTCCATGATCGAGCCGATCCGCTCCGACGCGAACATCCGCATGAGGTCGTCCTCGAGCGAGAGGTAGAACAGCGACGCGCCGGGGTCGCCCTGGCGGCCCGAGCGGCCTCGCAGCTGGTTGTCGATCCGCCGGGATTCGTGGCGCTCGGTGCCCAGGACGTACAGGCCGCCGACCTCGACCACCTCGTCGTGCTCGGCGTCGGTCTGCTGCTTGAGCTTGCGGAAGATCGGGTCGTAGTCGGCCTCGTACTCGGTGCGTTCCTCCGGCTCCATCTCGAAGAGCAGGTACCGGTCGTTGTCCCATTCTCGGGCGGCCATCTCCTGGCGGGCCAGGTACTCGGGGTTGCCGCCGAGCAGGATGTCGACGCCCCGGCCGGCCATGTTCGTCGCCACGGTGACCGAACCAAGCCGGCCGGCCTGCGCGACGATCATCGCCTCCTTCTCGTGGTTCTTGGCGTTCAGGACGTGGTGCTCGATGCCGCGTCGGTTCAGCAGCGTCGAGAGCTTCTCGGATTTCTCGATGGAGACCGTGCCGACCAGGATCGGCTGGCCCTGCTCGTGGCGCTGGACGATGTCCTCGACGACCGCGTTCCACTTGGCGTCCTCGGTCTTGTAGATCAGGTCCTGGTCGTCGGCGCGGATCATCTCGCGGTTGGTCGGGATCTCTGCCACGTCGAGGTTGTAGACGGACTGGAACTCGGCGAGCTGCGTCTTCGCCGTCCCGGTCATGCCGGCGAGCTTCTCGTACATCTTGAAGTAGTTCTGGATCGTGATCGTGGCGAGGGTCTGGTTCTCCTCCTTGATCCGAACGCCCTCCTTGGCCTCGATCGCCTGATGCAGGCCCTCGGAGTAGCGGCGTCCCTCGAGCACGCGGCCGGTGAACTCGTCGACGATCTTCACCTCACCGCCCGTGACGATGTACTCGACGTCGCGGTGGTAATGCTCCTTGGCGCGCAGCGCGTTCTGGAGGTGGTGGACCAGCGGCGTGTGCACGTGCTCGTAGAGGTTGTCCAGCCCGAGGGCCTCCTCGACCTTGGCCACGCCCGCCTCGGTGACGGCGACGGTCTTCTTGGCCTCGTCGACTTCGTAGTCCTCGTCGCGCTTGAGCCGCGGCGCCAGGCGCGCGAACGTCTGGTACCACTTCGCGCTGTCGGCCACCATGCCGCTGATGATCAGCGGGGTCCTGGCCTCGTCGATCAGGATCGAGTCGACCTCGTCCACGATCGCGTACGCATGTCCGCGCTGGACCATGTCCTCGGGCCGCATCGCCATGTTGTCGCGCAGGTAGTCGAACCCGAACTCGTTGTTGGTGCCGTACGTGATGTCGGCGGCGTAGGCGGGCCGCCGCTCGGCGGGCGTCATCTGCGCCTGGATCAGCCCGACCGAGACGCCGACGGCCCGGTAGATCGGGCCCATCCACTCGGAGTCTCGCTTGGCCAGGTAGTCGTTGACCGTGACGACGTGGACGCCATCCGCGAGCGAGTTCAGGTAGGCCGCCATGGTCGAGGTCAGTGTCTTGCCCTCGCCGGTCTTCATCTCGGCGATGTTGCCCTGGTGAAGCGCCGCCGCCCCCATCACCTGGACGTCGAAGTGGCGCTGGCCGATCGTGCGGCGGGCGGCCTCGCGCACACAGGCGAAGGCCTCCGGCAGGAGGTCGTCCAGGGTCTCACCCTCTTCCAGCCGGCGGCGGAACTCCGTCGTCTTGCCCGCGAGCTCGGCGTCGGAGAGGTCCTCGACCTCGGGTTCGAACGTGTTGACCAGCTCGGCAAGGTGCGCGAGCTGCTTCTTCTTGCGGCCTTCGCCGATCTGACCGAGCTTCTCGATGACCATGCTTCGCCTCGTCCGGGGGGGGTTCGGGACTCCATGGTACCGGAGGTCCCGAACGTGCCCGGGAACCCGGCCGAGGCGCCTAGTTGATCTCGATCATCTTCTCCCGCACGGCGTAGACGACCGCCTCCATGCGGGAGTGGAGGTGGAGCTTCTCCAGGATGTTGCGGATGTGGTTCTTCACGGTGTTCTCGGAGATGAACAGCTTGGCGGCGATGTCCCGGTTGTTGAGGCCCTGAGCGACCAGGCGCAGCACCTCCATCTCGCGGTCGGTTAGCCTCGGCGCCGGCATCTGCGGCTTCTCCTCGGTCGCCTTGCTCATCGCGGCGAACTCCGTCAGGAGCTTGCTGGCCATCGAGGGACTGATGCGGGACTGGCCGGCCCACACGGAGCGGATCGCGTCGGCCACCTCCTCGATCGGGATCTCCTTGAGCAGGTAGCCGGAGGCGCCGGCCTTGATCGCCTCGTACAGGTCGGCCTCGTCGTCGCTGATCGTCAGCATCAGGATCTTGACGTGCGGCAGCGCGTCCTTGATCTCGCTCGCCGCCTCGATCCCGGACTTCCGGGGCATCCGGACGTCCATCAGGATCACGTCCGGCATCAGCTCCTGTGCGCGGGCGACGACCTCCTCGCCGTCCGCGGCCTCGCCGACGAGCTCGAGATCGGGCTCCTGCTCGAGCACCATCTGCAGGCCCCGGCGGAACAGCGCGTGGTCGTCGCAGACCAGCACGCGCAGCGTCTGCGGATCCCCCTGGGGTGTGTCGCTCACTCCGCGGCCTCCCGGTCCTCGGCGGCTGGCGCCTGCGCGGATTTTACGCGACCCGCACCCGCGTTCCGGCGAGCGCGGCGGCGATTGTGATGGTCGACGATCTGGCGCTCGAGCCGTTCGGCCACCACGTCCAGGGCCGAGTCCACGTCCGTGGCGTCGGCGTGGGCACGATAGGTCTTCCTGGGTGTCGCGGCCGCCGCCTCGACGCGGTGCAGGCCGCCTTGACGAGGGTTCTTCTCGACGGTCACGACGACTTCCAGCCGTGTGAGCGCCGGCTCGATGCGTTCGATGCGCGCGAGCTTGTGTTCGGTGACCTGGCGCAATCGCTGGGCCACCCGAGCGCCCCGGCCCTTCAGCACGAGCTCCATGCGTGCCTTCGCGCCCCCGTTCCCCCTCGGCGATCGAGTGAGCCCGCGTCCGGCTGACCTGGTCTTTGGCCCCACATCCGCCTGCGGGGATGATCGCCGCCCATCGGACGGCTTCGCACCCTCTCCCGTCGAGGCGAACCTCTCCGGGGCAGGACTTACATCTAAACCGCGCCATGCTCACCGACCAAGGGTCGGCTTACGTGGGTCGCTTCGCCCGCGGCTGGCATCGACTGCCGGGGAGACGTTCCCCGGGGCAACCACAGACCCGGACGCGAGCCCGACGCCGAGTATAGGGGGGCCAGGCCGCCGGGCCGAGGACACCGCGCGGGCGGCGGTCAGCAGCCCCACGCTCGACGCGCCGCCCGCGAGCAGGGCCTCGGCGCACGCGGCAGCCGTGGCGCCGGTGGTCAGGACGTCGTCGAGCAGCAGGACCCGGCCCGAGACGCCATCCGCCGGAGCGAACACACCCCGCATGGCCTCCCGCCGGGCGGCCCCGCCGCGCCGCGCCTGCGGGCCGGGATCGCCCACCCGCCGAAGCAGCCCTTCGGCCGGAACGCCGATCCTGGGGGCGACGGCCCGGGCCAACGAACGGGCCTGGTCGTACCCGCGCACGGCCAGCCGTTCCCGGGACAGCGGCACCCAGGTGATGGCGTCGGCCGGCCACAGGGAGCCTGACCAGCTCCGGGCCATCGCCTCCCCGAGCGCCTCGGCCACCGCTCGCCAACCCCCGAACTTCAGCCGGTGCACGGCGCGCCGCACAGGCCCGTCGAACCCGAAGGGGGCACGCGCGATCGCGATCGACGAGGGCGGGCAGTCGCGGCAGCCGGAGACCGGACGCGTGGACGGGGCGCCGCAGCGCGCGCACCAGGGCTCGCCGAGAACGACGAGCTCGGAACGGCAGCGATCGCAGAACGGCCACGGGCCCGAGCCGCACCCGGCGCATCGCCTGGGGAACAACGCATCGAGCAGCGGGGCCAGCACCGCCGAACGTTAGCGCCCGCCACCGACACGACGAGGCTGTCACCCCTGCGTGAGTGGCACCTCGATCGCCTCGTCCGATCCGCGTGCACGGCCCTTGAGCTCGATCCGCAGGACCTCGTCCGCGCGCATGAGGGGGTAGGCGGTCGCCTTCGCGCGGCCGCCCTCCTCGTCGGCCTCCAGTTCGAGCAGCTGGAGGCGCCGACCGTCCGCGAACAGCCTCAGCGTCACGCCGCCCGGCGGGTCGACGCGCAGGCTCACCTTGATCGAGTCGCCCGCGCAGTCGACCTGCTCGACCTGCACGGTCTGGTCGCCGAGCCGGACCTTCTTGCCGACCTTGACCTGTCCTCGCCGAACCGTCGCTCGCGGCCACGGCACCGAGAAGCGCCGGCCCCCGTCGTAGGTGGCCGGCGACCCGTCCACCTCGACGTCGCACACCAGCGTGTACCACCCGGGCTCGAGGTCGGCCAGCGGGAGCTCGAACGGGACGAACACGTCTCGGTGCGGCACCACGTCCAGCGTCACCGGGGCGAGCGGCATCGGGCTCGAACCGCCGTGCCCGAGCGCGCTCACACGCGCCGCTCCTACCACGACCTGGTGCGGGTCGGGGTCCTCGCCGCGGAAGATGAACGCGCCTTTGACCGTCGCCGGGAAGCGCTCGAAGCGAGCCCGCACCGAGATCGGTTCGGCCGCCGGCTCGGTCATCTCCTACGTCCCCTGTTCCCAGGAGCTCAGGTATCGGCGCTGCTCGTCGGTCAGCTCGTCGATCTCGACGCCCATCGCCTGCAGCTTCAGCCTCGCGACCTCGGCGTCGATGTCGCGGGGCACCGGGTACACACCGGGCTCCAGCGTGCCGCGGCCCTTGACGACCCACTCGACCGACAGCGCTTGATTCGCGAACGACATGTCCATCACGGCCGCGGGATGCCCCTCGGCGGCCGCGAGGTTCACCAGGCGCCCCTCTCCCAGCAGGTGCAGCCGGCGACCGTCGGACATCGTGTATTCGTCCACGAAACCGCGGATCCGGCGGACCCGCCCGCCCGAGAGCTCGGCGAGCGCGACCTTGTCGATCTCGACGTCGAAGTGCCCGGCGTTGGCGAGCAGCGCGCCGTCTTTCATGACCTCCAGGTGCTCCCGGCGGATCACGCTCGTGTCTCCGGTCACGGTCACGAACACGTCCCCCACGCGCGCCGCCTCGCGCAGCGGCATCACGCGGAACCCCTCCATCGCCGCCTCGAGCGCCGGCAGAGGGTCGACCTCGGCGATGATCACCTGGGCGCCCATGCCGCGCGCGCGCGAGGCAACGCCCCGCCCGCACATCCCGAACCCGGCCACCACGAACGTGCGCCCGGCAAGCAGCAGGTTGGTCGAGCGCATGATCGCGTCCACCGTCGATTGCCCGGTCCCGAACCGGTTGTCGAACAGGTGCTTGGTGTCCGCGTCGTTGACCGAGACGATCGGATAGCGGAGCGCGCCGTCGGCCGACATCGCCCGGAGCCGGATCACGCCGGTCGTGGTCTCCTCGGTCCCGCCGATCACCTCGCTCACCTGATCCGCGCGCTCGCGGTGTAGGAGCGAGACGAGGTCCGCGCCGTCGTCCATCGTGATGTGCGGCCGGCGGTCCAGGACAGCCTCGATGTGCCGGTAGTACGTCTCGTTGTCCTCGCCCTTGATCGCGTAGACCTCGATCTCGCTCTGCTCGCACAGAGCGGCCGCGACGTCGTCCTGCGTGGAGAGCGGGTTCGAGGCGCACAGGGCCACCTCGGCGCCGCCGGCCCGAAGGGTCTCGACCAGGTTGGCCGTCTCCGTCGTCACGTGCAGGCACCCGGCGATGCGGATGCCCTCGAGTGGCCGCTCCTTCTCGAAGCGCGCGCGGATCAGCCCAAGCACGCCCATCTCGGCCGCCGCCCAGTCGATCCGTTCCCGTCCCTTCCCGGCCAGGCCGAGGTCCCTCACGTCGCAGTCCATCGTTCCGCCTTTCCTCGTTCGTCCGTCAGAAGCGTTCCAGAAGATCCAACACGACCCGCCCGATCCTCCCGGCCGCCGCCTTCGAGGCCGCCAGGACCTCCTCGTGCGAGATCTCGACGCCCGCAGGGTTGGTCGCGAACGCGAGCCCTACCACCCGCATCCCGAGCGCACGGGCCACGACGGCCTCCGGGACCGTCGACATCCCCACCACGCTCGCCCCCAGGCCGGCGATCATGCGCGTCTCGGCAGGCGTCTCGTACGACGGTCCGGGGAGCGCCGCGTAGACGCCGTCGGTCACGGCGCGGTCGGACCCGTCGGCGTTGGCGCGGGCCGCCTCGAGCGCGAGATCGGCGAGCTCGGGGTCGTACACCTGCGAGACGTCCACGAACGCCGGCGACCCGTCGGGATAGCGCCAGCCGGTGAGGGGGTTCACGCCCATGAGGTTCAGATGGTCGCGGAGCACGACCAGCGTCCCGGCCCCGATCGAAGGGTCGAGGGCGCCGGTGGCCGCGGTAAGCACCATCGCGCGTGCGCCGAGCTCGGCCGACAGACGCGAGGTGATCGAGGCCATCGCCATGCCGTGACCCTCGTAGAAGTGGATCCGGCCCTGGAACACCGCGAGCGCGCGTTCCCCAACCGAGCCGATCCACAGGCGGCCGGCGTGGCCGACCACCGTGGGCGGCGGGAACCCGGGAAGCTCCGCGTATGAGATCTCGACGCCCCCACCGTCCGAAGCCGAGCGCACCGCCTCGACCGCGTCCGAGAGCCCCGAGCCCAGGACCACGCCCGCCACGGGCTCGAGCGCCGTCCGCTCGCGGATCGCCTCGACGATCCGCTCGGGAACCCCGTCTCCGGGCGAGGGCAGCGAGCGCACCGCCGTCATGTCTCGGCCAGAGCGCGCTTGAGGGTCGTGATCGCCTCGATCGGTGAGGGATCGACGCCCCGGGCCAGGCCCAGGTACGTCGAGACCAGGTCTCCGATCTGCACCAGCGTGAGCAGGCGGGCGAGATCCGAACGGCCGCGGGCCTCGACCTCGTGCACCCGCGCGCCCGAACGCCGGGCGATCTCCTCCGAGAGCGGGAACCGCATCGCGACGTCGCCGTGCTCGCCCTCGTGCCGCAGCGCGACGACCGCGAACCCGTCTCCGCGCCCGGGCGACCACCCTACGACCTCGTTGTGATCGAGCTCGGGCAGCGCGGCGGCGAACGAGGGCACCTTCGCGTTCTCGTTGAACTGCGCCTTCCAGCGCGTCGCCGCCACCCAGGCGATCCCGTCGGCGCCCCACACGACCGGCACGCGCTCCCCGAGCGCGAGCGCGAGCGCTTTGGCGGGGTTCGCCGACGCCGGCACGTCGGGGTCCGATTCGGCGACCAGCTGGTCCATCAGCGCGGCGGCCTCGTCCAGGTCGTCGGCGTGCGAGGGCGCGATCCCCATCGCCTCCAGCGCGCCCAGCGCACCCAGCGCCAGGTGGCCGAACGCGGCGCGCGGCATGAAGCCCCCGGGGACCAGGACACGGCCCACGCCCAGCTCGGCCGAGCGCGCCCCGAGCGTGCCGCCCGCGGTGATCGAAAGGATCCGGCAGCCGCGCACCACGCCCTGTTCGAACAGGCCCAGGGTCTCCGAGGTCTCGCCCGAGTACGAGGAGGCGATCAGCAGCGTGTGCGGCCCGCAGAACTCTGGGAGCTCGGGCGTGCGAACGACCGCGACCGGGATCCGGAGCCGGGGCGCGGCGACGGCCGCCAGCACGTCCCCCGCGATCGCCGAACCTCCCATCCCGCACACCGCGATCGAGGCGATCCCGTCGGCCTCCGGGACCGGGTTGGTTGCCAAGCCGTTCGCGTACGCCTCGCGGCACTGCGCGGCAAGGCCCGCGACCACATCGAGCATCCCGCGCGGATCGGCGGCTCGGAGCGCTGCCCGGTCGTCGAGGTCGGTCACCGCTTCTTCTTGGCGGAAGGCTTTCGAGCGGTGGAGGGCTTCTCCGCCTCGTCGATCAACATGACAGGGATCCCGTCCCGGACCGGGTACCGGTACCCGCAGGTGCGGCACTCGAGGACCTCGGGGTCCTGCTGGTAGTCGAGGTCGCCGCGGTCGTTGGGGCACACGAGGATCTCGAGCAGCTCCGCATCCAGTGTCACGTCGGTCCTCCTTCACGTCGGATCAGCTCCAGGAGCTCGGCCGTCTTCTCCCCCAGGAGCTCGTCGTTCCGCGCCTCCACGTTCAGCCGCAGCAGCGGTTCGGTGTTGCTGGGGCGCACGTTGAACCACCAGTCCTCGAACTCTACCGTCAGGCCGTCCAGCCGGTCCTCGCGCCCGTCCGCATAGGCTCGCGCGATCTCCTCGATCTTGCCGCCCTGATCCAGGACCCGGGAGTTGATCTCCCCCGATGCGCGGTACCGCCGGAACGGCGCCAGCACCTGCGAGAGGGGCGCGTCGGCGCGAGAGAGCTGCTCGAGCACCACGACGGCCGCGATCAGCCCCGAGTCGGCCCGGTAGTTCTCACGGAAGTAGTAGTGACCCGAATGCTCGCCTCCGAAGATCGCGCCGGTCTCGGCCATGATCTGCTTGATGAACGAGTGACCCACGCGTGTGCGGACCGGCACGCCCCCGTGCTCGCGGATCACTTCGGGCACCGCCCACGAGCAGATCAGGTTGTGAACGACCGTCTCGCCCGGATTGCGGTCCAAGATCGCCGCGGCGACGAGCGCGGTGACGTCGGAGCCGCTCACCCCCTCGGCGCGCTCGTCGACCAGGAACACGCGATCGGCGTCCCCGTCGAACGCGAGCCCGACGTCGGCGCCCCGCGCGACCACCTCGCGCTGCAGGTCACGCAGGTTCTCGGGATCGATCGGGTCGGCGGGGTGGTTGGGGAACGTTCCGTCGAGCTCGGGGTACAGGTGCACCAGGGTCATCGGCAGGCGTTCGAACACGGGGGGTACGACGAGACCGCCCATGCCGTTGGCGGTGTCCGCCACCACGGTGAGCGGTCGCATCGCCTCGACGTCGACGAACGACAGCACGTGTTCGACGTATGCCCCCAGGAGGTCGCGCTGGGTCACCGATCCCGAACCGATCCCGGGACCCAGGACCATGTCCTCGGCGTTCTCACGGATCTCGGTCAGTCCGGTCTCCTGCCCGACGGGGCGCGCGCCCGGCAGGCAGAACTTGAGGCCGTTGTACTCGGGCGGGTTGTGGCTCGCTGTCAGCATCACGCCCGCCACCTCGAGGGAGCCCGAGGCGAAGTAGAGCAGGTCGGTCGAGGCCAGCCCCAGGTCGATGACGTCGGCGCCGCGAGAGGCGATGCCCTCGCTCAGCGCTGCGGCCAAGGAGGGAGAGGACAGCCGGCAGTCGCGGCCCACCGCGACCGAGCCGACCCCGGACCACTCGGCGAAGGCGGCCCCGATCGCGCGGGCGCGCTCCTCGTCCAGCTCGTCGGGGACGACGCCGCGGACGTCGTAGGCCTTGAAGATGGGGCCGAGTTCTCGATGCGGCACGATCACCGCATCGTACTGAACCCGGTCAGCTCCCCTGCTGCAGGACCGAGCCGATGACGGAGCGGAGCGGGACGCTCTCGCCGTCCCGATACCACCACTTGGCCTCGCACATGTGGCACGTGGTGAACGACAGGTCGTTGCCGCCCACGTTCATCGAGATCGAGATCAGGTCGCCTTGGTGGCAGACGGGGCAGGTGCCTTCGGGCTTGCCGTCCATGCCTCAATCCTCGGCCGCGGAGCGCCCGCGAGCACATAGCACGGAGGTCTCAGATCTGCAGGCCGGTGCGGGCCAGTCCGCGGTCCTCCACCAGGTGTGGACCCCCCACCGTCCGGGGGACACGATCGCGGGGTCGGGGGACGCCGGAGCCCGGCGATCAGGCCGGAACGGCAGCGGCGACACGTAGGTCGGCGATCGTCCACCCGATCGGCGGGGTGAGCCGAGCCGCGTGATCGGGACACAGGTCCACGAGCCCCGGGTCGGGGTCGGCCACCAGGTCCAGGAGCAGGATCGACCGCTCGTCGTAGCGCATCGCGGCGGTCGCCACGGCGAACGTGGGGCACCCGATCCTCGAACACGTACGCATGGAGCAAGAATAAATCACAAGGGTGTGATTTCAAGCAACCGAGGCGGCGCCTGCTACGGCTTGATGATGACCCGGGTTCCCATCGGCACGCGACCGTACAGGTCCTCGGAGTCCGAGATCAGCATCCGGATGCAGCCGTGCGACGCGTAGGTGCCGATCGAGGACGAGCTGTACGTCCCGTGGATGCGGATGCCCGGGGCGTTCAGGTACAGGGCCCGCGTCCCCAACGGGTTGCCCGGTCCCGGGCCGATCACCGCCGGGAGGTCGGCCCCCCACGTGTCGATGGCCGGGTTGTACCAGGTCGGGTTCTCGGCCTTGTTCACGATCTCCCAGTTCCCCACGGGCGTCGAGTAGCCGGCGGCCGCCGTGGCGACCGGGTACTGCTTGACGACGTGCAGGCCGTCGTACAGGTAGAGCTGGTTCTCGGACAGGTCCACCACGATCGACGGGCCGAGCGAGGCGGTGGTGACCTTGGGATCGAGCGTTCGGACCGGGACCGAGACCTCGCCCGTGCGGTCGGACAGCGCGTGCATGATCCGTGCCGTGGCCACGTGCACCGCGAGCTCCTGCCCAGTGTGCGAGCGGCTCGTCACGAGCTCGCCGTCGACCAGCGCGAACCTCGCGTCGACCGCGGGCTGCGAGACCTCGTCGAAGGCCTGCTGGACGAACGACTTCACGCCGCCTCGGTCCTCCCGGAAGGGGAGATCGAGCGACGCGTCGACCGGCTGGTTCCGCAGCCGGTGGTACACACGCGATGCGAACGACATCTGGTCGGCCAGCGCGAACGCCCGCGACACCGCGCCCTCCACGTCGGCGGTCATCCCGAGCGAGGCCGGCGTCACCTTCCAGGAGCGGCCCGCCGCCTGCACCACGAGGTCGCTGTAGAGCGTCTCCTCGGCCTTCTCGCGAAGAGTCCGAACGGCCTCGTCGCGCCGCATGCCGCTCACGTCCACACCGGCGATCTTGACGCCGGGAAGGATCCGGTCCGAGGTCGAGGTGTCGTAGCGGTATGCGGCGAACGCGGTCCCCGCCGAGACGAGCATGACCACGCCGAGCGAGACGGCCACGACCGCCCAGCGGTGTCCCCTTCGGTGCTTCGCTCGCGCCACTGTGCCTTTCCTCGTTCCTTGGGCCGTTCCCTTGGCCCGTTCCTTTGGCCCGTCCGTTGTCTGGGGGCACATCATAGGGGCTCGCGCTCCTGTGTACAGAGCCGAGCGCGTGTCGTTCGGCCGTCCTACGACGCGCCCGGCGCGATCGGGATGCCGAGCGCGACCGCATACCCGGC
>Ga0075433_10001284_pt1 | contig 18346 bp, 18 predicted proteins | sample RhiMethybrSRZTD2_FD_75299 | JGI IMG/M metagenome (GOLD analysis project Ga0075433, IMG submission 75299) | Populus rhizosphere microbial communities from Tennessee, USA - Rhizosphere MetaG P. TD hybrid SRZTD2 | ecosystem: Host-associated > Plants > Roots > Rhizosphere > Soil | place: USA... | reverse complement strand
GCCTCGAGGGCGGCGGTCATGGACCGGCTGGTCTCGGGCTCGATGCCGATCACGCGCGTCCGGCCCTCGTACCAGCCGGCGACGCCGCCGATCAGCCCGCCGCCGCCGATCGCGACAAGCACGGTGTCGGCATCGGGAACCTGTTCGGCGAGCTCGGGGCCCAGCGTGCCCTGACCCGCCACGACCTCCGGTTGGTCGTAGGCGTGCATCACGAGCGCCCCGGTCTCGGCGGTGCGCGCGCGGCTGGCCTCGAGCGCCTCGTCGTACCAGCCCTCGACCACGGTGACGTCCGCGCCGAGCGTTCGGATCCGGTCGGCCTTGACCCTCGGGGAGTTCGATGGGACGAAGACCTCGGCGCGATGGCCGAGCGTGTGCGCGGCGAACGCGACCGCCAAGCCGAAGTTCCCGCCCGATGCCGCGATCACGCCGGCGTCGGGGACCTCGGAGGACAGGATCTTGTTGAAGGCCCCGCGAGGCTTGAACGAGCCCGTGTGCTGCATCAGCTCGAGCTTGAGCGTCAGGCGGCACGGGAGATCGAACGTCCCGGCCCCGAGCTCGAGCACAGGGGTTCGTCGCACGTGGGCGCGGATCCGCCGGGCCGCCGCCTCGATCTCCGGCCGTCCGATGGTCGCCTCATCCATCCCACAGCATGAAACCAGGTCCCAAAGACGGTCCACGCGTTCGCCGGAAAGGCTTGCCGGGCAGGGAAGGTGGCCCAAAGGGCCCTTGCGCCAGGCAGCCGGGCCGTCCGAGGATGGGGGAGGACCGTCAGGTCCAGTAGGAGAGTCGATGGTTGCGCCCGCCCACACCGACCGCTCCGGCGGTCGAGGTGCCCCCTTCCGGCCGCTCGCCCTGGCCGCGCTCGCCCTCGCGCTCGTCCTCGTGGGAACGGGCCCACCAGCGCTCGCGGCGGACCCGCAGTTGATCCTTGACCGGCCGAGGGTCGGTGAATACCAGCCGGTGCGCCGGAGCGGGTGGATCGCCTGGCAGCAGAACACGCGAGACCGCTCCCGGCACTACGACGTCTTCGTCAGGCCGACGGAGGGCGGCTCGAAGTTCCGAGCCAACGCCAAGCGACGAAGCGGCGCGAACGGGGACATCGAGGGTGATCTCCTGGTCTTCCAACAGTTCGGGAGGGGGCACTCGGGTCTGCGGTTCGTCGAACTTCAGAGCCATCGTCGGACCAGGCCTCCGGCCGCGGTCAACAGCGATCAGTGGGAGTACTGGCCGAGCATGTCGGGCGACTGGCTCCTGTTCGGCCGGCTGATGCGGAGCGGCCCCCGACGGGTGATCCTCTTCAACCTTTCCACGGGCGAAGAGCGGATCGTCGATCGCACCAGAGGCGATCATGCCTTCCTCGCCCCGGGTCAGGTGAACGGAGACTGGGCCGTGTGGTCGAAGTGCCCGGCCGGGGAGCTCTGCAACATCGTCCGCTATCGGATCTCCACGGAGGTGTCCCACACGGTCCCGAACCCCCACGCGTTGGAGCAGTACGCCGCCTCGGTGGACGAGGACGGGAACACGTACTACGCGGGTGGGGGAGATGAATGTGGCACCAGGGTGAAGCTCGTTCGTCAGTCACGCGGAGGCTCCGACGAGGTCCTGTGGCGGCTCCCGAACGGGGACGACATCGGACGGACCTACGTCCTCGCGCGGCCTCGCGCCAACCGGGTGCTGTTCGACCACTTCGCATGTGGGGAGCCCGGGGAGTCCGATGCGTGGCAGCTGCTGGATCGGACGTCGCGGTTCGAGGATGCTGCCTCGCAGACGCTCACCGGATAGCCGCCCGATCCGGGATCTGTTCGCTCGAGCGGTACGATGAAGGTCCGACTCTGACTCCCGGAGTCCCCGACACGGAGGGATGCGATGCCATCGGCGACAGGGTCGTGGGGTGCCCGAGGGCCGTCGGCTCAAAGACCTTCGGGACCCACGCTCGCGGCCCTCTCGACGGACGCCCGATATACGGCCCGACTCTGGGTCGTGGCGCTCGTGACGATCGCGTTCGTGATCCTTGCCCCGCGGATCTTCGGTCAGGACGCGGGGCCGATCCCCGCCTTCGGCACACAGTCCGAGCCGGACCTCCGAGGCTCAGCCGTGGCGCGACCTGGCGGCCCGCGAACGATGAGCCCGGACGATGGTTCGGCGCATGCCACCCACCATCGGCAGCCCTCCCGAGGTCAGCCCGTGGCCGCGGCAGACAGCTCAACGTCGGCCTCAGTTGCACGAACGACATCCACGACACCCAGCACCTCGGGAACGTCGGGCACGTCGAGCGACACGGGATCGGGGACCGACACCACGACCACCGACGGCGATGCCTCCGGCGGCGCCGATACGGGCAGCCCGGGTCCCGGCGGCTCTGGCGGCACCGCTGTTCCGGGAGGCTCCGGGGGCGGCTCGGGAAGTTCGGGCCAGGCGGGTCCGGGCGGAGGGGGCTGACCGAGCCCGCCGGTCGGTCCGGTTCGATCTCTTGAAGAGGGAGGCGACATGGGCCACGTCGTGATCGACATGAGCATGTCCCTGGACGGTTTCATCGCCGCACCGAACGACACCCCGGGTCAGGGGCTGGGCGAGGACGGGATGAGGCTCCACAGCTGGATGTTCGACGACCCCTCGGTGTTCGAGAAGGTGTTCGGCAACCTGGTGGAGGAGACCGGCGCCGTGATCATGGGCCGGCGAAGCTACGACAACTCGATCGAGGAGTGGGGTGGGAAAGGTCCGCTCGATCAGGTCCCCTGTTTCGTCATCACCCACGATCCGCCCCCGACCGCGGGCCCGGTGTTCACGTTCGTCACCGATGGGGTCGAGGCCGCCCTCGCGAGGGCACGAGAGCTCGCCGGCGACAAGCGGATCGGGCTCATGGGCGCCGACGTCGAGCGGCAGTTCCTCGCCGCGGGACTGGTCGACGAGATCAGGATCCACCTGGTCGACGTCCTGCTCGGAGACGGTCGCCGGCTGTTCGAACGGCTTCCCGAACGCATCGAGCTCGAGCAGACGGGGCTCTCGGAGACGGACGGCGTGACGCACCTCGAGTACCGCGTCCGCAACGGCGCCGGTTGACGTCGTTCGCCTGCGCCGGCCGAGCGCCGGCTATCCACCGGGAAGCGATCGTGGAAGCCCGAACCAGGAGAGCACGCCGCGGTCGAAACGCGTCACGGCGCAGATCCGGTCGCCGGACAGGGTGAGGACGAGCAGGCCGGTGCCGTGACGGATGCCGCGTTCGGGCGTCCGAAGGTAGGCGCCGAAAGCCGGCTGACCGTTCGCTCGCGTCGGCACGAGGTCGAACCGCCTTCCCGCACGGAAGATGCTGTGGTAGAACCGCGCGACGACGTCTCGGCCCCGATACTCGAACGGCATCGGCGGCATCGAGATGAAGGTGTCCTCGGTGAGCAGGGCGACGATCGCGTCGAGATCGGCGGACTCGTACGCCCGGACGAACTCGGCCACGACCGCCTCCTCCAAGGGTGAGGCGGGCCGGGGTGCAGGGTCGCGGTCTCCGAGACCCGGCAGACGTTGCTGTAGGGAGGCCCGGGCCCGCTTGAGGGCGCTGTTGACCGAGTCGACGGTCGAGTCGAGCATCCCGGCGACCTCGTTCGCACGGAACCCGAGCACGTCGCGGAGGATCAGCACCGCGAGCTGACGAGGCGGCAGGACCTGGAGCGCGGTCACGAACGCCAGCGACATGGACTCGGTCTGCTCGTACCGCGTCTCCGGCCCGACGGGGGCGTCGACGGCACCCTCGAGGAGGGCGTCGGGGTAGGGCTCGAGCCAGACGATCTCGCCGAGACCGGTCGGTTCGGGCGGCTCAACCGTCGGCACGTCCCACTCCTTGGCCGGGCGTCGGCTTGCCGAACGCAGGGCGTTGAGGCACCGGTTGGTCGCGATCCGGTAGAGCCACGTCCGGATCGAGGCGCGTTCCTCGAACCCCGTGATCCCCTGCCAGGCCGCCAGCAGGGTGTCCTGGAGCGCGTCCTCGGCGTCCTGGAGCGAGCCCAGCATCCGGTAGCAGTGCACCTGGAGCTCGCGACGGTAGGGCTCGGTCAGCGCCCGGAACGCCTCGCCGTCCCCGGCCCGCGCCCTCGTGAGCAGGTCCGTCGTCACCGCTCCACCCTAGCCCCACGGTCGTCACGCTCGATGTCCTCTCCGGTACCGACACCGGTCGGAGCCCGAACTGGGCGGCCCGAGCGCGCCCAGTTCCCCGGCGGGTCGGTGTCTGCACCGTCGAACGGTCGGGCGATCCGGTCCGACGCCGACGGGAGGAGGAACGATGACGCTCACAACCCCCTTCGCCGAGCTCGACCCCCGGTTCAGCAGCCCCGGCGCGAAGCCACTGTCGTGGTCGAAGGCCATTCGGCAACTGCGGGAGGCGGAGGTGTCGTGGCTGTCGACGGTAACCCCCGAAGGGCGGCCGCATGTCGTGCCGCTGATCGCGATCTGGCTCGACGGCGCCCTCTACTTCTCCACCGGGACCAACGAGCGCAAGGCGAAGAACCTGAGGACGAACAGCCACGTCACGATCGCCACCGGCTCCGACGGGCTCACCGAAGGGTTCGACGTCGTGGTCGAGGGTGAGGCGGCGGCCGTGACCGGCGCGGCCAAGGTTCGCCGCGTCGCGAACGCGTACGTCGAGAAGTATGGAGAGGGGTGGCGCCTGCCCGGTCTCGACGGCGTCGTCACCTTCGAGGTGACGCCGACCAGGGCGTTCGGCTTCGGCAGGCGAGATGGCCACGTCGGTCCTCCCAGCGGCGAAGGCGAACACTTCAACCAGACCCGCTGGCGCTTCCGCAGCGGGGCCGAATGACACCTGCGTTCGGAGGTGAGCCCGAGATGTTGCTGCAGGACAAGGTCGCGGTGATCCACGGGGCCGGGGGTGCGATCGGCGGCGCCGTCGCCCGCGCGTTCGCGGAGGAGGGGGCCAGCCTCTTCCTCGCCGGGCGCCGGCCGGCTCCCCTGGAGGTGGTCGCGAAGGACATCGTTTCGGCCGGCGGGTCCGCCGAGGTGGCGGAGGTCGATGCGCTCGACGAGGAGGCCGTGGAGGAGCACCTCCGGTCCGTGGTCGACCGGACGGGCCGGGTCGACGTCTCCTTCAACGCGATCGGCATCCCGAATCCGAAGACCCGTGCGCCGTTGGTCGAGATGGATCTCGAGCAGTACTTCCTGCCGATCGCGACGTACACGCGGTCGACCTTCCTGACGGCCCGATCCGCTGCCCGTCCGATGGTCGCGCAAGGCTCCGGGGTGATCTTGACGGTCACGTCGACGCCTTCGCGTTCGGGTACGCCGATGATCGGGGGCGGGGGCCCGGCGATGGCCGCCGTCGAGGCGCTCACCCGGGATCTGTCGGCCGAGCTCGCGCCGCACGGGGTCCGCGTGATCGGACTCCGGCCCCAAGGGATGCCGGAGACGAGGCGGATCCAGGGATCGTTCACGCTATACGCCGAGGCGTCCGGCATGACCTGGGAAGGGTTCCAGGAGTCGCTCGCGAGCCGAACCCACACGCGCCGGCTCTCGACCCTCGCGGAGCTGGCGAACACGGCGGTCTTCGTGGCGTCAGACCGGGCGAGCGGGATGACGGGAACGATCGTCAACCTGAGCATGGGCAGCCTGGACGACTAGGACATCTTGGGGCGAAGCGTCCTGCGCATCACGGGACGGGTGTTCCGTCTGCGAGCCACCTCGCGGAACCCAGCCCGGTCGTACATCGACTTGGCGCCGAAGAACATGTCGTCCGGATGGCTCCGGTCGTCACGATCGACCGGATAGGCCTCCAGGAGGCGGGCGCCGTTCGAGCGGGCGTAAGCGACGGCGGCCTTGAGCATGCGTTCGGACAGACCCCTGCCTCGAGCCTCCTGGTCGACGAAGAAGCAGACGATCGACCACACCGGACGGTCGTCCACCGGCTTCATGATGGGCGAACGACGCAGCTTCGCGTAGTCCTCCCGAGGTCCCAGCGAGACCCACGCGACCGGAATCCCCTCCTCGTATCCGATGAGCCCCGGCACCGTTCCCCTGGACACGAGCGCTCTCATCGCCTTGCGGTTCTGCGACCCCACGCCCGTCCCGGAGCCGGTTTTCCGGTAGAACATGCAGAAGCAGGTTCGCACGATCGGCCGGTCGAACAGCTCGACGAGGTCGTCCCAGCGGTCCTTCGTCGCCGGATGCACCTCGAACGCCATCCCGGCCAACCTACCCGCCGCCCCCGTCGGGATGCCAGGCCGTCCTTCGGCGATCAGGTTCGATCGAGCCGGGGAGGAGCTGGGCGACCCGTCAAACCGGCGGCTCCGATACGCTCGGCCCGTACCCATGCTGGTCTACCTGCGCTTCTCGCTCGCCGAGACCGCGGACCTCGACGAGTTCCGCGGCGACCTGTGGGCGATGGCCGAGCTGGCCGAGGAGCAGCGGGGCCATCACTGGTCCGAGGTCGGACAGTCGATCCAGGATCCGTCGGTGTTCGTGGTCGCCTCCGAGTGGGACACGGTCGACGACGTCCGCGCGTGGGAGCACGAGGACCGCCACGTGGAGATCCAGCATCGGTGGGGGCCCCTGTTTCGCGAACCCCTGGTGCACCAACGGTTCGAGCCGTGGGAACGTCCCTCGCCTTGACAGTTCGCCGAGGGCGTTCCTATCGTTCGGAACCGAACGACCTTCCGACCTGAGAGGAGCGCTCTCACGGGCGAGACCGCCGAGATCGAGGGCGTCCGCGTATCGACCGAGCACTGGATCGGCGGCGAACGCATCGGCTCTTCGGATGCGTTCGAGGACGTCTCGCCGATCGACGAGCGGGTCATCGCCCGGGTCGCACGGGGCGGCGATGCCGAGGCCGACCGGGCGGTCGAGGCGGCGCGGGCCGCCTTCGACACCTGGGGCCGGACGTCGCCCGAGGACCGGGCGAAGGTCCTTCACCGGGTCGCCGAGATCGTCGAGGAGCGCGTGCCCGAGCTCGCGGCGATCGAGACCCTGGACAACGGCTCGCTCCTCCGTTCGCACCTGAACTCCGTCATGCCACGCGTCGCGCGGAACTTCCGCTTCTTCGCCGACCAGCTGATGGAGCTCGGCGACGAGGCGTTCGAGATGAACGACTTCGTCAGCAAGACCCAGTGGGATCCCTCGGGCGTCACGGTCGTCATCACGCCGTGGAACGCGCCGCTGATGCTCGCGACCTGGCGGATCGCGCCTGCGCTCGCCGCCGGTAACAGCGTGGTCGCCAAGCCTCCGGAGTGGGCGCCGCTCACCGCCTCGCTGCTCGCCGACATCACGCGCGAGGCCGGCATCCCCGACGGCGCGTTCAACGTCGTGCAGGGGATCGGGGAGGAGGCCGGCGCCGCGCTCACCGCGCACCCGAAGGTCGACCGGATCGCGTTCACCGGATCGATCGAGACCGGGAAGCTCGTCGCGCAGTCCGCGGCCGCGAACCTCACGCCGGTGTCGCTCGAGCTCGGCGGGAAGTCGCCGTTCGTCGCGTTCGCCGACGCCGACTTCGAGGCGACCGTGAAGCAGGCCGTGAACCAGTTCGACAACGCCGGGCAGGTCTGCCTGGCCGGGACGCGGCTGCTGGTCGAGCGCTCGATGCACGAGGCGTTCCTCGCTCGCTTCCTCGAGGTCGCGAGCGCGATCCGGCAGGGCGATCCCCGCGAGGAGACGACCGACATCGGACCGCAGATCACGCGCGAGCACTTCGAGCGAGTCGACGGGTTCGTCCAGCGAGCGAAGGCGGACGGCGCGAAGGTCCTCCTCGGCGGCGGCCCGAACGAGGACCTGGGCGGCCTCTTCTACCGGCCCACGCTGTTCGGCGACGTGCCCGAGGGAGCCGAGGTGCTTCGCAGGGAGGTGTTCGGGCCGGTCCTGACGATCCAGACGTTCGACACCGAGGACGAGGCGATCGCGCTGGCGAACCAGACCGACTACGGCCTGGCGGCGATCCTGTACACGGGCGACCGCGCTCGCGCAGAACGGGTCTCCGAGCGCCTGATCGCCGGCACCGTCTGGGTGAACTGCTTCTTCGTGCGCGACCTGCGGGCGCCGTTCGGGGGCGCGAAGTCCTCGGGCGTCGGTCGCGAGGGCGGCGTCTACAGCTTCGACTTCTACGCAGACGTGAAGAACGTCTGCTCGGCACCCTGGGAGGACTAGCGATGGGAGAGATCGTCGGCGCCGCGCTCGTGGCCCACGTCCCCACGATCATGCTGCCGGAGGAGGTCCGGCTCGAGATCAACGAGGGCAAGGAGATCACCCTGGTGCCGGGCCTGCACCGGATCAAGCAGGAGAACCTCGACCGGCTCAAGCCCGATGCCGTGATCGTGTTCGACACGCACTGGGAGTCGACGTTCGAGCACATCGTGACGGCGCACGAGCGCCGGCAGGGCAAGTTCACGAGCCACGAGCTGCCCAGAGGCATGAGGCAGATCCCCTACGACATGCCCGGCGACCCCGAGCTCGCCCGGCTGATCGAGAAGCAGGCCGAGGGCCGCGACGACTGCTGGATCCTCGCGAACGACGACCCGTACCTGCCGCTGTTCTACGGGACCGTGAACATCTGGACGTTCCTGGGCGACCCGGACACGGCTTGGCTCTCCGTGGCTCTGAACCAGTGCTGCGACATGAACGACTTCCTGCTGTTCGGCGAGTTGATCGGCAACGCGATCGAGCAAAGCGACCGGCGGGTGGTGCTTCTTGCCTCGGGTGGGATGACCCACCGGTTCTTCAACTTCAAGGACCTGCGCAAACGCGAGAGCCAGAAGGCGCCCGACAACATCTATGACCGCGCGTACTACGACGCGGACATGGAGGTGCTCGGCAAGTTCGAGAAGGGCGACCACGCCGGCGTGATCGACGGCATGTCCGACTACCGCAAGGCGTACCCCGAGGGGCATTTCGGTCACTACCTGATGATGGCCGGGGCGCTCGGCGGGCGGGCGTGGACGGCGCCGGGGGAGCGGTTCAGCGAGTACGAGGCCTCGGTGGGCACGGGCCAGGTGCACGTGTGGTTCGAGCAGCCGGAGGGCGGCTGGACCGCGTAGCGCGGGTCGGGGTACAACGACAGACCGTTCGGGAGGGGGTTGTCGTGGAAGAGAAGGTCACGGAGGGCGACCGCGTCGTCGGGGAAGGATATGAACGCCTCGGCGCCAAGAAGCTCTCGCTGGTCGACGTGCTGGCCCAGTCGGTCGGGTTCATGGGCCCGGTGTTCAGCGCAGCGTTCATCATCCCGCTGATCATAGGGGTGAACGCCGCGGCCCGGGGCGCGGGCACGTCGGCGCCGCTCGCCGTGCTGCTCGCGGCCATCGGCGTGTTCGCGCTCGGGTGGATCGTGGCGCAGTACGCCAAGCGGATCCACGCGGCGGGCTCGCTGTACGACTACGTGTCGAACGGCCTCGGGCGCACCGTGGGCGCGGCGACCGGATGGCTGTACTACGCGGGGACGATCATCCTGACGATCGGCCTCGGCGTCCTGATCGGCGGGTACATCCACGACAACCTGTGGCCCGGGCTGTTCAACGGCGACTTCGCGCCGGGTCCGATCTGGATGTGGGACGCGATCCTGACGGTGGGCCTGTTCGCGGTCCTGTACTTCGGAGTGCAGATCTCCACGCGGGTACAGTTGACGCTCGCGCTGGTCTCGGTCGTGGTCGTGCTGATCTTCTTCGTCACCGTGATCATCGACCTGGGGAGCGCGAACGACCTCGGGAAGGCGTTCGACCCGACGCCGTCGCCCGGCGGGTTCAGCGGGATCCTGTTCGGCGTCTTGTACGGCGTGCTGATCTTCGTCGGGTTCGAGACCGCGGCGAACCTTGCCGAGGAGACCGCGGAGCCCAAGCGCTCGATCCCGCGGGCCGTGCTCGGCGCGGTCGTGATCGTGTCGATCTTCTACCTGATCGCCTCGTACGCCGAGGTCGCCGGGTTCGGGTTCGACCTGTCGGTCATCACGAGTCCCGAGGTGGCGGGGGCGCCGCTGTTCGCGCTCGGCGCACCGGGCTCGCCCTCCGGATCGGAGTTCTGGCTGAAGGTCCTGCTCGTCGTGGTGTTCTTCGACATGCTGGCGGTGTACGTGGGGGCGGCGGTCGCCTCTACGAGGGGGACGTTCGCCATGGCGCGGGACCGCCGGCTGCCCGGCGCGCTCGCATCGGTGTCGAAGCGCTACGGGACGCCGACCGGCGCGATCGTGCTCCTGATCGCGCTCCAGGTGGTCCTGATCATCGTGGCCGAGGGCAACGACTCGCTTTTGGTGCTGGCTCCGGGCCTGCCGCACTACTTCTCGATCTTCGTGTGGTGCTCGACGTTCGGCGGGTTCGCGCTGCTGGTCGTGTACTTCCTGATGTCCGTCGGTTCGCTGCGGGGGCTCGCGGGCTCGGGGGGGTTCGGGGGCATCGTGATCGCGGCGATCCTGGGGATCCTGATCTCGGGCGCGGCGATCTTCGGCTCGTTCTACAAGGTGACGAGCCCGACGCTGATCGCGCCGTGGGCCGCGCTGATCTGGTTCGCGATCGGCCTGGTCCTGATGGTGCTCGTGCGCGGCCGCGAGCCGGCGAGCGAGACGCTCGGCGACCTCCGATCGGAGAGCGGCCTCTGAGCGAGGCGCCTTGACGGACGGGGTGGCGCGGCCGGCGTCGCCCCGGCTCGTCCTGATCCTGTCCGAGAACTGGACCCTGTGGCCGCCCGGCGACGTCCGGGCTCTGGTCGACGCGGCGGTCGAGGCCGAGGAGGCCGGGTTCGACGCCGTGATGATGAGCGAGCACGTGGTGCTGGGTCCCGGCGCCGACGCCGAGGGCGTGCCGTCGAACCCCCGGGACTACGCTCTGCCCGGGAACCAGGACCCGGCGACGCCGTGGCCGGATCCGCTGGCGGTGCTGGTGGCGGCCGCCGCAGTCACGGCTCGGCTCCGGCTGGTCGCCGGCTCGATCATCGCGCCTTTGAGACATCCGCTGCTGCTCGCGAAGCAGCTCGCGACGGTGGACCTGCTATCGAGGGGCCGGCTCGTGGTCCAGCCCACGGTGAGCTGGCACCGTCCCGAGTACGAGGCGCTCGACGTGCCGTTCGAGAAGCGAGGCGAACTCCTCGACGAGCACCTGGCGGCGTGGCAGACGCTGTGGAGCGACTCGCCCGCGTCATTCGAGGGCAGGCATTACCGGTTCGCGGACGTGACCCTCGAGCCCAAACCGTACCGGCCGGAGGGACCGGTGCTGTGGTTCGGCGGCGAGACCGTGCACCCGCGGTTGCTTCGTCGGCTGGTCGAGTACGGGAGCGGGTTCAACCCGCTCGGCAGGCCGAGCGACGAGGATCTCGAGCGGTTGCGTTCGGCGTTCTCGGCTGCAGGTCGCGACGTGTCCGAGCTCGAGATGGTCGGCGGGACGAGGGGACGGTTCCCGAACGCCGACAGGGTGGCCGATCTCGGAGAAGCGCTCGCCTCGATCCCGGAGCAGTTCGAACGCGGGTTCACCACGATCTGCATCAAGCCGTCGCAGTTCATCGACGACCCGGCCGTGTTCGGCGCGTTCTGCCGCGAGGTCGTCGAGCGCGTGGGGTTCATGGCGGCATAGTCCTTCGACATGGCTGGGCCATCACCCGCCGACCCGTGCGGTCGCGCGGTTGGGCGACGAACACTCAGGCCGTGTCCAGCTCCTCGATCGTCGCCTTGGATGGCGAGCGCTCGCCCTGCAGGCGCGTCCCCGTTCGCTGAGCTTCGCGCATGACCCGGAGCACGTTACGACCGGCGATCTTCATGACGTCCTCGTCGCCGTAGCCTCGGCTCGCCAGCTCCTCGAACAGCACCGGATACCGGGACACGTCCTCGAGCCCTTCGGGCATCGTCTGGGCGCCGTCGAAGTCGCTTCCGATCCCGACGTGGTCGATCCCGGCAACCTCGCGGACGTGATCGATGTGGTCGGCCACCTCGGACACGGTGGCCGGCGGTCCCGGGTTCGCCTCGAACCACGCGTCCATCGCCACTCGAACGGCCTCGGGATCGTCGGGATGCTCAGCCCGAACGCGCCGAGCCTCGGCCCAGCCCTCCTGATTGAACTCGGCTCCCTCAGCTGCGACGAACGACGGCACGAACGTCACCATGACCACGCCGCCGGTCCGGCCGACCACCTCGAGGACGTCGTCGGGCACGTTCCTCGGCACGTCGCACAGGGCCCGAGCCGAGGAGTGGGAGAAGATGACCGGCGCCTCGCTGACCTCGATCGCCTGGCGCATCGTGTCGTCCGAGGTGTGACTCAGGTCGACGAGCCAGCCGCACCGGCTCACCTCGCGGACGACCTCCTCCCCGAACCTTGTCAGCCCGCCGTGCGAACGCTCACCGGTGGCCGAGTCGGCCCACGGCGTGTCGTCGTTGTGCGTGAGCGTCAGGTAACCCAGGCCGATCTCGGCCAGGACCCTGAGCGTCCCGAGTGAGCCCCCGATCGCGTGGCCGCCCTCGACACCGATCATCGACGCGACCCGCCCGGCGGCGGCGATCCGCTCGACCTCGTCGGCCGACCGGACGAACTCGAGCCGGTCGGGGTTGCGGCGGACGAGATCGAGGAGGGCGTCGATCTGCTCGAACGTCATGGTGACGGCGCGGTCCGCCGGCAGGTCCGAGGGCACGTACACAGACCAGAACTGGCCGCCCACGCCGCCTGCGGTCATGCGCGGCAGGTCGGTCATGAGGGTCGGGTCGGCGGGATCGCGGCCCTGCCGAAGCTCCCACAGCAAGTCGTTGTGGCCGTCGATAAGGGGAGCGGAGCGAAGGAGGTCGAGCAAGGCAATCGGATGCTACCCGGCCGATCTATCAACCAGCCGAACGCGTCGAGCCTTCAGATCGACGGTGAGGAAGACCGGACGCTCCCGGCGGTCCCGGTCGGTATGTTGCGGGGCATCTTGGCCGATAGCGGGGGTGCGGGATGAGCGAACGGAGCCCTGAAGCCCAGTTCCAGTTGGCGAACGAACGGACGTATCTGGCGTGGCTGCGGACGGCGCTCGCACTCGTCGCCTCGGGCGTCGCAGCTGCACGGCTCCTGGCGGGACAGACGCTCCATTGGGCGTGGGAGACGGTTGGGGTGCTCCTCATCCTGGCGGGAGTCGTGACCGCTGCCCTCGCGCGGCGCCGCTGGCGGGCGATGGACGCCGCGATCCGCGAAGGCGAGCCCCTGCCGGCTCCGGGGATCGCCGTCTTGATCGCCGGCGTCATCGTGATCTCCGGGCTCATCACCGCCGCGCTCCTGCTCGGAACGGACCCCGGACACGTTCCATGATCGACCACAACGCGGATCGATCAATCGATCTCAGCCGTTCGGGCCGTCAACCTCATAGGTCGGAGGCCCTTCCCCGCCCGTCCTGATCACGATGCTCTTCGACGGACCGCCCGAGGGAGTGGACTCGCGATGCACGAGCCCACTCGGGATCACCAGGAACTCACCCTCGCTCGCATCGACGACGTCCGATCCCTCCTCGCCGAACTCGATCACGACGGTCCCCGACAGCACGTACACGATCGTGTCGGCCTCGCCGTGGTGGTGCCAGCCACTCGTGACGCCCGGCTCGGTCGTGGAGCGGCCGGCCCACAACCCAGGCTTGGCGAACGCCTCCTCACGCAGGATGCCGGGCTGGCTGTCGGTGTTCGCGAGCTCATCGGGTCCGATCCTCGTCGCCGCGAGCCGTTCGCTCATGCGTTCGCCTCCTCAGATGACATCGAAGTAGCGCCGGCGCTCCCATTCGGAGACCGCATCGGCGGCAAGGAAGCGCTCCCATTCCCAGCGTCCCGCCTCGGCGTAGTGCGCGACGACGTCCTTGCCGAGCGCGTCCGCAGCAAAGGCGCCGTCGCGGAGCCGCTCGACCGCCTCGCCGAGCGTGCGGGGAAGCGGCCGGACCGGCCGGTCGTAGTCGCGGCCCATCAGCGGCTCGCCGGGGTCGGTCTGGTTCTCGATCCCGTCGAGCGCCGACCCGAGCAGCGCCGCGATCGCGAGGTACGGGTTCACGTCGGCGCCCGGCACGCGCCATTCGAGTCGGGTGGACTCGGCCGACTCGACCAGCACGCGGCATGAGACCATCCGGCTGTCGAATCCCCACGACAGGCCGTTGCCCGAGAACTCGCCGCTGTTCGTTCGCCGGTAGGAGTTCACGGTCGGCGCGTAGAACGCCATGAGCTCGGGCGCGCGTTCGAGCACGCCGCCGATCGCGTGGCGGAGCGTGGCCGAGATCCGGTCGGCCTCGTCGTCGTCGGCGAACACGTTCCTGCCGTCGCCGTCGACCAGCGACAGGTGCAGGTGGCACGACGAGCCGGTCGTGTCGCCGAACGGCCGCGCCATGAACGTGACCGCCATCCCCTCGGACGCGGCGAACGCGCGCATCGCGAGCTTGAACAGCATGTGCCGGTCGGCCATCTCGAGCGCGTCCCGGTACTCGAGGTTGATCTCCCACTGGCCGAGACCCCACTCGACCTGGCTGGTCCACGGGCCGAGGTTCGACCCGGCCAGGCCGTCCCGGACGCGCGAGAAGAACGCCTCGTACCGGTCGCCGGCCTGGATCGTGTAGTCGGCGCGCGCGAGCGTCGTGGGGAGCAGCGACTCGTAGCCGTTGCGCCGGCCGTCGTCGTAGCTGCCGTGGTACATCGCGAACTCGAGCTCGCTGGCCACCTGCGGCTTCATGCCGGCCGCGGTCACGCGTTCGATCTGTCGCCGCAGGATCGTCCGGGGCGCGATCGGCGCCAGCTCGTCCGAACCCATCTCGACGAAGTCGGCAACGCAGATCGCCGTTCGATCGAGCCAGGCCGCGCCGCGGAGCGTGCCGAGGTCCGGGACCAGCCGAACATCGTGCCAGCCGGTGTGGTGGCCGGTGTACTCCTGCTCCGGGCCGGGCCACTGGTCGAGGTCCCAGCCGAGGACGCACGAGCTGAGCGGGATGCCCTCGTGCACCACACGCCGGAACACGTCGACCGGCACGCGCTTGCCGACCGGCCGCCCGGTCACGTCCGACGACGTCACGACCACCGTCGCGAACGCGTCCAGATCGTCCACGGCCAGCGGAGCGTCCGTCATCGCGTCAGCCACCCACCGTCGACCGGCAACACCGCACCGGTGATGAACGACGCGTCGTCCGAGAGTAGGAACGAGATCGCCGCCGCCACGTCCTCGGGCTCGCCTACGCGGGGTACCAGCATGCGGTCCTTCATGAAGTTCCAGGCCTCTGGCGAGCGCAGGTCGCCACCGGGGATGAACGAGGTCGCGATGGGACCGGGCGCCACCGCGTTCACGCGGATGCTGCGGTCGGCGAGCTCGACCGCCAGCGCCTTCGTCAGCATCTTCACGCCGCCCTTCGACGCGTTGTAGTGGACCTGTGGGTGGCCGCTCGAGGCGACCACCACCTCGGCCTCGATCGTGGCGAGATTCACGATCGCGCCGCCGCCGGCCTGGGCGATCGCAGGGGCGACCGCCTTCGTCACGATGTACATCCCCTTGAGGTTGGTGTCCAGGACGAGGTCCCACTCCTCCTCGGAGAGCTCGTCCAGCGGCGACATCCGTACCAGGCCGGCGTTGTTGACGAGGTGCCGCAACTCCCCGAACGCGGCAAGCGCGCCGTCCCGCGCCGCCTCGACCTGCGTTCGGTCGCGTACGTCGGCCTCGAGCGCGGCCGCGATCCCGCCCGCCTCCGAGATGGTCTTGGCCGTCGCCTCGGCCGCCGCGAGGTCGACGTCCACGATCGCGACCGGCGCACCCTCGGCCGCGAGCCGCATCGCGGTCGCACGACCGATGCCCGAACCCGCCCCGGTGACCAACGCAGGCCGACCCGAATGGTCGAAGCTCATGCGGACTCCCACGCGGTCTCGGTCAGGTCGACAGCCAGCCCGCCGCCATCGGCGACCAGCGTCGTCCCCGTGACGTACGAGGACTCGTTGCTCGCGAGGAAGAGGCAGCACGCGGCCATCTCGTCGGCGGTCGCGGCCCTGCGCAGAGGGGTGTGCCGTGTCACGACGCCGTACGCGTCCTCGATCGAGGTCGCGGTCTCGCCGATCAGGCTCTCCATCGCTCGGTCGCCCATCTCCGTGACGACCCAGCCGGGAAGGAGCGCGTTCGCGCGGATCCCCCTCGGCCCGTAGTCGACCGCGAGTGACCGCGTGAGCCCGAGGAGCGCGGCCTTCGACGCCTGGTACGCGACGCCCTCGGTGCCGCTCGCGAGCGCGGAGACGCTCGAGACCAGGACGATCGTGCCCTTGCCCCGTTCGAGCAGGGAGGGGAGCGCCGCGCGGACCAGACGGAACGCGCCGGTAACGTTCACGTCGAAGGTTCGTTCCCAGCGCTCGTCGTCCACGTCCCCCGTGGCGCCGCCGAACCCGATGCCGGCGTTCGCCACCACGACGTCCAGCCCGCCAAAGGCCTCTCGCGCGACGGAGACGGCCTCGGTCACGTGCCCGGGATCGGCCGTGTCGCCCACGACCGCGCGGCCGCCGACCTCGGCGGCGACGGCCTCGAGGGGCTCGGGGCGGCGGCCGGTCACGACCACCTTGGCGCCCTCGCGCGCGAACAGCCGGGCCGTGGCGGCGCCGATCCCCGTCCCGCCGCCGCTGATGATCGCCACCCGGTCCTCGAGCCGCATGCGGCATAGTCTGCCGTATCGGCTCGACCGGCGAGGTGACGGCCCGAATGGCGAACATGCACCCGCTCCGGCGGGAGGATCATCCCGAGCTCGAGGAGCTGTTCCAGCTGTACGACGACACGATGTCGTTCGTCCCCAACAGCCTGTTCACGATGGCCCGCCGCCCCGAGATCCTCCGGGCGTTCAGTGACCTCATCACGCAGATCTGGCGCACGGGCACGGTCCCGGTCGGCTTGAAGCCGCTGGTGGCGATCGTCGCCAGCACCGCCGCCGGCTGCCGCTACTGCCAGGCGCACGAGACCGTCGACGCGAAGATGCGCGGCGTCGACGATGCCAAGATCGCGGCGATCGGGGACTTCGAACGCTCGCCCCTGTACGACGAGGGCGAGCGGGCGGCGCTCCGCTTCGCCCGCGACGCGAGCGTGGCGCCGAACGCCGTCACCCCCGAACACTTCGCGGACCTCAGACGGCACTGGGACGACGGCGAGATCGTCGAGATCCTCGCGGTGGTCGGGCTGTTCGGGTTCCTGAACCGCTGGAACGACTCGATGGCGACCGACCTCGAGGACGTCCCGGCCGCGTTCGCCGGCCGCACGATCGGCCCGAGCGGTTGGGACCCGGGCAAGCACCGATGACCGTCGGGGAGCAGGTCACGCTCGAGGAGCTCGAACGCGATCCGTATCCGATCTACGAGCGCCTGCGCGACGAGGAGCCGGTCTCCTGGGTCCCCGCTGTCCAGCTGTGGCTCGTCACGCGCTACGAGGACGTTCGGACCGTCGACCTCACGCCCGAGGTGTTCACGGCGGCCACCGACCCGTCCACCTTGAATCGCACGATGGGCGTGAACATGCTCGGCTCCGAGGGGCCGGACCAGCAGCGGGTCCGGCGGGTGGTCGAGCCGCCGTTCCGCCCGCGCGACGTAGAGGAGCGCACCGAGGGCATGATCCCGGCGCTCGCCAACGAGTTGATCGACGGGTTCGAGTCGCGAGGCGAGTGCGACCTGTTCCGAGAGTTCGCCGACCCGATGAGCGTTCGCTCGCTCCGGTTCATGCTCGGCTTGGACGAGGTGGCGTGGGAGGACCTCTTGCGCTGGAACGAGGGTCTGATGCCCGGCCTCGCGAACTTCGAGGGCGATCCCAAGAAGCAGTCGCCTGCCGACCAGGCGAGCTCGGCGCTGTCCGAGGTGATCGAGCGGGTGCTCGACCGGCTCGAGACCGAGCCCGACGGCTCGGTGCTGTCGTCCATGCTCCACCATGAAGATGACGGCGACCGCATGAGCCGAAACGAGATCGTCGCGAACACCAAGCTGATGCTCTCTGGCGGCCTCCAGGAACCCCGCGACCTCATCGCGCTCGTCGTGCTCGCGCTCGGCGACCACCCCGAGCAGCTGGAGGAGATCCGAACCGACCGGCGGCTGATCAAGGCCGCGGTGGAGGAGGCGCTGCGCTGGGCCGGCCCGGTCGGGACCTCGACCCGCCAGACCACGCGAGCGACCGAGCTGGCGGGCGTCGAGCTCGAGCCCGGTGCGCTGATCGGCGCGGTGCTCTCATCGGCGAACCGGGACCCGCGCCGCTTCTCCGACCCGGACCGATTCGACATCCATCGCAAGGAGGGCGCGCATCTGGCGTTCGCGGTCGGTACCCACTTCTGCCTGGGCGCGTGGTTCGGGCGCCATCTCGCGCGCGTCTCGCTCGAGATCCTGCTCGACCGGCTGCCGAACCTCAGGCTCGACCCCGACCGCCCGGCCACGCTCGGCGGTTGGGAGTTCCGAGCCCCGGACTCGACC
>Ga0075433_10001282_pt1 | contig 18351 bp, 21 predicted proteins | sample RhiMethybrSRZTD2_FD_75299 | JGI IMG/M metagenome (GOLD analysis project Ga0075433, IMG submission 75299) | Populus rhizosphere microbial communities from Tennessee, USA - Rhizosphere MetaG P. TD hybrid SRZTD2 | ecosystem: Host-associated > Plants > Roots > Rhizosphere > Soil | place: USA... | reverse complement strand
GTCCCGTGAGAAAGGACTTATCGGAATGAGAGTGTTTGCTATCGCCGCGGCGTTCAGCCTGATGCTGGCTCCCGGTGCGTTTGCCCAGGCGCCGGCCGGGCAGAAGCCGCCAGCGCCGGCCGCGCCGGCAACGCAAAAGCCTCCTGGGCCCGCAGCGCCCGCCAGCCCCGCGGCGCCGCCGGCTCGCTTTCAGGACGGCCTCAAGTACGCCTACGTCAACATGCAGGCCATCGCCCAGCAGTCGGCTGAAGGCAAGACGCTCGCCGACAGGCTGAAGACGGCACAGGACGCGAAGCAGCGCGAGCTGCAGGACAAGAACAAGAACCTGCAGGCGATGCAGCAGAAGCTCGATCAGGGCGGCAGCGTGCTGAGCGAGGCCGCACGCACACAGCTGCAGACCGACATCGACCGCACGCAGCGCGATCTCCAGCGCGCCAGCGAAGACGCGCAGGAAGAGCTGCAGAAGCTCGCGCAGCAGGTGGAAGAAGACTTCACCCGCAAGGTGCTGCCGATCGTCGACAAGGTGGCCAAAGAGAAGCAGGTGCACTTCGTGTTCAACGCCGCACAGAGCGGTCTCATCTGGGCCGATCCCGGCATGGACCTGACGACGGAAGTGATCGCGGCGTTGAACGGCAGCAAACCCGCGGCGCCGGCGGCCGCGCCGTCGAAGTAACGGACTCGCGATTCCAGGCGCCGCTCCTACGTGAGTCTGGTGCCTGGAATGTTGAGCCCGGAACAGGTCTGTGTCAGTCGATCTCCCCGCACTGCTCGATCGCATCTACTACCGCTACCCGTCTTTCTTCATCGACGCCATCGCCGAGCACGAGATCGGCCACCGCCTCGTCGGCATCAAGAACGTCACCTCCAACGAGGAGTTTTTTCAGGGACATTTCCCCGGCTCGCCGTTGATGCCGGCGGTCTTGACGATCGAAGCCCTCACCCAGGTTGCCGCCGTGCTGATCCTCGAGCGCGAGTCGATACCGCCGACCACGCGTGTGTGGCTGCGCGGCGTCAACGAAGCGAAGTTCAGGCGGCATGTGGTGCCGGGCGATCGCCTGCGGCTGGAGGTGACCCTCGGGCGCGTGCGTCCGCCGCTTGCGACCGTGCAGGCGCAGGCGACGGTCGATGGCCAAGTGGTGGCCGAGGCCGAGTTGCTCCTGGGCGTCGAGCTCGGCGCGGCGTTCATCGATCCGTCCGCGTACGTCCATCCGTCGGCGGTCGTCGGCGAAGGCTCGACGATCGGGCCGGCGGCGGTGATCGGTCCCGATGTGACGATCGGCAAGCGCTGTCAGATCGGCGCGTCGGTCGTGATCGAAGGCTGGACCGAGATCGGCGACGACACCCAGATCTATCCGATGGCGTCGATGGGACTCGCACCGCAGGATCTGAAGTATCGCGGCGAGCGCACGAAGCTGACGGTTGGCCGCAAGAACATCTTCAGAGAGTTCGTCACGATCAATCGCGGCACGGCCGGCGGCGGCGGAGAGACGTCGATCGGCGACGACAATCTGTTCATGGCCTACGTGCATGTCGCCCACGACTGCCGCGTCGGCAGCCACACCATCTTCGGGCCGCACGCGACCCTGGGCGGCCACGTCCACGTCGAGGATTGTGCAAATATCAGCGCTGGATCGGCCGTGCATCAGTTCTGCCGGGTGGGGCAGCACGCGTTTATCGGCGGCTATTCGGTGGTCACCAAGGATGCACTGCCATTCGGCCGCACGATCGGCAGCCGGCCGGCGCGCATCTTCGGGGTCAATACGATCGGCTTGTCGCGTCGTGGCTTCACGACAGCCACCATCGCGCAGCTGCGGCACGCATTCCGTTACCTGCTTCAGTCGAAGCTCAATACGACGCGAGCGTTAGCCACGATCGAGCAAGACGAGTCGCTCTCAGCCAACGAGATTCGCTATCTGGTCGACTTCATTCGCCACTCGCAGCGCGGCGTCATCCTGCGTCGTCCCACCCGCCGCGCCGAAGAGCTCGTCGCCGACGAATGAAGCTCGGAATCATTGCCGGCAACGGTCGCTTTCCGTTCCTCGTGCTCGAGGCTGCGCGCACGCAGGGACACGACGTCACGATCATCGCCATCAAAGAGGAGACCTTTCCCGAGCTGAACGATGCCGCCAAGCGTCACGCGGCGGCCATTCATTGGATCTCGCTCGGGCATCTCGGCAAGTGCATCAACCTGCTCACCGAAGCCGGTGCCACCACTGCAGTCATGGCAGGACAGGTGAAGCACACCAAGATCTTCGCCGGCGTCGTGCCCGACCGGATGTTTCTCGGCGCCCTCATGAGCCTGACCACGAGGAGCACCGATGGCCTCATAGGTGCTGTCGCCAAGGTGATGAAGGAGAACGGTATCGATCTCATCGACTCGACGACGCTCCTCACCCCGCTCTTGGCGAAGGTCGGCGTCCTCACCCGCCGGGCACCAACCGACGATGAGCTGCGCGACTTCGAATTCGGGTACCAGATGGCCGACGTCATCGCCGGTCTCGACATCGGGCAGACGATCGCCGTGAAGCATCAAGCGGTCGTGGCCGTGGAAGCGATGGAGGGCACCGACGAGGTCATCGGCCGCGCCGGCCATCTCGCCGGGCCCGGCGTGCGCATCATCAAGGTGGCCAAACCGAAACAGGACATGCGGTTCGATGTGCCGGTCATCGGGTTCGCCACGATTCAAGCGATGCGAGTGGCGGGCGCCAGTGCGTTGTCGGTCGATGCCGGCAAGACCTTGGTGCTCGACGGCGACGCGGTATTCGCCTCCGCCAACGAAGCGGGCATCGCCATCGTCGGGCGTCCCGTCTCCCGTCCGCAATGACGTCGAAGCTGCGCATCGCTGTGATCGGCGTCGGCCATCTTGGCCAGCATCATGCCCGTCTGCTCGCCACGATGGACGACGTCGATCTCGTCGGGGTCGTGGACATCAAGCCGGGACGCGCCGACGAGATCGCCGCCAAGTACGGCGCGCGCGCGTTCATGGCTGCGTCCGATGTGCTCGGACGAGTGGATGCCGTATCGGTGGCCGTGCCCACCATCTCGCATCTGGCGATTGCGATGCCCTTCATCGAGGCAGGGGTCTCGGTACTCGTCGAGAAGCCGATCGCGGTATCGGTGGACGACGCCGATCGACTGGTGGACGCGGCCGAACGCTGCGGCGTGATTCTCGCCGCCGGTCACACCGAGCGATTCAATCCGGCAGTCGTCGCGGCGCTGCCGCTCGTCACCGATCCCCGGTTCGTCGAGATCCATCGGCTCGGGACCTTTCCCGAGCGAAGTCTGGACATCGACGTCGTCTTCGATCTGATGATTCACGATCTGGATCTGCTGCTGGCGTCGGTGCGTTCCGACGTCGTCTCGGTGGAGGCCGTCGGCGTGAATGTGCTGACGCCGCGTACCGACATCGCCAACGCGAGGTTGCGCTTTGCATCGGGCTGCGTCGCCAACGTGACCGCAAGCCGGATCAGCCGCGACCGCGTGCGAAAGGTACGATTTTTCCAACACGACTCGTATGTATCGATCGACTACGCGGCTCAGGAGGTGGAGGTCTATCGCCTGGCCACGGGCGAGGCGGGCGAGGTGCGTCCCGTGATTCAGGGAGGGAAGCTCGAGATCGCGAACGAGGAACCGCTGCAGCGCGAGCTGAGGGATTTCGTCGATGCCGTGCGGACGCGACGAGAACCTGGAGTATCGGGCCGCGCCGGGCGCGATGCGCTGGCGCTGGCGACGCGAGTGGCCGAGGCGATGGAATCGGCGGTGTGATGCACATGAACACGTCGACCACATTCGACCGTTACATGGAACGTATCGAGGCCGGCGAACGGTTGTCGGCCAGCGAGATTCAGGAGTTGGCCACGACGCCGGACATTCTGCCGCTTGGCATGTTGGCCGACACCGCACGACGCCGCTGGCACGGGGCGCGCACGACCTTCGTGCGGGTGGCGACGTATCCGCTGGACGGCGTCATTCAGGGAGTCATTCAGGTCGTGCCAGCGCAAGCGAAAGAGATCAGGATCACCGGATCGCCTGAACACCTCTCTCAGGCGCTCGACGCACTGGCCCAGGCCAAGAAGACCGCTGGTGGGCGCACGATCTCGGCGTTCTCGTGGATCGACGCCGAACGATTCGCCGGTGATGGACAGAAGCCAGTGCGAGAGGTCTTGACGTCGCTGCGCGCGGCCGGCCTTGATGGGTTTGCCGAGCTGCCGCTCGATCGCATGCAGGACATCGAGGCGGCGATCGATCATCTCGCGTCTGCTGGATTCGATCGGATGCGCCTGACCGTCGACAAACTCGCCGCCTCTGAGCGAACGGCCTTGTTCGTTCGCGCGCAGCAGGTGCAGCAGCGGCTGGGATGTGTGCAGGCGATCAACCCGCTGCCGATGACGTTGGCCACGTTTCGTCCCACCACCGGGTATGAGGACGTGAAGACCGTGGCGATCGCGAGACTCGCGGCACCAGACGTGCCGACGATCCAGGTCGACTGGCTGCGCTACGGTCCGAAGCTCGCGCAAGTGGCGCTGACGTTCGGGGCCGACGACATCGACGGCATCTCGCCTTCCGACGATGCGCCGGAGGGACGCCGGCGCGCACCGCTCGAAGAGGTGCGCGGCAATATCGAGGCGGCCGGTTATTCGCCCGTCGAGCGCGACGGACGGTTTACTGTCTGAATGATCACGATGCCACCAACTCAAAAGTCAAAACTCAAAACTCAAAAACCCGCAGTTTTCGCGTTTCGCCTTTTTTGAGTTTTGCGTTTTGAGTCTTGAGTTTTGAGTTTTGAGTTGGTAAAGCCGCTTCGGATCGGTGCGGTCGGGTACCTGAATGCGCGGCCTCTGACGTGGGCACTCGACCGCGATCCAGATCGGTGGCACGTGCGGTATGACGTGCCCTCGGTCTGTGCCGCACTGCTCTATGCGGGAGAAGTCGATCTGGGGCTCGTTCCATCGGTCGAGTACTTGAGCGCGCCCGACTACCGCATGGTTCCTGGGATCGGCGTCGGGTCGCGCGGACCGGTGGCGTCGGTCGCGATGTACACGAGTCGCGCCGTCTCAGACATCACGAGCATTGCGCTCGACACCAGCTCGCGCACCTCGGTCGCGCTCATTCGTGTATTGTGCCGCCATCACTTCCGCATCGACCCCGGGTTCGTGCCTCACGGGCCGAGTCTGGCCGCGATGACTCGGGTGGCGGACGCGGCGCTGCTCATCGGCGATCCGGCGTTCGACGCCGACCATCAGTCGCTTGGCCTCCAGAAGATCGATTTGGGCGAAGAGTGGGGCAAGATGACGGGTCTGCCGTTCATCTACGCGGCGTGGACCGGCCGTACTGGCGCCGCGAATGCGGATGACGTGCGCGCGCTTCAAGAAGCACAGGCTGAGGGACTCCGTGCCGCCGAGGCGATTGCGGCGGAATACGGCCGCGGCGACGATCGGCGCACCGCGAAGGCGCTGGCGTACCTAAGGGATAATGTGAAATACGGCATCGGGCCGGACGAAGCCAAAGGACTGCAGTTGTTCTTGGACTACGCAGCAGATCTGGGGCTAGCGCCGGCAAGACGCCGCCTCGAGTTCTATTGATGGTGAATACGATCGCGAAGAAAGTGCTCGACGGCGGACGCCTGGACGCGTCTGAGGCGCTCGAGCTCTATCGGCATGCGCCGACGCATCTGCTCGGCCATCTTGCGGACACGATTCGCGGCCGCAAGCATCCCGAGCGCATCGTCACCTACATCATCGATCGCAACGTCAACTACACGAACATCTGCGTCGCGCGATGCAACTTCTGCGCGTTCTACAGGCCGGTTGGATCGACTGAAGGGTACGTGCTCGGCTTCGAGGAGATCTTCCACAAGATCGACGAGACGATCGCCGTCGGCGGCAATCAGCTCCTGCTGCAGGGCGGGCACAATCCCGACCTGCCGATTCAGTGGTACGAGGATCTGTTCCGCGCGGTGAAGACGCGATACCCGGAGTTCAAGCTGCATGCGCTCTCTCCGCCCGAGGTGCTGCACATCTCGAAGCTGAATCGTGTGCCGGTGCCGACGGTGATCGAACGGCTGGTCGCGTCTGGTCTCGACAGCATTCCTGGCGGCGGCGCGGAGATCCTCGTCGATCGCGTGCGGCGTCTCCTCAACTGCTACAGCAAAGCGACGACCGATGAATGGCTCGACGTGATGCGCCAGGCGCACCATGCTGGTCTGCGGACGACGGCGACGATGATGTATGGCACGGTGGAGACGGATGAAGAGCGCATCGAGCACATGATGCGCCTGCGCGATCTGCAGGACGAGACCGGCGGGTTCACCGCGTTCATCACCTGGAGCTATCAGCCCGAGCACACGGAACACGGCGGCTACGAGGCGACCGGCGTCGACTACCTGCGCACGCTGGCGCTGTCGCGGATTGTGCTCGACAACTTCGACAACCTGCAGGCCTCATGGGTCACGCAGGGTGGGAAGGTGGGGCAGCTCAGTCTCGCCTTCGGTGCCAACGACATGGGCAGCGTGATGATCGAAGAGAACGTCGTTCGCGCGGCGGGCGCCGCCTACTGCATGGACGAGCTCGAGATCGTGGTGAATATCGAGGATGCGGGCTTCACGCCGAAGCGGCGCAACATGCACTACGAGATCCTCGGCGATCCGATCTTCCGCGAGCGCGACGTGCCGCGGATGCTCTCGCTCGCCACCGCACGCACCGACGGCGACACCTCCGTGCCCGAGGAGCTTCGCAACTACGAGGCACGCAGCCGCGCCGGCAAGACGCTCCGGCTCGCGCCCTAGCATCGCGAACGGGCGAAGGGCGGTCGATGCACACCTATAGTGCGCAATGGATCGTCCCGATCGTCGGCCCACCGATTCACAACGGATTCATCACCGTCAATCACGAGGACCGGATCGAGACGATCGGCGGCGGCAGCCCCGCGCATGCGACGGCGCTCGGCAACGTCGTGATCCTGCCGGTGCTGGTCAACGCGCATACGCATCTCGAGCTCTCGTTTCTGCGCGGGCGCGTACCCCCAAGCGACAGCTTCCACGACTGGGTCACCTCGTTGATGCAGTCGCGCCGGTCAATGCGCGATCCGGAATCGCCCGAGATTCTCGACGGCGCTCGTCAAGCGATTGTCGAAGCGAGGCGCACGGGGACGGGGCTCATCGGCGACATCAGCAACACGCTCGTGACGGTCGACTTGCTCCGTGCTGCCACGATGCCGGCGCATGTGTTCTACGAGCAGATTGGCTTCAACATTCCAGATGTGTCAGTCAAGATCGCCGAGGCGCGTGCCGTGGTCACGGCCTTGGCTCGCGACGCAGGTGACGCCATTCGCGTGAGCCTGGCGCCGCATGCGCCGTACTCGGTGTCTCCGGCGCTCTTCAAGGCGATTCGGGCGAGTCTGGATGAAACGCGAGGCTCGGTCACGAGTGTGCATCTGGGGGAGTCGCCGCAGGAAATCCAGTTTCTCCGTGATGGGACCGGACCTGCCCGAACGATGCTCGAGCGGCTTGGCGTGTGGACCGACGAGTGGACACCGCCAGCGGCGTCGCCGGTCGAGTATCTGGCTCGCCTCGGCTTCATCGATGCGTCGACAGCCGTCGTGCACGGCGTGCAGTTCGATGCCGACGATCTCGCTCGACTGAAGGCGATCGGTGCAACGTTGGTGTCGTGTCCACGAAGCAACCGGCACGTGGGCGCGGGATCGCCGCCGCTCGAACGATTCTACGAGTCCGGCGTACGGGTGGCGTTTGGCACCGATAGCCTGGCCAGCGTCGCCGATCTGAACATGTTCAACGAGCTGGCCGAAGCGCGTCGTATCGCGCCAAGCGTGAGTGCTCGCCGCCTGCTCGAGAGCGCGACGGTCAATGGTGCTCGAGCGCTGGGCCGCGACAGCGAGTTCGGCAGCTTCGAGATTGGCAAGCGTTTCGCGATTACGACCGTGCTGCTGCCGGCGCGGCCCGTTTCCGATGTGGAAGAATACCTGGTTGACGGAGTCGAGCCAGAGATGATCAATCGGCTCCCATTGTGACGGCATGAGCAAGCTCGCGACCTACTTGTCGTTCGTTCGATTCAGCCACTCGGTGTTCGCGCTCCCGTTCGCGCTCACTGGCGCGCTGCTGGCCTGGCGCGATCATCCGTTCTCCTGGATGCAGATCGGCTGGATCGTCGTCTGCATGGTGAGCGCGCGCAGTGCGGCGATGGGCTTCAACCGCGTCGTCGACGCGGACTACGATGCGCTGAATCCACGTACCGCGATGCGCGAGCTGCCGCGCGGCGCGATGAGCCGCCGGGAAGCGATTTTGTTCGTTGTCACGTCGTCGGTGGTGTTTCTGTTCGGCGCGTCGAGACTGAGCACGCTGTGCTTCGTGCTGGCGCCAGTCGCGCTCGCGATCGTGTTCTGGTATTCGCTGGCGAAGCGGGTGACGGCGTACACGCAACTGTTCCTCGGTCTGGCCATGGCGGTCGCGCCCGTCGGTGGGTGGATCGCGGCTGGCGGACGCGGGGGCGTCGAGCCGTGGCTGCTTGGTCTCGGCATCGGGTTATGGGTTGGAGGATTCGACATCCTCTACGCGTGTCAGGACGTCGACTTCGATCGCGGCCACGGTCTGCGCTCGATTCCCACGCGCTTCGGCGTGCCGGCGGCAATCGTGCTGTCGCGCGTCATGCACGTCGGCGCTGTCGTCGCGATGGCGGCGCTGTGGCAGGTCGCACGGTTGCCGGCGATGTATCTCGCCGGCGTCGCGGCCGTCGGCGTGCTGCTGTTCTACGAGCAGTCGCTCGTGAGTGCCAACGATCTCTCGCAGGTAAGGAAGGCGTTCGATCTCAACGGGTGGGTCGGCATCATCTACTTCGCTGTGACCGCGCTGGCCTTGTATCTCGGATGACCGCGAAGCAGCAGGCCCCAGGGCTCAGGCCTCAGGCCTCGGGGTTGGGCCGGTATGGTGACGATGACCGGCGCCGCTCCTGATAAGGCGCCGGATCGGATCGCGTCAATGTTCGATGCGATCGCCCCTCGCTACGATCTCCTCAATCATCTTCTCAGCGCGGGCATCGATCGGCGCTGGCGGAAACGTGCCATTGCCTCGCTCGGCCTCACGGGCCGCGAGACGCTGATCGATCTCTGCACCGGCACCGCGGACGTGGCACTCGAAGCGCGACAGGCCGCGCGCGTGCTGGGAGTGGATTTCGCCGGCGCCATGCTGCGGCTCGGTCTCGAGAAGGTGCGAGCCACTCGCCAGGATCGCCGCATCATGCTCGTGCAAGGGGATGCGACATCTATCCCTGCGCCAAGCGCGTGTGCCGATGCAGCAACCGTCGCCTTCGGCATTCGCAACGTGCAGCGGCCCGAGATCGCATGCCGCGAGATGGCCCGTGTGCTTCGACAAGGCGGACGCCTCGCAATTCTCGAGTTCGGCGTGCCGCGCATTCCGGGTATCAGCGCGCTGTACCTCTGGTATTTCAAGCGGGTGCTGCCTCTCGTCGGCCGACTCATCTCTGGCCACGGCGGCGCGTACACGTATCTGCCCGCATCAGTCGGCACGTTCACGCCTCCTGAAGAGTTTGTGACATTACTGCGGCAGTCGGGATTTACCGATATTCAGACCGTCCCACTCACGTTCGGCATCGTCTATCTCTACATCGCATCGCGGAGCGGGAGTTAGGGCGATTGAGGTCTGGGAAGCCACTTATAATTCAGTCGTAGGCCGTTGATCCACTTCGACTTCGAGGAACGCTACCAGGACGAGCAGGTGGTCGGCCGAGGGCTGTCGGTCGGCAACATCGTCGTTCTCTCGATCGTCCTCCACCTGCTCGTGATCCTCCTCCTCCAGTTCGTGCCGCGATTGAACCTGTTCCTGCCCAGTCAGGAGGAGCTCGAGGCTCGGCGTCAGCAACTTCGCGAGCAGGAGCGGGAGCGTCCGCGGTTCGTGTTCATGTCGCCCCGCATCGAGATGCCGGCGCCGCCGAAGAAGGACGTGCCGGAGTCCGATCTGGATCGCCGCGCTCAGGCCCCTCAACGAGCGCTCAAGCCGGACAACCCGCTTCCGTTCGCGCAGGGAAACACACCTGAGCGAATCGACCAGCCGCAGGCGGTGCCGGAGCGGGCGAAGGGTGCCGATACCGCCACGAAGCCCGATAACACACCGCCGCAACCCGAACCCGAGGAGCAGGTCGCGAGGGCGTTGCCGCGAGCCGATCAGGGCATTCGGCGTTCACCGGAGCAATCGCGCCCGGCGCCGGGCGCCTTGGGCGACGCCTTGCGCAACCTGCAGCGCTACGTCCAGAACGAAACGTTCAACAACCCTCAAGGAGGGGCGAACGACCCGGGCACGAGTATTCAGTTCGACAGCAAGGGCGTCGATTTCGGTCCGTGGCTTCGGCGCTTCGTTGCCCAGGTTCGGCGCAACTGGTTCGTTCCCTATGCGGCCATGACCTTCCACGGCCGCGTCGTTCTGCAATTCAACATTCACAAAGACGGCAGCATCACCGACGTCGTCATCGCGTCGCCCTCGGACATCGACGCGTTCACGCGGGCCGCCAACAACGCGATCGTTGGTTCCAATCCCACCGAGCCGCTGCCGACCGCCTATCCCGACCCCGTGGCGTTCTTCACGGTGACGTTCTACTACAACGAACAACCGCCGCTGCGATAGCCACGAAGAACACCAAACTCTAGCCACGAAGAACACGAAGCGCACGAAGACGGACCTAACGTTCGCGTTCTCGAAGCATTACACTGATTCTGGCCCTCGACCTCTCATGCCTCGTCTTCGTGATCTTCGTGACCCAGGCCTTCGCGGCCCGACGCGCACGCAGCAGCTCGGGTTGATCATCGTGCTGGCGGCGCTCGCGATCTACGTCATCATCCGCGTGCATTGAAGGACCGACCGCTTGTCCTTGCCGTGCTTGGTCCGACCGCGACCGGCAAGAGCGCGCTGGCCCTCGCACTGGCCGAGCGATATGGCGGCGAAATCATCAACTGCGACTCAACGGCCGTGTATCGAGGCTTCGACATCGGCACCGACAAGGTGCCGGTCGCGGAGCAACGAGGCATTCCGCATCATCTGATCGACATTGCCGATCCGACCGAGGTCTACACGGCGGCGCAATATGCGCGTGATGCGAGCCGGGCGATCCGCGACATCCACGCGCGCCATGCGCTGCCGATACTGGTTGGCGGTACCGGCTTCTACTATCGGGCGTTGACCCGCGGACTGTTTCCCGGGCCTGGAGCCGATGACGCGCTGCGCGCGCGCCTGGATCGAGTGGCGGCGCGGAAAGGACCTGAGCGCCTTCACCGGATGTTGCGACGCGTCGATCCGGATTCGGCGGATCGGATCATGACGCGCGATCAAAAGCGGCTGGTGCGCGCGCTGGAGGTGTTCTTGACGACGGGCCGGCCGCTCACCGCACATTTTGCCGACACGCGATCCCCGGTCGCCGATTGCGAGGTCATTTCAATGGCGCTTTCGATTCCACCGGCACTGACGGCCGAACGAGTCGCGCGCCGCGTCGATCAGCAGTTTGCACGCGGCATCGTCGACGAGGTTCAAGGGCTGCTCGCGCGCGGAGTCCCCGCGGACGCGCGCCCCTTCGGTGGACTGGTGTATCGACAGGTGATGGAGATGCTGCGCGGCGTGCGGGACGAGGCGGCGACACGCGCGCTGATCGTTGCTGAGAACCGTCGCTACTCGCGCCGGCAGTTGATCTGGTTCCGTAAAGAGCCTAACCTTATCTGGTTCGATGGACCCGGCGAGCGGCCGGAGATTCTTCATCGCGTCGAGAGCATGCTCGCCTCGCGCGGTGTGCGCACGCGAGGAGACGCTCCCTGATGGCCCAGGTATCTGAACCACGCACCTCGTCCTCGGCTCCGCCCAACATTCAGGACGCCTTCTTGAACCACGCCAGGCGCGATCGCGTGGCCGTGACGATCCACCTGATGGATGGCCGGCAGTTCGACGCCCGCATCAAGCACTTCGACAAGTTCGCCGTCGTGGTCGAAGTCGAGGGGGCCGATCAGCTGGTGTTCAAGCACGCGATCGCCACGATCGAGACCACGCGCGCGGTTGCGAATTACTTCGCATCCCACCATTCGTAATCTGACTCCTTTCTCCCGCGTCATCCTGATCGTGCTCGACAGCGTCGGCTGCGGTGAGCTGCCGGACGCATCGGTCTACGGCGACGAGGGCAGCAACACCCTGGGCAACGTCGCGCGGGAAACGGAGCTCCGCGTGCCCCATCTGCGCGCGCTGGGCCTCGACCGAGTCATGGATCTCTCCGCGCACCCTCGCGTAGAACCCCTCGCAGGGCCGGTCCTGTCCGCCTCCGCCAAGTCTCCGGCGGACCGCCGTAGCTCGCCGCAGCCGAGCATAGGCTGGTCGGACCGGCCATCCGCCTACGGCCGCATGGCGGAGGCCTCGGCGGGCAAGGACTCGGTCACCGGGCACTGGGAGATGATGGGCATCGTCCTCGATCGGCCGTTTCCGACGTTTCCTCACGGATTTCCGCACGAAACGATCCAAGAGTTCGAGACGCGCATTGGACGGCCGGTCCTGGGAAATGTCGTCGCTTCAGGGACCGAGATCATCACGAAGCTAGGCGCCGAACACGTGCGCACGGGACGGCCGATCGTGTACACGTCGGCGGACAGCGTGTTCCAAATCGCCGCCCACGAAGACGTGATTCCAGTGCCCGAGCTGTATCGGATGTGTGAAATCGCCTTCGATCTGGTCGGCAAGGGGATGGGCGTCGGCCGCGTGATCGCACGGCCGTTCGTTGGCAAGGAAGGCGCGTTTGCGCGCACGGCCAACCGCCACGACTACGCTCTCAATCCGACCGGCGACACCCTTTTGGATTACCTGACGCGCGAGGGTATTCCAGTGATCGCGATCGGCAAGGTGAAGGACCTCTTCGCCGGCCGCGGCATCGCGCGCGCGTTCCCGACTGCCAGCGATGACGAGGGCATCACGCGCGTCGTCGATACGATGAAGAGCCAGGGCAGTGGCCTCATCTTCGCCAATCTCGTCGACTTCGACACCGTGTACGGCCATCGCAACGACGTCGAAGGCTACGCACGCAATCTGGAGCGATTCGATGAACGGCTTCCCGCTGTGGTCGATGGGTTGCGCACATCGGATTTGCTCGTGATCACCGCCGATCACGGCAACGATCCCACGACGCCGAGCACCGATCACTCGCGAGAGTACGTGCCTCTGCTCATGACCGGATCGCATGTGCGCCGTGATGTTTCTCTCGGCACGCGCGCGACGTTCGCCGACTTGGGGCAGACGCTCGCCGATAATTTCGGCGTTGGGCCGCTGGCGCACGGCACCAGTTTTCTGGAGGACATCGTTGCCCAGCATTCGTGAGGCGCTCGAGCAGCGCGAGCGCGAGACGCTCGCACCCGAGGCGGCCAAGAGCGCCGACTCCCGCGGTCGTCTGCATTCGGAACCGGAGGACGAAGTACGACCGGCCTTTCAGCACGATCGCGACCGCATCATTCACAGCAAGGCGTTCAGGCGCCTGAAGCACAAGACACAGGTGTTCTTCGCGCCGGCCGGTGATCACTACCGCACGCGATTGACACACAGCCTCGAGGTGTCGCAAATCGCCCGCACGATCGCGAAGGTGCTGCGGCTGCACGAGGAGTTGACCGAGTCGATCGCGCTTGGCCACGATCTCGGTCACACCCCGTTCGGCCACGCCGGCGAACGCGTGCTCGACACGCTCATGCCCGGCGGCTTCCGTCACTACGAGCAGAGCTTGCGCGTGGTCGACGTGCTGGAGAACGACGGCAAGGGTCTCAATCTCACGTGGGAAGTGCGAGACGGCATCGGACGCCATTCGAAAGGCAAAGATGGATCGCCGGTGAACATCGAACCGAGCAAACGTGCGGCGACTCTCGAGGGTCAGGTCATGCGGGTGGCCGATCTGATCGCCTACGTGAATCACGACATCGACGATGCCGTGCGCGCCAACGTGCTCGAGCCAGCGGATCTGCCGCGCGATGCGGTAGCGGTGCTTGGCAACTCCTCGTCGGCGCGGATCGCCACGATGGTCAAGGATGTCGTCACCGAAACGCAGCGCGGGGGCCTCGCGGAAATCCGCATGAGCCCAGGCGTGCTCACCGCCACGCTGGAGATGCGATCGTTTCTCTTCAGCGCGGTCTATGAGAACGACACCGCGACCGCGGAGTTCAAGAAGACGAACGACATCCTCGGGGGACTGTGGGAACGTGTGCGCGAACGACCCGCGGAATTGCTCGACACGCGGATCATCGAGACCGAAGGGATCGATGTGGCCGTGAAAGACTTCCTCGCCGGCATGACCGATCGTTTCGCGGTGGCGCTGTACGAGCGGCTGTTCATTCCCAAACCCTGGGTTGGCCCAATGGCTTGGAGTCAGCTCTAGGCTGTATAATGGCAGGTCGCCTTTCGCGGGATTTTCGCGAGAGGGGGACGGTCGATGCAGCTGGATCTCACCAGGTACCATCAGGGGCTCAACCACTTCGCCCGGACGTTTCAACCTGACGAGGTGGCGCAGGACGCCGACGCGTATCGGATCGTCGAGCCGGTGCGCGTGGACGTCGAGATCCACAAGGACAAGGAGCGGTTTCGACTGGCTGGCACGGTTCGCACGCGGCTCGAGCTCGCCTGCGGCCGCTGCCTCGAACCGTTCGCGCTGCCCATCGACAGCGCGTTCGATCTGCGGTATCTGCCGGTCGACACCGAGGGGAGTGGCGACGACCGCGAGGTGAGCGAGGACGATCTCGACGCCAGCGTCTATCACGACGAGCAGATCGATCTCGACGAGCTCTTGCGTGAACAGTTTTATCTCACGCTGCCGATGAAGCCGCTCTGCCGCGACGATTGCGCGGGGCTGTGCCCGCAGTGCGGGACGAACAGGAATACTGGAACGTGCGCGTGTGTGTCGCACTGGGAAGACCCGCGCCTCGCGCCGCTGAAGAGATTGAAGTAGACACATGCCAAATCCAAAACGCAGACACTCCAAGACGCGCACGGCCAAGCGGCGCACGCACGACGCGCTGCGCGCGGCGACCACCGGTCTCTGCCCGCAGTGCCACGAGCCGAAGGCGCCGCATCGCATCTGTCCGCACTGCGGCTACTACAAGACCCGCCAGGTCCGGCCGGTAGACGAAGAATAAGAGGGAATGATCCGAATCGCGGTCGATGCCATGGGCGGTGACCATGCGCCGCCGGTGGTTGTCGACGGCGCCGTGGCGGCATCACGCCGCGGCGACGCGAGGATCCTGCTCGTCGGTGCTGCCGATGATCTGGATCGTGCGCTCGCACGTCATCCCGACTGCTCGTCGCTTCCGATCGAGATCGTCCACGCCAACGAGGTCGTCGCCATGACCGAGTCGCCATCGGCTGCGCTCCGCCGCAAGCCGCGGGCCTCGATCCGCGTCGCGGTGGAACTGGTCGCGCGCCATGATGCGGATGCGGTCGTCAGCGCCGGCCACACCGGGGCCACTGTGCTCGCGACGCATGCAGCGCTCGGGATGATCGACGGCGTCGATCGCCCGGCGCTCGCGGCGGCGATTCCCACACGAGATCGTCCCGCCGTGCTGCTCGATGCCGGCGCGAACGCGGAATGTCGTCCCCACCACCTGTTGCAGTTCGCGGTGATGGGCAGTGTGTATGCGCGCGTCGCATGGGGAGTGGAGCGGCCGCGCGTTGGATTGCTGTCGATCGGAGAGGAAGCCAGCAAGGGCAACGACTTGACACGAGAGGCCCATCGTCTGCTGATGGGCGCGCCGGTGAACTTCATCGGCAATGTCGAAGGCCGTGAGATCTACAGCGGTGCGGCAGATGTCATCGTGTGCGATGGATTCACGGGCAACGTGGTGCTCAAGACCAGCGAGGGGCTGGTCGACACCGTCGAGACGCTGCTCGGCGACGAGCTGAGATCCGGCTGGTTCAGCCGTCTTGGGTACCGGCTTTCACGCGGCGCGTTCCAGCGGTTTCGAGCGAGAGTCGACTATTCGGAGTACGGTGGAGCGACTCTGTTGGGTGTCGCCGGTCTCACAATCGTCGGTCACGGACGCTCGTCCGCCAAGGCGATCGAGAACGCGATCGTCATGGCGGCGCGTTTTGCGGCAGCGAGCTTCACGGCGCGTGTGTCGCAAGAGATCGAGGCCCTGGCGGTGACGAGGAAGCCGGCATGATCGCGTTCGTCTTCCCCGGGCAAGGCGCGCAGCAGGTTGGCATGGGCCAGGCGCTGGCAGCGGCGTATCCAGAGGCTCGACGCGCGTTCGATGAAGCTGATGCCGCGTTTGCCGAAGGAGCATCGGGAGCACGATCGCTGAGTACGCTTTGCTTCGAAGGCCCCGAAGATCTGCTGATGCTGACCGAGACCACGCAGCCGGCGATTCTCACCATGAGTATCGCGGCCGGCCGCGTGCTCGAGGCGCAAGGGATTCGGCCCGCGTTCGTGGCCGGCCACAGTCTCGGCGAGTACTCCGCGAACGTCGCGGCAGGCACGATCGCGTTTGCGGATGCCGTGCGACTGGTGCGGCGACGAGGGCGGTACATGCAGGAAGCGGTGCCCATCGGTGTGGGTGCCATGGCTGCCATTCTCGGCGCTGATCTGTCCATCGTGCAGCAGGCGTGCACCGAGGCCGCACAAGGTGAGATCGTCAGCCCGGCGAACATCAACGCGCCGGGCCAGATCGCGATTGCCGGTCATGCCGCGGCGGTGCAGCGCGCATCGGAGCGCGCGAAAGCGCTCGGCGCCAAGCGGGCGATTCCGTTGTCGGTGAGCGCCCCGTTTCACTGTGCCTTGATGAGGCCTGCCGAAGCACGCCTCGAGCCCGAGCTGCGGGATCTCGCGACGAACCAACCTCGTGTGCCGGTGGTTGCCAATGTCGACGCGCAGCTGAAGCGCGAAGCGTGGGCGGCGATCGATGCGCTGGTGCGCCAGGTGTCTGCGCCCGTGCGCTGGTCCGACGTCGTCGAACGCCTTGCGTCGGAAGGCGTCACCACGTATGTTGAGGTGGGGCCCGGCACGGTGCTCAGCGGTCTGATTCGGAAGATCCACAAAGACGCTCGCGTAGTGCAGTTCGGGTCGCCCGACGACCTCGGCGCGACCATGGCAGCATGCTCGATTTCGGCGGCAAAGTAGCCATCGTCACCGGCGCATCGCGCGGCATCGGCCGCGGTATCGCCGAGGCGCTCGCAGCCCGAGGCGCGCACGTGGTTGCCGGTGCGCGCGGCGATCATGCGCAGGCAACGGTCGACGCCATCTGCGCAGCAGGCGGGCGGGCGGAGATGGTGGCGCTCGATGTCACCGACACAGCATCGGTGGACGCGATGGTGGCAGGCGCCGTCGAGCGCCACGGACGCGTGGACGTGCTCGTGAACAATGCGGGCATCACGCGCGACCAGCTGATGCTGCGGCTGAAACGGCAGGATTGGGACGATGTGATCGCTACCAATCTGACCTCGGCGTACACGTGCGCTCAGGCCGTGCTGAAGACGATGATTAGGCAGCGCGGCGGCCGCATCATCAGCATCAGCTCGGTGGTGGGACAGATGGGAAACGCCGGGCAGGCGAACTACGCGGCGTCGAAAGCCGGGCTGATCGGCTTCAGCCTGGCACTGGCGCGCGAGGTCGCGTCGCGGAACATCACCGTCAACGTCGTGGCACCAGGGATGATCGAAACCGACATGACGCGGGCGGTGGCGGAAAAGGCGCAAGGCGAGTGGGAGACGATGATCCCGCTCAAACGGCTGGGGACGCCGGCCGACATCGCTGCCGCGGTGTGCTTTCTCGCCTCGGATGAGGCGTCGTATATTACGGGACAAGTACTCGCCGTCAACGGCGGCATGTACATGTAGGAGGACTAGATGGCGGTCGCAGATAAGGTGAAGAGCATCATCGTGGAGCAGCTGGGTGTCGATGAAGAAGAAGTGACGCCGGATGCGTCGTTTGTCGACGATCTGGGCGCCGACTCGCTCGACACGGTGGAGCTGGTGATGGCCTTCGAAGAAGAGTTCGGGATCGAGATTCCGGACGAGGACGCCGAGAAGATCACGCGCGTCAAGGAAGCGATCGACTACATCGAGGCGCACGGCAAGGGAAAGAAATAAAAGGAGCCGGGGCGTTTGAGCAGACGGGTTGTCGTCACAGGCATCGGGCTGGTGTCGGCGCTGGGCATCGGCACCGGCGCGACCTGGAAGGCGCTGCTGGCCGGAACGTCGGGGGTCACGCGGGTCACCCGATTCGACGTGACCGGATACGCGGCGCAGATTGCGGCGGAGGTCAAAGGCTTCGACCCGCTGCAGTTCATCGAGAAGAAAGACGTCAAGAAGATGGACGTCTTCATTCAGTACGC
>Ga0075433_10001279_pt1 | contig 18380 bp, 15 predicted proteins | sample RhiMethybrSRZTD2_FD_75299 | JGI IMG/M metagenome (GOLD analysis project Ga0075433, IMG submission 75299) | Populus rhizosphere microbial communities from Tennessee, USA - Rhizosphere MetaG P. TD hybrid SRZTD2 | ecosystem: Host-associated > Plants > Roots > Rhizosphere > Soil | place: USA... | reverse complement strand
AGCCCGGCTTGATCGGCGGCACGCCGCGCCACCAGACGAACGCGGCGGCGAACGGGAGGAGGAAGGTGAAGCGGCCCCAGACGTTGATGTACTCGTCGAGACTGTGGCCCAGGCGCTTCATCACCGTGTTGCGCAGCACCTGACAGAGTGCCGCGACGAGCGCCAGGGCGAACCACATGCGCGCGAGTCTACACGAGGACTCCCGGAAACCCCGACGTCTTGACGGTGAAGCCGGGGAAGAGCGGCGCGGTCGGAGCTACGCCCAGGTGGCGCAGAGCGACCTCGGCGAAGAGCGCGCGGAAATCGGTGGTCACGGCGAGGTCGCGGCCCTCGAAGAGCTGGTCCCGCCGCAGCCCGGGCCATCGCCCGTACACCGCGCCGCCCCGCACGGGACCGCCGAGCACCAGCATCGCCGTCGCGTGGCCGTGGTCGGTCCCGCGGTTGCCGTTTTCACGAACGGTCCGGCCGAACTCCGACATCGTGAGCACGACGACGTCGTCCATCCGGTCGCCCAGGTCCCGCTCGAGGGCGGCCAGGCCCTGAGCGAAGTCGCCGAGGCGGTTGGCGAGCTGGCCACGCTCGTTGCCCTGGCCGGCATGGGTGTCCCAGCCGCCCACGTCGGCGAACGCGACCTCCACCCCGATGTCGGCCCGGATGAGCTGGGCGATCTGCTTCAGGCTGTCGCCGAAACGGCCGCGCGGATACTGGGCGCCGTTGGCGGGCGCCAGGCGCTGGGGCGCGGCGGCCTTCAGCATCTTGACCGCTTCGAAGGTCTCCTTCCCCGTGCCGTAGAGGAGATCGCGCACACCCTGCTCGTACATGGATTCGAAGCCGCGCCGCGCGTCCACCGCGCCGGTCATCGACGCGCCCCCCTCGCCCTTCACGTCGAACTCGGCGATGCTTCCCATCGCGACCGCCCCCGCCTCGCCGCGCAGCACGCGGGGGAGCTGCGGCCCCATGGCCACGGCGCGGAACGGAGCGCCGCTCGCGCGCGGCGTGGCCTGGAGCCCGCGGGCGAGCCAGCCGTCGGCGGTGCTCTTCACCCCCGGCGTTCCCGACTCCATGTAGTCCTGTGCATCGAAGTGCGAGCGCGTGATGTCCGGCGAGCCGCACGCGTGGACGATGGCGAGGCGCCGCGTGTCCCAGAGCGGCTTGAGCGGCGACAACGCGGGATGGAGGCCGAAGAAGCCGTCGAGGTCGACGGTGGTCTCGGGCTGCCCGCTCGCCGGACGCGCGATCGCGATGGCCCCCCGCGCGCTGTAGTAGTCGGGATCGCCGTGGGGCACGACCATGCTGAGCCCGTCCACCGCGCCGCGCTGGAACACGGCGATGAGCGTCTTGCGCCGCACCGCCGTTCCCTGGGCCGCCGCGGCGCGGAGAAGGAAGCGCGGCATGCCGCCGAGACCGATACCGAGCGCGCTGAGCGCGCCGCCCTTCATGAAGGCCCGGCGGGTGCAGGGATCCATGCTATCTCCTCTGAAACTCGGGTGAGCCGAGCACGAGCGCGGCCAGCTTCTCGACGTCGGTGTTGCGGGGGCCACGATCGTCCACGGTGGCCCGCACGATCTCGGGGCTGTCGAGCTGCGAGACGAGCACCTGGCGCGTCGAGGCCGAGATCTCCCCCTGCAGCACGACGCTCACGATGCGGTCCAGCACCGCCGCGGGCTGTCCCCGATCGACGCCCTGCACGAAGCGGCCCACGTCGGTGCGGACGCCGGGAAGCCGGTTCTCGGCCAACGCGAGGGCGTAGTTCATCCGGCCCAGCAGCGCGCCGGCATTGATCCACGCCTCGGCGACATCGGGGTAGCCCGTGGGCGGCTGGGCCTCGTAGAGCGGCGCGCCCAGTCGCGCCACCTGCCGCGCCAGCGTGAGGCCGCCGCCCACCGCGCGAGCGGGGGCGCCGGGCGCCGGCGGCGGCTCGAGCCGGCCGTCGAGCGCGCGCACGGCGCTCGCCACGACCTCGAGTGGTGTCTTCGTTTTCGCATGGTAAGTATCCGCCGATATGAACTCCGACGAGGTGATGATCGCCACGAGGACGGTCCGGATATCCCCGTCGGTCTTCCTGAAGACACCGGCGACGCGATCGACCAGCGCCTTCGGGGGGTCGTCGCGCACGAAGCGGCGGACGAGCTTGGTGGCGATGAAGCGCGCGGTCGAGGGATGGCGCGCCAGCAGATCGATGACCGCCAGGCCGTCCTCCTGCCCGCCGCCCGCCGGGATCGTGGTGCCCAGGACGTGCTTGGCGCCGCGGTCATGCGCGAGGGGGCGGAAGAGGTAGCCCCCGCCCTGCTGCGGCCGCTCGATCGTCCATCCCGTGAAGCAGCGAGCCACCTCGACCACGTCCTGCTGCGAGTACCCGCCGTCGACGCCCAGGGTGTGGAGCTCCAGGAGCTCGCGCGCGTAGTTCTCGTTGAGCCCGCGCCGTCCCCGGCCCGGCACCACGAGATCGTCGCGGGTGCTGAGCCAGTTGTCGAGGTAGTAGAGCATCGCCGGGTGATGCGCGGTGGCAACCACCAGATCGCGGAAGCGGCCCAGCGCGTGGGGACGGATGGCCTCGCGCTCGTACGCGGCGGTCATCCACCGGACCGGGCCCTTGAGCGCGTAGACGTTGAAGTGGTTGAACCAGAAATCCACCATGACTTCCTGGAGCTGCCGCTCGGAGAGAACGGCCCGTGTGATCTTCGCGCTCTGGAGCTGCGCATTGATGACGGCGGGGCGACGCTCGGGGGGGAAGACCTCTCGAATCTCCTGAGGCGTCATCTGGCCCGACTGGAAGCGCTGCACGTCCTGCTGCCGCGGCGGCGGATAGTCCCGGTAGAGATCCGCCGCGCTCATCGCGAGCACCGGGTAATCCCCCAGCGCCGCCTCGAGCACCGTGTCCGGGATGCGCTCCGGCTCGAGCTGGCGCTGGATCCACCGCTCGACGCCCATCTGCCGGACGCGCTCGAGATCGCCCGGCCGCGGGCCATAGCCGAGGCGATTGAGGACGTGGAGGATTCGCTGGTCTTCCCGAAGCGTCGAGGCCGCCAGCGTCACCCGATAGCGGGGGGGCGGCTCCACGATCCGCGCGCTGGGAGGCGCCGGCGGGGTGTGGCCCCCGGCGCCGGCAGGAGGGCTGGACGAGCAGCCGGAGACGAGCGCCAGGGCCAGGAGCCCGGGGGCCAGGACGGCGCACGTGCGGCGCGGCTCGAGGGGTCGCATGGTCGGGGTCTTCTCCGTGTGACGCCTCCCCGTATCTTAGTGTTTACACCTCGAGACTGTCACTCACAGATAGCCGTAGGACGACCAGCCGCCGTCCACCGTCAGGATCTGCCCGGTGATGAAGGACGCGCCCGGACCGGCCAGGAAAATCGCCGCCTCCGCGATGTCCTCCACCGTGCCCAACCGCCCCATCGGGGTGCGCCGCGCGAGCTCGCCGAAGTCGATCTGGCCCCGAGCCGCGACTCCGCGCGTGAACTCGGTCTCGACATAGCCCGGGGACACGGCATTGACGCGTACCCCCCGCCCGGCCCACTCGATCGCCAGCACCTTGGTCATCATGTCCACCGCGGCCTTGGACACGCAGTAGGCGAGCCGCTTCGGCGCCGCGGCGCTGCCGAACATGCTGCTCACGTTGACGATGGCGCCGCTGCCGCGGGCCAGCATGCCGCGCCCCACTTCCTGGCTCAGGATGAAGTAGGCGGTGAGGTTGAGCTCGAGCGTCTGCCGATAGTCCGCCTCGGCCAGTGACTCCGACGGCGCCACCCGCGGCTGCCCGGCATTGTTCACGAGCACGTCGGGGGCGGCCCCGAAGCGCTCGGCGCTCTCGCGCGCGAGCCGGCGCACCTCGTCGGCGCTCGTGAGATCGGCCGCGATGGGATGCGCGGCGGGCCCGAGCGCGCGAGCCTCGCGTGCGCAATCCTCGGCGCTGCGCGAGTTCACGATCACGCGGGCGCCCTCGCGCACGAACGCGCGGGCGATCTCGAGCCCGATCCCCTTGGTCGAGCCGGTGACGATGGCGGTCTTGCCGTCGAGCCGGCCGGCCATTCAGCGCTTCACGCTCTTGAGGAACTCCAGCAGCGCGCCGTTGACGCGTGGCGCCTCTTCGATGAAGAAGCCGTGGCCGCCGGGAAGCAGGCGCAGGCGCGCGTTCGGGATCAGCTCGGCCAGCTCACGCGAGAAGGCCGGGGGGGTGAGGATGTCGTCCTTGCCCACGAGCACCTGCGTCGGCGCCTTGATGCGCTTGATCTCCTTGATGCGCGTCCCGTTCCAGGCGATGAGCCCCTCGCCCTGGCGCATCAGGCCCTCGGGCCGCGTGGGGTGCGGATAGGCGAGGGCCCGCTTGAGGGCCTCCGCCATCGCCGCCTCGTCGGCGAGGAACGCGGGCGAGTAGATCCACGGGAACAGCACATACCGGAAGCGGTCCTCGATGGAGAGGTGCGGGGCCAGGGCCATCCACGAGCGAATGGTCTGGATGAAGCGGCCGTCGCCCCGCGCCCAGCTGCAGCAGATGGACAGGCTCCGCACCTTCTTCGGGTTCCGGATCGCGAGCTCCATGGCGATCGTGCCGCCCATGGACGCGCCGACCACGTGAGCCCGCGCCACGCCGAGGTGATCGAGCAGCGCCGCCGCATCGTCGGCGAGCAGCGCGGTCGGGTACGACGGAAGATCGGGAACCTCCGACTCCCCCACGCCGCGGTTGTCGAGCGTGATGACCTGATAGCGCGCGGAGAGATCCTTCACCTGCAGGAGCCAGCCCACCGCGGCGCCGCCCAGCCCGCTGATCAGCAGGACGGGGTCCCCCTGCCCAGAGACCTCGTAGTGGAGGCGAGCGCCGTTGAGCGTGGCATGGGGCATGGCGAATGTCTCCGTGGCGCGCCGTCAGGGAATGACGGCGACCTTGATCGACTCGGGCGCGCGATGGGCCTGGAAGGCCTCCGGCGCGGCGTCGAGGGGGAAGCGATGCGTGAGCAGGCGCTCCGTGCGAACCTTGCCGTCCGCGAGCAGCCGGATCGCCTCGGGAAACTCGTCCTGATAGATCATCGAGCCGAAGAGGCTCAGCTCCCGGCGCACGACCCAGAAGAACTCGACCGATGAGGGCGCATGCGGCAGCCCGGTGAGGACCACGCGCCCGCCGGGCCGCGCGAGCTCGATGGCCTGGGCCACCGCCTCGGGTGTGCCCGCGGTCTCGATGACGATGTCGACCCCCTCGCGGCCGGCCAGCGCCCGGGCCGCGGCCAGCGGCGCGGTGTCTCGCGTGGGGGCGCTCGCGGCGGCCACGGCATCGGCGCCCAGCGCGCGGGCGACGTCGAGCCGCGCCTCGGTGCGGCCCACCGCGAGCACGGAGAGCCCGCGGGTCTTCAGCACCTGCACCGCGAGCAGCCCGAGCGTGCCCACGCCCAGCACCGCCGCCGTCTCGCCGGCCCGCGGCACGGCGCGCGCGGCCGCGCGCGTCACCACCGCCAGCGGTTCCGCCAGCAGGAGCTGATCGTCGGACAGCTCGCGCGGCGCCGGCCAGCACACCCGGGCGGGCAGGCGCGCCTGCTCGGCAAGGCCGCCGTCCACGTCGATGCCCACCGCCGTGCGCGAGAGACAGAGATTGCGATTGCCCTCCCGGCAGAGGGCGCACACGCCGCAGGAATAGTTCGGCTCGACGGCGACCTTCTCCCCGACCCGCACGTTGTCCACGCCGGCCCCCACCGTGAGGACATGGCCGATGAACTCGTGGCCCATCACGAGCGGGTAGGCGACGGGCCGCTCGCCCGTCCAGATCCGGTAGTCGGTGCCGCAGAGGCCGACCGCGACCACCCGCACCACGACCTCGCCGGAGCCGGGGACGAGATCCCGCAGGGCCTGCACGCGGAGATCACGAGGTCCGTGGAGGACGGCGGCGCGCATGGCGCGTATCGTAGCAGAAGACTTCGTGTTACATTGGCGACGGATGCGATCGCATTCGCGCGCATGACGACGTCCGCGTCCTCGCCCTTCGTGAGGGACCAGCAGCCGGCGCCGGTGCCGATCTGGCGGGAGGCCCTGGTGGGCCTCGACTGGCTCTCGCTCCGCACCTCCCCCGTCTTCTACGGCTGCGGCGTGCCGCGCGGCGACGGCGCCGCGGTGGTGCTGATCCCGGGCTTCCTCGCCAGCGACTGGTACCTCTTCGAGATCGCGGGATGGCTGACCCGCATCGGATACCGCGCCGAGCTCTCCCGGGTCGGCCGCAATGCGGAATGCCTCGACGTGATCGCCGACCGCCTGTTCGGCACGGTCGAGGCGGCGCGCGCCGCCACCGGTCGGCCGGTGCACCTCGTCGGCCACAGCCTCGGGGGGATGCTCGCGCGCTCGGCCGCCACGCGCCGGCCCGACCTCGTCGCCTCGGTCACCACGCTGGGCTCGCCCTTCCGCGGCGTCCGGGGCCATCCGCTCGTGCTATTCGCGTCGGACCGGGTACGCGACCGTGTGCAGCGCGGGCGCGGGGATCGGCCCCAGTGCTACACCGGCTTCTGTGGCTGCCCGGCGGTGGGAGGGCTTCTCACGTCGTTCCCGAACACGGTGCCGCAGATCGCGGTGTACAGCCGCTCCGACGGCATCGTGGACTGGCGCTCCTGCGTCAACGGCGACCCGGCCACCGACTTCGAGGTGGCGGGCACCCACATCGGACTCGTGGTGAATCCCGCCGTGTACCGCATCCTGGCCGCGCATCTGGCCGCGCATCCCGCGGCCCTCGGCCAGAGCGTCTCCGCGTCCGGGTCGCGCGGCTAGGGTGGGCGCGGTGTCCGCGCGCGAGCTCAATCGCCGTCTCACTTCCGTCGACGCGACGTTCCTCTATACCGAGAAGCCCACGCTGCCGATGCACGTGGGTGGCTGCATGGTCTACGAGGGGCGCCTCACGCTCGACACGCTGATCGCGTCGCTCGAGGCGCGTCTCCATCTCCTCCCGCGCTACCGGCAGAAGGTCGTATTCCCGCCGTTCGGCATCGCGCATCCCACCTGGGAGGACGACCAGGCCTTCGACATCCGCCACCACGCCGCCGAGATCACCCTGCCCGCTCCGGGTGACGACCGGGTGCTGTCGGAGGCGGGCGGCCGCGCCTTCGCCGGCATGCTCGACAGGGATCATCCCCTCTGGAAGCTCATCGTCGTGAACGGCCGGGCCGACGGGAACACCGCGGTGATCTGGAAGGTGCATCACGCCATGATCGACGGCGTGTCCGGCGTGGACCTCACGATGGTGCTGCACGATCTCAAGCCGGACGCCGCGCCGCCCGAGCCCCCCGCGGCGGCGTGGCAGCCGCAGCCGGTGCCCGACCCTCTCACACTCCTGCAGGATTCGGTGCGCGACCGCCTCACCGAGATGGCGCGCGTCGCCACCGACGAGGCCTTCCGGCTGCTCCGCCCCACGGATGTCGACGCGCGGGTGCGCCAGCTCGCCACCGCGCTCACGTCGTCCGCGCCGAACGTGCTGCGGCCCGCGCCCAAGGTGCCCTTCAACGGGTCGATCGGCGGGGAGCGCCGCTTCGGCTGGGCCGAGTTCTCGTTCGGCGAGTTCCGCCGCGTGAAGTCGGTGCTGGGCGGCACCGTGAACGACGTGGTGCTGGCGGTGATCGCGGGCGGGCTCGGGCGTTACCTCCGGGCGCTGGGCCTGCCGACCGAAGGCGTGGAGCTCCGGGCCATGTGCCCGGTGAGCATGCGGCGCCCCGATCAGCGCGGCGCGCTCGGGAACCTGGTCTCGATGATCTTCGCTCCGTTGCACGTGGGCATTCTCGATCCGGTCGCGCGGCTCACCGCCGAGCGCGAGTCGATGGAGCGGTTGAAGAACCAGGACCAGGCGGGCGGGCTCTACGAGATGACCAACCTGCTCCAGCAAGTGCCGCCCGCCCTGGCCGCGATCGCGGGACAGCTCACGGTGCCCAACACCCTGCTCAACACCGTCTCGACCAATGTGCCCGGGCCGCAGATTCCCCTCTTCCTCGCGGGCCGGCGTCTCATCGGCTGGTATCCCCTGCTCCCCCTGGCGGGCGACGTGGGGCTCTGCAACGCGATCCTCACCTACGACCAGCGGCTCACCATCGGGGTGACCACGGATCCGAAGCTGGTGCCCGACGTGTGGCTCTACGTGGAATGCCTGAAGGCATCCTTCGCCGAGCTCGTCGACACCGCCGGGCGACGAGAAGGGGCCAGTGGCGGGGCGCCGCGCGAGAGCCGCGCGGCCGCGACGCCAGTGACCCCTTCTCTCGGTCGGGCCTAGCGGGTGTAGATCTCCCGCATCCTGCTCACGTACGCGTTCCCCGCGCCCTCGATCTCCTTCACGGTGCGCTCCGCGGACGCCTGGAACCGCTCGGCGTTGCGGGCGATGATCTGGGCGTTGGTCTCCACGAGCTTGGTGGCGCGCTGGGTGCCATCGGCCACCGCCTGCAGGCCCTTGCGGTACCACGCCATCGGGTCGCGGCGCGCCTCCTCGATGATGTCGGCGGGCGGCGCGGCGGGAAGGCTGACCTCGCGGGCGGCTTCGATGGCCGCGGCCTGCAGCTCGACGTAGGTCTTGATGCCCTCGCGGGCCGTCGAGGAGCCCAGCTCGACGAGCTCGCCGATCACGCGCTCGTTGGCCTGGGCGTAGGCGGACACGGCGTCCAGGATCTTCTCTCTGAGGGTGCTGGTCTGCATGATGCGTCTCCTTCTCTTCTCCGGCCTCGCCGGCTGTTATGGTGTGGACCCGGTCGGTCCCTCGCGACACGGCAAAGATAACACACTGCGTTATGACGTCAAGCGAAATTTAACGCATAGCGTAAATCTCTCCTATATAGTTGATAACGTGAGTCAGAACATCACGACTGCCCCCGTCTCCAGGCCTCCGAGGCAGCGCCGCCTGGCCCTCATCGTCCTGCTCGTCGCGGTCGCCCTGGCGATCGCCGCGTTCCCGCTGCGGGGCTCCTGGTGGGGGGGCTGGATCCTCGCGATCGCGGAGGCAGGGATCGTGGGTGGCCTGGCCGACTGGTTCGCCGTGACCGCGATCTTCCGGCGTCCGCTCGGCCTCCCCATTCCCCACACCGCGCTGATCCCGGCGAACTGGGAGCTGATGGCGGCGCGAGTCGGCAGCATGGTCGGCGATCGCGTGCTCACCAAGGAGTACGTGACCCACGAGGTGGCCCGCTTCGATCTCGCCGAGCTGCTCGCCCGCGCGGCGGAACGGGTGAAGCCTGCCGACCTCGAGGCGGGTCTCCACCGCGTGGCCCGCTGGCTCGCCGAGCAGCTCTCGCCCGCCGCCACGGCGGACGTCGTCGCGTGGACTCGTCGGCTGCTGCTCGGCCAGCCCGTTGCGCCCCTCCTCGCGCGGGCCATCGAGATCGCGCGGCGTCAGGGCTGGGATCAGCGCGCGATCGAGGCCCTCGCCGCCGCGCTCGCGGACGCGCTGGACCGGCCCGACGTCCGCACCACCGTGGCCGAGCTGGTCGACGAGGTGCTCCTGAGCTACCGGGAGAAGATGGGCACCTACCCACGTCTCCTCCTGGGGCTCGCGGACGCGTTCGGTCTCATCGACCGCAACCGGCTCGTGGGGGCGCTCCACGGGGCGGTACGGAAGATCGCCGTCGATCCCGACGACCCGCTGCGGCGCCAGCTCGCGGACCTGATCGCCGGCCTGCCGGCGCGGCTGCGCACCGATTCGAGCCTGGCCGCCAGGGTCGAGGCGGCCAAGACCGAGCTGATCGCGAGCGCCGAGGTGAGCCGTCTGATCGAGGACGCGGCGGAGGCTCTGCGCCGGGCGCTGGTGGCCGATCTCTCCAGCGAGCGCTCGGAGGCGGTCGCGTGGATCGGCGCGCGCCTCGAGGAGCTGAGGCGGGAGCTCGCCACCGACGCCGAGCTGCGCCAGAGCCTCGATCGCTGGATCAAGGCCCGCGCCATCGAGCTGATCGAGCGCTACCACGATCGCATCGCGGCCTTCATCGAGCGGGGCGTTCACGCCCTGGGCCCCGAGGGCGCGGTGCGGCTCATCGAGGAGCATGCCGGGGATGACCTTCAGTACATCCGAGTGAACGGCACCGTGGTCGGTGGCCTGGCCGGCGGCGCGCTCTACGCGATCCACCTGCTCCTCCAACTGCTGTGAGTGGCGCGTGGGCTAGAATGGGGGCCGAGGGGATTCCATGAGACTCGCCGGGCTGGGATTGCTCGTGCTACTCGCGGCGCCGGCCGGCGCGCAGGAGGCGCCGTTCGAGCTCAACGGGCTCGTCCTCGGCTCGGACCAGGCCTCGGTAGAGGCGTCTTCCCGGTTCGCGTGCGCGGATCCGCAAAGCCCGGCGGCCGACAAGCTCTGCCGGCTCCGGCCCGGCCAGAGCGAGACCGTGGCGGGGGCGCCGGTCAAGCGCCTCTTCCTCTACTTCTACTCCGGCAAGCTCGAGATGATCTCGGTCACGCTCGATGCGAAGTACTTCGTGGACGTGGTCACCGCGCTGACCAAGGAGTACGGCAGGGCGGCGGTGGAGACCGAGACCATGCAGAACTTGAGCGGCGCCGCGTTCGAGAACCGGATCTACACGTGGCGCCGAGGGAATGCCACCCTCGAGGTCCAGACCTACGGCCGCGATCTCGAGAACTCGTCGATGATCTACCGCACCGACTTCTCGCTGCAGGAATACACGCGGCGGAGCGGGGCCAAAGCGCCAGGCAAGACCAAGAGCCAGTAGCCCGGCCGAGGCCGCCGGGCTTAGCTCGACGCCCAGACGTCGATCAGGTAGCGGTTGGCGCGGATCAGGCCGTCGATCCACGCCTCCGCCTGCGCATCGCTTCCGCCCCTCTTGGCGCGGTGGACCGCCACAAACGCGCGCCGGACATCCGGCGCCATGCGGGCGGCGTCGCCGCAGACGTAGACCACCGCTCCCCGCTCGAGCAGCTCCCACACCGCGTCCTGCCGCGTGAGGATCTCGTCCTGGACGTAGACGCGGGGTCGTTCCGGCACGCGTGAAAAACACGGATGGAGCATCACCACCCCGCGCTCGGCGAAGGCGCGCAGCTCGCCCTCGTAGATGAAGTCCTGCTCGGGATGGCGGCAGCCGGAGAAGAGCAGCGCCGGGCCGACCGCGCGCCCCTGAGCGGCGAGGGCCGCGCGCTCCTGGAGGAAGCCGCGGAAAGGCGCCAGACCCGTGCCGGGCCCGACCATGAGGATGGGCGTGGCCGGATCCTCCGGCAGCCGGAATGCGGAGCGCGTGTCCTTGACGAAGGCCTGCACCATGCCACCCTCCTCGTGGCGCAGGAGGTGGTTCGAGCACACGCCCTCGAAGCGACCCCGTCCCGAGCGCGCCTCGCCCGCGACCACGGCCACCGTGATGCTGCACCGGCGCGAATCTTGAAGAGGCGACGACGAGATCGAGTAGTAGCGCGGCCGGAGCGGCGGGAGCAGCTCCAGATAGACATTGAACGGGAGCTGACAGGCCGGGTACTCCTCGAGCAGGTCGAGCACCGACTTGCGCCGGGCCGCCACCTCGTCCCGGTACCGCGCTTCGTCGGTGGCCAGCGCGGCGAGGCGGGGCAGCGTCCACGGGCATTCCGTGTGCTCGACCATGGTCTCGATGTGCCGGCGCGACGCGACGTCCTGGAGCTCCACGAACTCGCCGAGCAGCCGGGCGAGGGCGATGGGCGCGCCGACGGGCAGGAACCCCGCGCGGCCCCCGTCGCGCCGGAGCAGGAGGTGGCTCCCGCGGTCGAGACCGAAGCGGGCGGCCACCCGCGCCACCAGCGCGTCCGGATTGCGCGGCGCCACGCCCAGGTGATCCCCGGCCCGGTACGTGACCCCCGCGGGCAGCTCGAGCTCGATGTGCCGGGTCGAGCGCTCCGAAGCGAAGGGGCCGGTCTTGGTGTGCAGCTCGCGATTCACCGCGACGCGCATGGGCCGGGCGCCGTGGCCGTCCTCACGCGCGCCGGCGTCGGGGCCCGCCACCACCTCGACGGCGAGATGGGACACGTCCGCGGTGGATGCCGGCGCCAGCTCGACCCCGAGGGCGGCGGCGACATTGCCCCACGTCGACTGCTCCCACGTCGCGAGCTGCGCATCGAAATCGTCGCGCGCGTCCCCCTCGCCGCGCGGCGCGATGCGCTCGGCGCCAAGGGCCTCCAGCCGGGCGTCGATGAGCCGCGGCACCGCCTGGAACGTCGCCGCCCAGTCGCGATTGCCGCAGCCGAATACCGCGTAGCGCACACCCGCGAGCGCCCCGGCGGCGAGGCCGCCGTCGCGCAGCCAGTCGCAGAAGCGGCCGGCATTGTCGGGCGGCGTCCCGTTGTACGAGGCGCTGGTGATCAGCACCGCGCCCGCGGTGGGCAGCCGGCCCGTGTACTCGTCGAGCGTGCCCACCGTCACCGCGAAGCCGTGATCCGTGCCGGCCTCGGCGAGGCGCCGCGCCACTTCCTCGGCGGTGCCGAGGTTCGAGCCGTAGAGCACGAGCAGCGGGGTGCCGTGACCCGGCCGCGGCGCGCGCGCGGGCGCCGTCGCGCCCGCCGGCGCCGCCGCGTGTGGGGACGTCGCCACCGCGGCCGCCGCGCGTCCCCCCGTCGCCCGGTCGCGCTCGGTCCGGCGCCGGACCTTGATGCGGAAGCCGTCGGGCTTGACGGTGAGCGTCTCCTTGAGGGCGAGCCGGTAGCGCGTGTGGTCGATGAGCTTGAAGCGGTGCAGGACCATGCCGAGGACCAGCGTGGCTTCCTGCAGGGCGAACTGGCGTCCGATGCACGCGCGCTGCCCGTTCCCGAAAGGCTTGTAGGCGTTGGCGGGACGGCCGCGCTCGGCTTCGCGGCTGAAGTGATCCGGGTTGAACACGTCCGCCTGGTCGCCCCAGACCTTGCGGTCGCGATGGAGCATCGGGCTCAGCACCACGATCTGGTAGTTCTTGCGCATCCGGTACTGGCCGCCGATCAGCTCGTCCTTGTACGGCGACAGCGCGAACACCGGCGCGGTGGGCCAGAGGCGGAGGGCCTCTTTCAGCACCTGCTCGATGTAGGTGAGCTGGTTTACCTGCTGATACGTGGGCAGCGTCGCCGGATCGGGACCAAGCACGCGGTCCACCTCGGCGTAGGCCCGCGCGAGCACCTCGGGGTTGTTGAGGAGGTAGTAGATGGCGAACGACAGGAGCCCACTCGTGGTCTCGTGTCCCGCGATGAGGAAGGTGATGACCTGGTAGCGGATGTTGAGATCGTCCAGCCGCTCGCCCGACTTCCGGTCCACCCCCGAGAGCATGTGGCTCAGGAGGTCGGGCTTGTCGTGCACGTCGTCACCGCTCTCCCGGCGCTCGCGCACGATGCGGTCCACCATCTCGGTCATGTAGCGGATGTCCGCGCGCAGCTTCCGCTCGCGGTCCTTCTTGATCACGCTCTCCAGGGGCAGCCCGCGCGTCTCCATGGACGCGCCGAGGGCACCGATCATCGCCCCCACGAAGGGGTGCGGCGACTCCCGGTAGAACGAGTTGAAGCGGTAGCCGAAGCCGCAGAGCCCGATGGTGTCCAGCGTCAGCGACGTCATGTCGTGCGTGACGTCGATCTCGTCGTCGGCGTTGAGGCGGTCCCACTTGAGGACGAGCTGCTCGGCGATGTCGAGCATCATCGGGTGATAGCCCTGCATCGCGCGCTGGGCGAAGCTCGGCAGGAGGATGTTGTGGGCCTTGGCCCAGTTGGGCTCCTGGGTGTAGGCGGTGAAGAGCCCGTCGCCCGCGAAGGCGCGGAGGCGGCGGAGGGCGCCCCGTACGCTCTTGTCGAAGCGGGCCTCGTCGCAGAGCTCGTCGACCAGCTCGAAGCCGGATACGATCACCACCGGCTTGCCCAGCATGTCGAGCCAGTAAATGGATCCGTACTCGCGGGCGAGCTTCATCATATCCTGCACCGGCGTGGTGGTGGTGAGCGACAGCAGATTGCCCAGCACGAACGTGCGCGGCGGGTGCGGGATCGGATCGAGGGGATTCTTCTTGGCCATGTGCTCACGCGCTCCGCGCCGGCCCGGCGGGGGGTGCGCCGGTCGCCGCGCCCTTCTGGAAGCCCTCGAGGAACGGCACGCTCTGGCCCAGCACGAAGTCCATGAGCCCCGGCGCCACCGTGTTGAGCAGTCCCACCACCTGGGCGTCGAGCGCCATTACGATCTCAGGCTGGGGCAACCGCGCGTCGTCCACGATGATGCGGGCCAGCTCGCGCGCCGGGAACTTCGGCAGGAGCCTTGCGAGGTCGAGCCCGGTGCGGTTGTCGGTCGTCTCCCAGATCTCGGACTCGACGGCACCCGGGAAGATCGTGCTCACGTCGATGCTCTGCGCCATCACCTCGGTGCGCAGCGCCTCCGAGAAGCCGGCCATGGCGAACTTGCTGGCGCAGTACGCCGTCTCGTACGGCAGGCCTCGCTTGCCCATGATGGAGGCAATATTGATGATGAGCCCGCCCCCGGCCTGCGCGCGCATGCGCGGCACCGCCGCCTTGCACGCGTAGACCGCGCCCCAGAAGTTGACGTCCATCACTCGGCGGAACGTCTCGAGGGACTGCTCTTCGAACCGCGCCGCCAGGCCCATCCCGGCGTTGTTCACGAGGGTGTCCACGGTGCCGAACCGCTCGATAGCGCGCTCGATGAGTTGCGCGACCTGGACGGGATCGGCCACGTCGGTGCGCACCGCGAGGGCCGCGCCGCCCTGCCCCTCGATCTCGGCCACCAGCTCGGCCAGGCGGTCCTCGCGCCGCCCCGCCGCGACCACCCGAGCGCCGGCGCGGGCGAACTCGCGGGCCGTCTCGCGACCGATGCCGCTGGTGGCGCCGGTGATCACGACGGTAGTGCCGCGGACCTGTCGGGGGGCCATTGCGTGCGCGATCAGGTCCGCGCGCCGCCGCCTGGGCGAAGGGTCTCGCCGGCGCGCATGAGCGCGTCCATCCAGAGCTTGTACGCCTTGCCCTGTGCCTGGGTGAGGCGCGCAATGGCGTCGGACAGCTCGCTCGGCGAGGCGCCGCTGGCGAGCGTGAGGGGCAGGCGCATCCACGCCACGCCGGCGGCGAGCGCCGCCTCGTGCAGCTCGCGCAGGGCGGCCCCACCGTCGGCGAGGCCGGGCGCCGGCCGCGGGAGCTGCGCCGTCCACGCGCCCGCCACCTCACCCCAGCTCCGTGCGGCGTTGTTCCAGAACTCCTGGGCCTGGCGGAAGCCCTCGAGGAGTGAGCGGGAGCCGGTCTCCCACGCCTCCCGGAGCTCGTCGGGGCTCATGCCGGGCGGATGCTTGCCGGAGGGTGTGCCGGGGTTCGCCATGGGGACCTCCTGTGCCGCTACTCGACGAACTCGGTCAGCCCGGTGACGTCATAGGCCATGACGACGAGATCGCGAGTGCGTCCTGCATGATCCACCACGAAGTCCTGGAGCAGCGCCTCTGGCTTGAAGCCCAGGCGCTCGAAGGTCGCGATGGCGCCCTTCTGGTCCGTGGTCATCTGCGCCACGATCTTGCGCAGCCCCCGCTCCCGGCCGATGGAGAAGATCTCGCCGGCGAGCGCCCGGCCGAGCCCGCGCGAGCGATGCGCTGGCCCCACCTGGGTGCGGATCTCGCCGAGATGCCGCTGCCACGCAACGCGGTTCTGCACGAGCGAGGCGTAGCCGGCGGTCTCTCCGTTGACCTCGGCGATCACGGTGGTGGCGAGGCCCGCCTCGAGGCTCCGCACCCACAGCGCCACCGCCCCGGGATCGGTGATGTCCATCCTGAGGAACAGCAGATCGTCCTCGGGGAGGCTGCGCGCGAAGGTGCCGATGCGCCCGGCATCGGCCGCGGTCATGAGGCGGAACGTCACCGGCGTGCCGTCGCGCAGCGTCACCGTGTGCGGATAGGTGCGCGCGGTCGCCCGCGGCGGAGTCATCGACGAGCCTCGTCTTCGCGCATGGGGCGCCAGTATAAGCCACCGCTCCCGCCGAAGCCACCGGCCGGCGAGGGTCGGCGCGGTAGAGTGGCAGGAGCATGCACACCATCGCCACGACGCGCCGGGGCCGGCTCGAGGGACGGGACGAGGGCGGCCTCGTCGTCTTCCGCGGCATGCCCTTCGCGGCGGCGCCTGAAGGGGCGCGGCGCTTCCTCCCGCCCGAGCCGCCGGCGCCGTGGGCCGGCGTGCGGCTGGCGCACGCCTTCGGCCTCGCGGCCCCGCAGAACGCCGCGGAGATGGGACCGCTGTTCCGGCTCGGTCTCGGCGCCACGGGCGAAGATTGCCTCTCCCTCAACGTCTGGACTCCGGCCCTCGACAACGCGCGGCGCCCGGTCATGGTGTGGATTCACGGCGGCGCCTTCGTGCTGGGCGCGGGCTCGCAGCTCCTCTACGACGGCGCCGCGCTCGCCCGCCGCGGCAACGTCGTGGTGGTGACCATCAACTACCGGCTGGGCGCCCTCGGGTTCCTGCACCTCGCCACGCGCCTCGGGGCCGAGGTCCCCGCCACCGGCAACGAGGGTCTGCTCGACCAGATCGCCGCGCTCGAGTGGGTGCGCGACGAGATCGCGGCCTTCGGCGGCGATCCCGGGAACGTCACGATCTTCGGCGAGTCCGCGGGCTCGATGAGCGTGGCCACACTCCTGGGCGCCCCGCGCGCGGCCGGCTTGTTCCACCGCGCGATTCTCCAGTCCGGCGCCGCCAACTACGTGTGGCCGCGCGATGTCGCCGCCGCCGTGGCGGACGCCGTCCTCGACGCGCTCGGGGTCGAGAGCGCCGCCGTCGTCCGCGCGCTCCCGGTGGATCGCGTGCTCGCGGCGCAGCGCCGCGTGTTCCTCGCCGGCGTGCTGGGCACCGACCACGTCTTCCACGACTTGTCGCCCTCCGGGCGGCGTCTGGCGGGCGCGGCGTTCCTGGGCCTCGCGCTCGCGCGCCGTCCGCTGGGCGCGGCCGGCGCAGCCCTCACCCGCGGGCTGGCTGGTTATCTCCGGCGGCGGCGCGAGGGGCGCGCGCCGGGCGCGGCGGCCGAGGCCCTCGACGCGCTCCGCGGTCGCGGCCTGCCCTTTCAACCCGTGGTGGACGGCCACGTGCTTCCGCGCCCGCCCCTGGACGCGATCGGCGACGGCCTCGCCGGCCGCGTGCCGGTGCTCGTGGGCACGAACCGTGACGAGTCGAAGCTCTTCCTCTTCCTCGACCCGGAGGGCGGCGCCCTCGATCAGCCGGGCCTCGAGGCGCGCGCGGCGGAAGTCCTGGGCGCGCGGGCGGGGCACGTGATCGCCGTGTACCGGGAGGCGCGGCGGGCCCGCGGCGAGTCCATCGCGCCCGCTGAGCTCTGGTCGGCGATCGAATCCGACCGCACCATGCGTCATCCCGCCATGCGCCTGGCGGAGCGTCAGCGCGCGCATCAGCCGCGCACCTACGCCTATCTCTTCACCTGGCCATCACCGTTCATGGGCGGCGCGCTCGGCGCCTGCCACGCCCTCGAGCTGCCCTTCGTGTTCGGCACCCTGGGACACCCGATGCTGCGCCCCTTCGCCGGCAAGGGTCCCGTCGCGGAGGCGCTCGCCGCGCGCGTCCAGGATGCGTGGATCGCCTTCGCGCGCACGGGCGATCCGTCCCACGGAGGCCTCGGGGCGTGGCCGGCCTACGATGCGGCCACGCGGGCCACCATGATCCTCGACCGCGAGTGCCGGGTCGAAGCGGCGCCGCGCGAGCCCGAGCGCGCGGTGTGGGACGCCGTGGGCTAGGCGGCGGTGTGGCCGCCGTCGAGGAAGATGGTCTGCCCCGTCATGTAGGAGGAGGCGGGGGACGCGAGATAGACGGCGAGCGGGCCGATCTCCGACAGCTCGCCCGTGCGCCGCATGGGCACGTCGCGGAGCAGCCGCTCGCTGATCTTGGGATCGGCGAACGCCTCCGCATTCATCTCGGTGACGAACCAGCCGGGCGCGATCGCATTGACCTGCACGTTATAGCGCGCCCACTCGATGGCGAGGCATTTGGTCAGCGCGATCACCCCGCCCTTGGACGCCGCATAGGACGTGTAGCCGGCCAGCCCCGACACCGCCATCACCGAGGCCATGTTGATGACCTTCCCCGCCTTCTGCCCGGTGAGGCGCGCGGCGGCGGCGCGGCAGCCGTGGAACACGCCGACCAGGTTGACCTGGACGACGCGGGCGAAGTCCTCGGGCGGCATGTCGAGGACGGGCCGCACGCCGGCGATGCCGGAGTTGTTCACGACGATGTGGAGGCCGCCGAGCCCGTCGATCGCGCGCGCAACCAGCGTCTCCACCTGGGCATAGTCCGCCACGTCGGTCCGCACCGCGAGGGCCCGCCGCCCGCGCTGCTCGACCTGGTGGGCGGTCTCCTCGATCTCGGTGGTGGCGCGCGCGCCCACCGCCACGTCGGCCCCCGCCTCGGCGAGGGCCAGCGCGATCGCCCGCCCCAGGCCCCGGCTGGCGCCGGTCACGATCGCCACCTTGCCGTCGAGGCGGAAGGGATCGGCCATC
>Ga0075433_10001278_pt1 | contig 18385 bp, 12 predicted proteins | sample RhiMethybrSRZTD2_FD_75299 | JGI IMG/M metagenome (GOLD analysis project Ga0075433, IMG submission 75299) | Populus rhizosphere microbial communities from Tennessee, USA - Rhizosphere MetaG P. TD hybrid SRZTD2 | ecosystem: Host-associated > Plants > Roots > Rhizosphere > Soil | place: USA... | reverse complement strand
GACGCCGACACTCGGTGCGTTGCTGACGACCGTGAGCAACCCGCCGCGAGCGCCAACCGCACTTGGCGTGAACGTCACGTGGATCACGCAGCTCTCGCCAGAGGGAAGTGGTTGGTCGGAGCATGTACTCGAATCGGTGTCGATCTGGAAGTCGCCGGTGGCGCTGGCGCCGGTGATCGAGACCGGAGCGCCGCCGCTGCTCACCAGCTCGACGAACGTATCCGACACCGACCCCACTTCCGTATCGGGGAACGTCACGCTCACTGGCACGTCGAGCGACGGCGATGCCGTGGTCGCCGTGATGCGAACGGAATCGCTCGCCGTTTCGCCTGACGTGTTGGTGACGGTCAGCGTCACCTCGTAGACGCCGGCCACATTCGCGACGAACGTCGGACTGGTCGTCGTCGGGCCCGCGAGCGCGGCGGTGCTCCCCGATGGAACCGACGTGAAGCTCCATAGATATGTGAGCGCCTCACCGTCTGGATCGATCGAGCTGCCGCCATCGAGTTGGACGGTCTGACCAGTGAGCACCTCCTGATCGGGTCCCGCGGACGCAACCGGCGGACGCGTGGTTCGGATCATCACCGTGTCCGGCGCGCTGTCGACGACGCCGTCGTTGACGACGAGTTGAGCGACGTAGTCACCGGCGATGTCAGCGACGAACGTCGGGCTGACTCCCGTCACGTTGTCGATCGCGGCAGTGCTGCCGGCCGGTCGTGTCAGCAGCGACCAGTGATACGACAACGGTTGTGCGTCGGCATCGTTCGAGAGACTGCCATTCAGGAGGACCGTCGATCCGAGCGGCACGTCATTCTGATCGGTGCCTGCGTTGGCAACCGGCACGCTGTTGGTGGTGTTGATCGTCGACGTGTCGGGTGTGCTGGTGAGCACGCCGTCGCTGACGACGAGTTGCACCACGTACTCGCCCGGCAGATCGGGCGTGAACGAGGCAGCCACGCTGGTCGTCCCCGTTAGCGGCGCCGTGCTTCCGTCGGGGCGGACGGTGAACGACCAGCGATAGGTGAGGGGATCGCCATCGACGTCCGACGATCCCGAACCATTGAGCGCGACGACCTGTCCGATATGTCCCGTCTGATCGGCCCCAGCGCGCGCGACAGGTGCGACGTTCTCGGTCATGACGCTGACCGTGTCGGCGACGCTCACCGCCGTGCCGTCGCTGACGATGAGTTGTGCAACGTAGCTTCCAGACAGATCCGCAACGAACGTCGGCGCGACGGCGTTCGGGTTGTTGAGCGCCGCCGTGCTGCCGTCGGGGACGCTCGTCAGGGACCAGAGATACGTGAGCGAATCGCCATCGACGTCGGTCGAGCCGCTGCCATCGAGCGTCACCGTGTCGCCGCGTGTGATCCGTTGGTCGGGTCCCGCCGAAGCAACCGGTGCTGTGTTGCCGACTGTGATCTCGACGATGTCCGCGCCGCTGTCGACGAGTCCGTCATTGACGACGAGGCTCACTCGATAGGTTCCGCGCCGGTCGACTTGGAATGATGGGCTCGCCGTGTTTCCGTCCACGAGCTGCGCTGCGCTCCCCGCCGGCCGGGTGACGAACGTCCACGAAAAGGTCAAGGTGTTGCCGTCGACATCGGTCGAGCCGCTGCCATCGAGGTGAACGACCTGCGGAACGAGGACGCTCTGATCGGGCCCCGCATTCGCCACCGGGGCGGAGTTCCCCGTGCTGATGACGACAGTATCCGGTCCACTGTCGAGCAGACCGTCGTTGACCCTGAGCTCGACGACATAGCGGCCGGGCAGGTCGACGACGAAGGTCGGGTGCACTGCGCGCCGATTGGTCAATCGCGCGGTGCTGCCTGCCGGGACGGTCGTGAGTGTCCATGTGTAGCGGATGCGGTCGCCATCGACGTCACTCGATCCGCTGCCGTCGAGCGTCACACGTGCGTCCACCGATGCCGACTGATCGGGCCCTGCGTTGGCGACCGGCGCGCTGTTCGGCACGTCGATGAACACCGAGTCGGCCGATCGCGCGCGGCCATCTCGCACGACGAGCCTCGCGATGTAGCGGCCGGGCCGATCCACGACAAACGTAGGCTGTGCCGCCGTTGAATCGACGAAGGCGGCCCGACTGCCTAGCGGCCGGGACGCGAAGTTCCATTGATACGTCAGCGGATCACCATCGACATCGCTCGACGCCGCGCCATCGAGATGCACCATCTGTCCAATGGCGGCTGTGAGATCGGTACCGGCGTTGGCGAGCGGAGGCGTGTTCTGCACGGTCACGACCACGATGTCCGGATTGCTCGATTGCGTCCCGTTGTTGACGACGAGTTGTGCGCGATAGCGGCCCTTCTCGTCGGGAACGAACGACGACGTGACGGTATCGGCGCCCGTCAATGTCGCGCTGCTTCCGGGAGGTGTCTCGATCAGCGTCCAGTGATACGTGAGTGTCCGTCCAGCGGGGTCTGAGGAACCGCTGCCATCGAGGCGCACGGTGATCCCGATGCCGGGGATGCGTTGATTCAAACCCGCGAACGCTCGCGGCCGCGTCGCGGTCTGCGCCTGCAGAACCAGCATCGACACGGAGCACAGAACGAGAATGGCCAGTGACACAACAGCCGGATGTCGCGACGTAGTCATGGGGAGGAGTTCTCCTGCGGAGAGATCGCTACTCACCCAATGAGGTCAGCGCGCGGTTTCTTTCATCCTTCGACTCGCGTTGCTCGCTCAGGACTCGCTTCGCTCAGGGCTCGGGCGCGGTGCAAAGACATGAAGGGAAGGAAAGCGTGCGGGGATCTGTACTAAATGAGGTTGGCGGTCACTTTCTTTCACCGCGAGCCGCGGTCGTTACGGCCTTGCGACCGATTCAGAGCCTCGGCCACAATACGTGCTCCAGGTACCCCCGAATTGGCTTCCCCTCAACCGGTCGCCGTGCGTGATGCGACGAGCGAGTATCGCAAGCTCGTTGCGGCGCTCGCGGCGCGAGCCGTGCGACTCGGGTCGAGAGATGCGGAGGGCGCAGCGCAGGAAACGCTGAAACGCTCGCTCGCCAACGTGGTGTCGCGCGCAGCGGTCGATTATTACTTTCACGAGCGGCCGCCAGCGTCGGCTGCCGCGCCAGCGTGGCCGCTCGATCAGTTACTCGCCTGGCTGCACGGCGTGCTGCGTTTCGTCGTCAGCGAGGAGCGCGCGCGTGTGAGTTATCACCGCGAAACGCACGTCGGCGATCTCGACGCGTTCGAACCGCGTGATGCCTCGGCCGATCAGCTCACGATGCTGATCGACGATCAATTACAGACGATTGTCCGCGAGTGTCTGTCGTCGCTGGACGAGGAATACCGAACCGTGCTCATCCTGCGCACCAAGGGATTGAAGTACACCGAAATCGCTGCGCGCCTGGGAGTGGGCGAGAACACGGTCGCGACATGGGTGCGTCGCGGGACACGGGCGGCGGCGCAGCAGATCCGTGAGCGGCTCGACTCCCGGCCGCGTGCCGCGGCCGCGCCAGGACCTGTGGAATGACGAGGCGTTGTCATGGCTGAATCGCTTCACGAACGCGTGGATCGCTATATCGACGACGACCTCTCCGCCGTCGAGCAGCGCGAGTTGGCGCAGTCCGCGCTCGATGATCCCGCGCTCTTCGACACCCTGACGGCCGCAGCCCTGTTGAAGCAGACGGCTCGCGGCGAGAAGGAGCCGGCAGCGATTCGACGTCGACCGACACGGCGCGTCGCGCTGTTCATCGGCGGCGCTATGGCCGCAGCGGCCGTGCTCGCGCTCATGGTCGTCTATCGATCCTCCACGACCACCGTACCGGATTCGCAGACGGCACGGCGCGCGACGACTGCGACCCCGACTGTCTCTCGAACGTCTCTGCAGCCGATCATCCTGACCGCACGTCTCGCTGAATCCGACGGAGCATCGACGCCGGAATTCAGAAGCGTCGAGCGTGGCGGCCGTCTGCCCAAGATCTCAGGGCTCGTGACGTCGAGCGCCGACGATGAGATCGAGGTCGATCTCGGAGCGCTCGACGGGCTCGCGAAGGGATCGATCGTCTCGATCGTCGGAGGCGACACGTCAGCGAAGACGATTGGCACGATCAGCATCACGACGGTCTTTCGCGAGCGGTCGCGCGGCCAAATCGCATCGGGTTCTCAGCCGCGTGTGGGCGACCGCGTCAATGTCAGTCCAGACGTGCACGTCACCGCGTTGTCGGAACACGTTGCCGCCCGCGCGGCGTCCGGAGACACGCCGTCTGCCCGCGCGATCGCCGTCCAGGCCGCCGCGATCGTGGACTCGTTTGGACTGGTCTCGGATGCGGGGCGGCTGGCCTTGTACCAGGCGGCCGTGCTCGACCTCGCGTACGGATCGGCCGACAATGCAGTGCGGCATCTCCGTCTCGCGGCAGCGCAATTCGATGCCGCCCCGGCAGCGACTGGAGATGAGCGCGCGCGAATCCTGAGCGCGCTCGGTGCCGCGCTCATCGCGCAGGACAACGCTGTCGAAGCGGAGCGTACGCTGCGATTGGCGCAACCGATCGCCACGGGTCGGGTCGCCGTACACGTCGCCAACAATCTCGCCGCGCTCGCCATCCGGCGCGGAGATCGTGCGGCCGCAGAGGCGCTCTATCGATCCGCGCTGGCGCAGGCGGGCGGCGCCCCTGCTCTCGAAGCAGACCGCCGCGCCGTTCAGAACAATCTCGACGCGCTCACGTCAGCGCACTGAAGCCGTGACCATGGTGATCCATACGCGGCTGATCGCATCAGCGTGTTGTCTCCTCCTGCTGCAGATGATCGCGTTGGGACAAGCACCGTCTGAGTGGCAGGCGCTGGATCAGCAGGCACTGGACCTCTACGTGCAAGGCGATCTCCCGAAAGCAATCGTCGCCGCGGAGCAGGCGCTCCGAGTGGCGGCGTCGCCGCGCCAGTCGGGGAGAAGTCTCGATCGCCTCGGGTTCCTCTATTACACCTCGGGGCGTCTCGAAGAAGGAGAGAAGTACCTTCGCGAATCGCTGCGCACGCGTGAGCAGGCCTTCGGCATCGACTCGCTCGAGTACGCGGAGACCGCGAACGATCTGGCGATGCTGCTGCGCGATCTGCGCAAGATGGACGAGGCCCGGCTGCTGGCCGATCGAGCGCTGGCCACACGCGTGCACGCGCTCGAGAAGAGCGACCTGCTGCTCGCCGAAAGCCTCAACACACTCGGCACGGTGTACGCCTTCACCGGTGACTACGCGACCGCCGTCTCGAACTTCGAGAAGGCGATGGCGATTCACGAGTCGCGATCGGCGTCGGCACGGGCATCGGAGGAGTACGGCACGCTGTGCGTGAACCTGGCCGGGACCTACCAGCGCCTCGGTAAGTACGGGCTTGCCGAATCGACATTCGCCAAGGGCCTCGATGCCTTGCGCGTGAAGCCGGGCGAAACGCATCCGGCCTATGCGGCGAGTCTGCTGGCGTACGCGGCGTTGAAGGTCGATCTCGGACACTACGTCGATGCCGAACGGCTGTACGAAGAGGGTGGACGCCTGGTGAAAGCGGAGCTCGGCGAAGACCACCCCGTCTACGCGACGTTTCTCAACAACCGTGGATTTCTCTTCCAGTCGCTCGGCAACGCCGCCGCCGCTGCAGCAGACTATCAACGCTCGCTCGATTTGAAGCGCAAGCTCTACGGGCCTGGAAATCCGCTGGCCCTCAGCACGCTGCGGAACCTCGCTCACCTGACGTACGCGCAGAATCACCTGGCCGGCGAGCGGTTGCTGGCCGAAGCCGTCGATCTCTACGCCAAAGCGGCCAATGCGCCGTCGTTCGATTACACCAGCGTGCTGCTCGGGCTCGAGCGCGCGCAGCGAGATCGTGGCGCGCTCTCCGACGCCATGGCCACTGCGCAGCAGGCGTTGGGCGTCGCCGCAAAAGGCCTCGGCGTGCGCCATCCACTGTATGCGGCAGCCGTCCGCGATCTCGGAACGATCGAGGCCGCTCTCGGTCACGCCGATGCCGAGCGCAGATTGCGCGAGGCGATTGTCATCGCTGAAGACGTACACGGTCCCAGCCATCCGGACCTGCCGGCGTTCTTGAGCGCACTCGCGGATTTCTACGTCCGTCGCGCCGACTACGCCGCCGCACTGTCGCTGTATCGACGCAGCTTCGACATCCAGGATCGCTTCCTCGATGACGCGCTCGAGATCGGATCCGAGAATTTCAAAGCGGCGTCGATGACGACGTCTGCCGATCCGGTGCCTGCGCTCATCGCGTTCCAGGCCAAAGCCACCCAATTGACAGACGCCAGGGTCCTTGCGTTCGAGGCGGTCACGCGAAGAAAGGGGCGCGTACTGGAGCAGGTGCGCAGCGGGCGGCAGCGTCTCCGTGAAAGCACATCGCCCTCGGTCCGTCGGCAGCTTGCCGAATGGCAGGCTGTGCTCGAGTGCCGGACCTCGTTGACGGTGGCGCTCGGCTACCGCGATCTGAAGCCGAGTGTCGTCGGCACCTGCACGCTCGATGGCACTGATCTCGAGGGTCGCTACGAACGGCTGCTCAGCGATCTGCGTACGCGGTGGACCAGCGAGATCGGAGCCCAGGCCGTACGCGCGATCGCCGATCTGCGAGAGAGGGGCGACGTGCTCGAGGCGGCGCTCAATCGGGAGACCGGTGGCGCCGCACGACGCATCTCACCGGCATCGCTCGGCGACATCCGCCGTCAGCTCGGTGCCGACGAGCTGCTCGTGGAGTTCGTGTCGTACGAGGTGTTGCGGTCGGACGGACGGGGCACCGAGCGGCGCTACGGCGCCTTCATTCTGGACGCCGGTCGCCTGCTGGAGTGGCGCGACATCGCGGCGACGTCTTCGGTCGACGCATCCGTCCGCGATCTCATGACGGCGGCGAACGACTGGAGCCTATCGGTGCGTAACCGCGAGGCCCGTGCGGCGCGATCGTCTGAGGAAACGGCGCGCGATGCGCTCGCGACCCTGTCTGCTCGCGTCTGGGAACCGCTCGCGCCCGTCATCGCGCAGAACATCCGACGTCTGCGCATTGCCCCCGACGCGATGCTCAATCTCGTCCCCTTCGAAGCGCTGTCCGACAACGGCGGCGATCTGATTGAGCGCTTTGCGATCGCATACGTTCCGGCCGGCCGCGATCTTATTGCGACGCCGGCGGCCGATTCGCCGTCGAGCGCGCCGGTCGTCGTCGTGAGCCCTGGCGCACGCGCGAGATCCACTCAGCTCGCCAATCAATCGTCGACCGCGTTTCGCGCCGACGCCCTGGCACCGCTGCCGGCAGCGGCGCTCGAAGCGCAAGACTTCAGAACGATCGTGCCGCACGCGAACCTCTATGCGACCGAGGACGCGACCGAGCGCCGGGTGAAGTCATTGCACGGTCCATCCGTGCTCCACATCGTCGGGCACGGCGTCATTCGCGCTGATCAGGATTGCGCGAACCGCACGTGTATTTCGAGTGCGCTCGGTGCATCAGCCAGCGCGATGACCCTGTCGGCGATCGTGCTCGAGGAGGCGTACGGTCGCGGCCGCCAGTCGACCGACGATGGCCTGCTCACGCCGCTGGAGTTGGAGAACGTCGACCTGCACGGCACCGAGATGCTCGTGCTGTCGCAGTGCCAGATGGCCAACGGTGTGGCCTCGATCGGCGAGGGTGTGTACGGGATGCGGCGCGCGGCCGCAATCGCGGGTGCTCGAAGCTTCGTCGCGCCGCTCTGGAACGTAGACGACCGCGTGCAACGCACCCTGATGGAACGGTTTTATCGGCAGCTCGCGGCGGGGAAGACTCGCGCCGAGGCGCTGCGCGAGGCGAAGTTGTCGCTGCGGCGAACGCCTGCCACGGCGAGCTTTCTGCAGTGGGCTCCGGTGATCCTCTCGGGGTCGGCGCTGGCGCTCCCGCCCGCGTTGTTCCACCGCTGACGCACGCGCGGTCTCACTCCGTGCGCGCGCGCGACGGTCGTCGCCGCGACGGCCGATCCTCAGGTGTCTTCGGCCACTCCCCAGGTCCCCAGCCGCCGACGTCTTCATTCGGATCGAGCGCCTCTTGAGAAGGACGAAGATCGGCCGGCACATGCTGGAGATTGATGCGTGTGCGCGTCCAGGTATGAAAGCGTCCGCGCATGGCGTCCACGAGGATGTCCGCGGGTTGAAGGTGTGCCGCTGCTTCAGGATGACGCGCGCGCCAGCGTTCGACACCCGCGAGCGCGTCCTCCTTGCGCTCGGCGCGGCCGATCTCGATCAATGGATGCTTCGGCACGCGCCGTCGCGACGGCTGCACGCGCGGAGGTTCGCCGGCCTGCTTGCGATAATGCGGCGGCCACGGCGCGTCACCGAGGCCGTCGCGCTCGTGCCGGACCGACAGCTCGAGCAGCGGTTCGATCGATCCGGCGTGCTGATCCATGCTCGCATGCGGATCGCCGATGCGCGTGAATCGATCCGGCATCGTGACCAAGGTGAAGTCGGCGGGATCGCAGCTCTCGATCTCGTCCCACGCGAGCGGCGCCGAGACACGCGCGTCGGGCTTCGGCCGGATCGAGTACGCTGCGGCGACGGTGCGATCCTTCGCGTTCTGGTTGTAGTCGAGAAACACGCCCTGCCGCTCTTCCTTCCACCACTTGCTCGTGGCCAGTGTGGGCACGCGGCGCTCGACCTCGCGCGCGAACGCCAGCGCGGCGCGGCGGACTTCGGGGAACGTCCAGCGGCGCTCGATGCGAACGTTGACGTGCATGCCGCGCGAGCCCGAGGTCTTCGGCCAGCCAACGAGACCGACGTCGGACAGCGTGGCGTGCACGACCGCGGCCACGGCGCGGATCTGCGGCCACTCGATGCCGGGCACTGGATCGAGATCGATCCGCAGCTCGTCGGGATGATCGAGATCGTCGTCGCGCACCGGATGCGGATGAAGCTCCAGGCATGCGAGGTTGGCCATCCATGCCAGCGCCGCGGCGTCACGCGGCACGACTTCTTCAGCGGTTCGTCCGGAGGGAAACTTCAGCTCGACAACGTCGATCCACGGCGGCCGCGATTCGGGGGCGCGCTTCTGATAGAAGAACTCGCCGCCGATGCCGTTGGGGTAGCGAACGAGCACGTTGGGCCGATTGCCGGCGGCGCGGATCGCGCCACTCGCGACCGCGAGGTAATAGCGAACGACGTCGAGCTTGGTGTGGCCGGCCTGCGGGAACAGTACTTTCCGCGGATTCGAGATCGCGATATCTCGTCCGTCGATGGTCACGACTTCCTGCTCGACGCGGCTCGCCACGATTCGACTATATCGTGGTGACGCCGGGAACGACCGCAACCGATGCTGGTCCGACGGTCCTAGAGCACTGGGCCCGGAGAACAGCCTTTGTTGCCGGTCACGCAGGTCACCGTCACCGCGCCCGGCTCGCCCTGCAGCACCACTCCGGTGACTTCGCGCACGACAGACGTCGCGATCTCGTCCTCGAGCTTGAGGATGTTCCTGACCGGACGTTCGTAGTTGCTGGCCCAGACATGGCTATCGCGGTCGGTATCGACAAGCCGCGTGGTCACACGGATCCGGCCATCGGCTCGAACGATCGAGCCCTCGAGTACATAACGAGCGCCCAACGACGTCGCCACGGCTTCTGCGTGGCGCGACTCCTTGGTGTTCACCATCGTGACTGGCGTTCCGGATACCACAACCAGTCCGGGAATCTGGGCGAGTGTTGCCTTCAGTACATCTGTCATGCTGTCGGCGAGGTATTGGTCCGAAGACTCGGGAGAGAGATTGCGAAGCGGCAGCACCGCGATCGAGTTCTGCGCTGTGTGTATGTAAGGCGACGCGGCGACCGCTGCGGCCGGCTTCGGATTGGTGTTGGCGCCAGCCGCCTCGCCTTTCGAGTTGCCGGGCTGGTACTTGTGCAACAGCAGCAGTCCAAGAACGATCGTTGCGGCGGATCCGACGAACTGCGCGACGATTCGCCCGACGAAGGAGATCCACACGGAACGCACCTTCTTGTGCTTCTTCCGCTTCTTGTGGATGTCCGCTGGAGTGCCAGCTGATCCTTCTTCTTCCACGTGTTCCACTTCCATTACGTCTCGTCCTCTTTCAAACCGGCCGTCGGAGTGCAAGGGGTGTGCCCTCGACTGTCAGAACGCGCGCTCCTTCAGCGAAGTGCGCACGCGCGTTGACGTTAGCGCGAGCGAGAGCAGATATCCACAACGCCGGCGCGTTCTCCAGGAGAGACATTCGTGCCCCGCCATGAGGACAAAGACGGTGTGCACACGAGAAAAGTTGTCAGTGAATCAGGAGAGTCGGAGCAGCGGCACGCCGTTGTAAAGCTTGTAAAGAAACTTGTAAAGAACGTCACGAATGTGCGAGCGGCTCGTACTCCACGCGATTACGTCCCAGCTGCTTGGCTCGGTACAGCGCTCGGTCCGCACGGCTGAGCAACTCGCCGAATGACGGCGCGTCTTCGCCGCGAAAACCGGCGACACCGAAGCTCGCCGTCACACTCACCTGCGAGCCGCCGAAGGAAAACGTCCGCGCCATCAGCTTTGCGCGGGTGCGCTCGACGAGCGTCGGCATGTCTTCTTCGTTCGCATGCGTCACCGCGTGGAGGAATTCCTCGCCACCGATCCTCCCCGCGATGTCGGACGAACGGGTATTCGATTGCAGGATCTCTCCAACAGCCTTGAGTACGGCGTCACCCGCGTCGTGGCCGTAGCTGTCGTTGACGCGTTTGAAGTGATCCAAGTCGATCATCACCACCCAGAACGAGAAGCCGTGCCGGACCGCTGCCGGCAACTGATGTGCGGCCCACGCTTCGAGAGCGCGACGATTTGGCAGACCGGTCAACGCATCCGTCAGCGCCGCGCGTTCGAGCAGGCGGTTCTTCTCTTCCAACTGACGATGCAGGTCGAGAAGGCGTCGACCGACGTTGACGCGTGCGAGGAGCTCGTCGAGGTGAAACGGTTTGGTGAGATAGTCATCGGCCCCAGCCGCCAGCCCTTTCACGATGTCGTCTTTCTCCGTGATGCTAGTCACCATGATGATGTAGACGTAGGAGGACTGCGCCGCGCGAATGCGCTGACACAGCTCGAAGCCGCCGACATCGGGCATCACGCAATCGGTGATGACGAGCCCGGGGTGCTCGCGTTCGAAGATCGCCATCGCTTCGCGGCCGTTGCGGGCCTTGTGCACGCATTCGAACTCGCGCGCGAGCGTCTGCTCGAGGACGTGCAGATGCACCTGCGAATCGTCCACGACCAGCACCTGATGTCCGCTCAGAAGACCGTTCATCGCGTCGGTTAATGGTTCTTCCGGCCTCGTCGCTTTTGCACCGTGAAGTCGTCGGCATCGACGTCGGTCTTCAGCTCGCCGGAACTCGCGCCCGTGACATGCGGCGGGATCGTCATCAGGCCGCGCGGCATGCGGCAGTCGAAATGCCACAGACGTCCGTCGAGTCCGACTGTCAGGTGGGTCTCGAGCAGGTTCTTCGCGGCCTCCAGCTTCACCTGATGGAAGCCTTTGATGACCCAGAGATTGATGCCATCAGGATCGCCGTCGAGCAGCGCGCCGATCTGCTTGGTCTGTTTATCCGCCTGGTTGGCGTAGAACATGCGTGACAGCGGGCAGCGAAGTGTCTCCTTTACTTTGGTCTCGGTGTTCCACGGCGTGAGCCACTCGGGATTCGGTGCGCCGTTGCGCGGATTCTTCAGGAGTTCGGCATGGTCCCAGGCCCGACTGCCCGTATAGGTCGTGTAGATCTTCTTGTCGCCCTGATGGAATTTGAGTCCCATGGGGCAGGAGAGTATCAGAGAACCTCAGGCGGTCGCGGCGAAGTTCTTGACGGCGAGAGCGAGGTCCAAGGCGGCCAGCAGCGTATCGTCGAACCCGGCGCTGGGATTGGCGTCTTGTCTCGCGAGTCGCCGCTCGACGAATTCGAGATCCAGGACCCCTGACTGTGAGGTCGTGCGTGAAGTCAACGTTTCGCGCACGAACTCTCGGAGGCTGCGCTGCGCCCACTGTCGCTCCGGTTTCCAGTCGTGGAGCCCGGCGATGCCAAGCGCTTTCATGAACTCGATGGCCGGTCGTCGAGCGACTCGAGTGGCGACGACCGCATCGACACACGTGAGTCCTCCCCAGAACAACCCAGGAATCGAAACACCTCCCGTGCTGCGCCAGCCCCAGTTGATGGGGCACTCGGCGACAAAGCCTCCAACCTGGTTGATGTAGCGGCGCTGAAACGAGCGATCGAGCGGCACGCCGAGGAAGCGATGTCGAAGCACATGAAGCTTCGCGTGGCCGGTCTCGTCGTCGGCTGTGCTCGGCATCCGCCACAGGTTCTCAATCAACAGTCGAGAGCTGTACGGCGTCTGCTGCACGGAATACGAGCTGCCGACGGAATAGGGAGCAAGCGATCCGAACATCGATTCCTGCTGTATCAAGAACTTCAGATCGAGATGTCCGTCAGCGCGCATCGCCGGCATCCACCACGCTTCGGGCGGCCGGGAGAAGCTCACCGTGTCTACTAGCTGCTGGCTCAGAAGCCGCACATCGGCATTCCGGGAAGACAGCCCCTCGGTTCCGAGCCTGCCGACTTGATTGCCCAGATGTCCGCTCAACATCGTTCCAGGTGATCCTGTTCCGACATGGCGGTAGCAGTAGACCTGTGCGGCACGGCTGATCGAACTGATTCCGCCGGACAAGAGTGAAGCGGTCTCGGCCAAGTCGGGCAGTCCTCGCCAGAACGTCTCGCCCAGCGTCACGATGTGATGAGTCCAGCCATAGGCGCGACAGAGTCGCGACGCGATCCGCGCATCCAGGCACTGTGCCTCTCCTGTGACGGTCACGGCGGTGACGCGTCGAGGGCTCGCCACCAACGCGGCGAAAACCGTTCGGCTGTCGAGCCCGCCGCTCAGAGAGAGCATCGTGTCCGAACAATCGAGCGCTGCGGCCGTTTCGCGGAACACGTCAGCTTGGATTTCGGTGTACTCGTTCCATGTCGCGCACGGGCTCACCTCAGGCGGCGACCATGCGGATTGGACCGTCGTCCCGCTTCGGCTGACCGTCACGCAGGAGCCGGCCGGCACCAGGCGCACGCCCCTGAAGAGCGTTCGATGTGACACCGGTCGACCGATTCGCACGAGGTCGGCGACGCCTTCCGGATCAAATCGAAACTGAAACGCCGCGACACATCGCAGCAGGAAGAGATCCGACGTGACGATCACGTGTGTCGTCGTCTCGGCGATATACAGAGGGGGGAGGCCAGAGATCCCGGTGAGTGCGCTCGCGGCCCGGCTGTCGAGCTGGCACCGGACAATCGTGGCGTTGCCGAGAGGTTGGGAGTCGTCTGCGGTCCATTCGTGATGGTCGCCAAGAATCAGCGTCGCGGTGTCGTTGCAACGAGTCGCGGTCACGTCGGCGCGCTGTGATGCTCGTCTCTTCAAGACGAGGTAGCTACCTCCGTCTTTGCTGTTGATGGTTTCGAAGCCGTCGGGAACCCGGCGAAGTAAGCTCGACGCACCGCTGTCGTTTCGAGCAACGCACACAAGCAAGGAACTCACATAGAGGCTCGCCATTCGTCTACAAAGCCAAATCGCAAAATATCTGGTGTGCAAATGTGAGACGAACACAAATACGTAAGCGACACATTGAAATGGTCGAGCCTGCACTATTAACGTCTCGAGGCGGATGCATTTGACCTCTTGAAGCGATATAACAAGCGCCCACAGCTTACAGGCGACGATGGCACGACCAGTACGTTCGACTTCTTTGTCCGCGCCGCTCAGCGAGAACAGTCCGAAACAGGACTTGATTGTTTTTGGGGAAGAGTATCAAAGGCACCCGCACTCCCTCGAGCATTTGATCAAGTACCTGACTAAAGACTATCGAGTGTTGTGGGTTGAGACGATCGGCCTCCGTTCACCGCGCTTCAACGCGCACGACGTGGCTCGTATCGCGGAGCTCCTGGCCAAATGGCCGCGCCGATGGATGCACCCGGCGCCGCCCGCACACGCCTCTGACGAGCGTCATCCGCTGGTGATTGCTCCGGTGCAGATTCCGTACAACCAGTTCACGTGGATCAGGCGAGTCAATCGCTGGTTGCTGAAGACATCCCTCGCGAAGGCAATACGGAGGCACCAACTGCACCCACTGGCCATGGTGACCGCAGTGCCACAAACCGCCTTGCTCATCGATGACCCGCTCTTTCGTTCGTGGTGCAACATCTATTACTGCGTGGACGAATTCTCTCTCTGGCCAGGAATCAACCTGCACGTGGCTCGCGCGTTCGAGGAGACGCTGCTGCAAAACGTCGATCATCTCATCGTGACGTCGACGGCCTTGTTTCAATCGAAGCGGCGGCCTCGCCTTCCATGCCCCGAGATCCTCGATCACGGCGTAGACCTTGACCATTTCATTCTCGAGGATTCGGCCGCAGCGCCCTCGCTGCACGATGACCGACATTTGCGCCTGGGGCTGTTTGGGTTGTTGGATGAGCGGACGGACGAGGAGTTATTGAGTCGATTGCTGGCGCGGATGCCTTCGTTGAGGCTCTTCGTGATTGGCAAACGTGTCTGCGATTTCTCGTGGGCCGACCCCTTTCTCGCCAGCGATCAGATTGTGCTCTGTGATCGGGTTTCGTATGAGGAGCTGCCACGGCTGCTTGCCACGCTGCAGCTCGATGCGTTCATCCTCCCGTACAAGCGCAACGAACTCACTCGACACATCAACCCCTTGAAGCTCAAGGAATACATGGCCACAGGCAAGCACGTGTTCGCCACGCCCATCGACGAGGCGGTCAAGTGGCAGTCATCCCTTCACATCATCAGCGACGTCGAATCGTGCCTTGGTGAACTGGCCGAGCTCCTGCGGAAGAAGCGGGCTGGTCTTCCGCTGATGGCCGCGGAACAGCGGCAGCGGCTCGAGGACTACTTGCGGAGCCATGAAACGTGGGAAGCGAAGTCACACGTGCTTCACGGGTGGATACAAGACTGGAGCAGGCGCGAACAACCTGCGCCCGTTCCCGAAACGGTGGCCGGCGCTCTTTGAGAATCTCGTCTCGACGGTCAGCGTGAAGAGACCTTGCGTGCCTCGGCGACTTGGGCGAGCACGATACCGGGTCGCCGACGCGCGAAGTCCAGCAGGTATGCGATCGCGTTGAGCCGCTCGTCCTGCGTGAACGGCGTGTTGACATCGACGGCCGCATCCGCCTCGATCAACGCCGCACCGCTGCGGATCTGATTGTCGAGGAACCCGCCGTCAGACGCCGCATGCGCCGTCTGCTCGAGCGCATCGAGATAGTAGCTATAGAGATCCGGATAGGTGAGCGCGCGCCGGACGAGGATGTTTTCGTCTGCGCGACGGAAGATGGACGCATCGACTTCCTGAAACGCGTTGTCGCGATCCCACGGGAAGAACTGATGCCTGCTCGACCCCGTCGGGCGATAGAGGTAGAAGTTGTTCAGCCCGGCGTAGCCGAGCAGGCCGTCGAATTCAGAGAGGAACGTCTCGACGGCGAGATGCGAGAGCAGCTGGGGCAGGTCGACGTATTGTTCCACTCGCGATCGCCACAACGTGTCGGACGGCTCGTTGATCGCCGCGACCATCTGACGAATAGGCGTATAGAGCGACGACACCGCCTCCGTCTCTCGCGTTCGCGCCTCGAAGAGCGGTACGTAGGCGTTGAGATCGTCGCCGAGGTCCTCGAAGTAGTACGCCCGCAGCCAATGAAACTCGAAGAGATAGCCATCGCCGGCGCCGATGCGTGTCAGAAACTGATCGTCCGGCGACTCCACGAGCGAGTACACGCCCTGGGATGTGCCGTTGATCGAGACCCGCGCCGGCGACTCGAGCGGTGCCGGTACGCCCATCCTCGAGAACAGCGCCATCGCCACCCGCTCGCGAAGCATCGGCGGGTCCTGCCAGAGGTTGTCGAGCACGACTGCTCGGCGGCCATCCAGCGTCTGACTGGACGCGTATCGCGCGAATTCCACCAGTAGCCCCAGCTTCGAGGCGTTGCGGCTGCCGCCGCCGCGCGAGCGGATCGACACGTTGCGAACGCGTGTGCCGCCGGTCTCGAAGTCCACCGGATAGTGCGTGTTCAGGTCGTAGTGCAGGCGGATCAGTTGCAGATCGCGCGAGTTCATCCACATGCTGATGTCGTGCATCACCGTCGGATCGAACAGGATCGCACCTGACTGCGCCTGCGCGCGCGGCGTCGCGAGGACGACGCCAGCGCCGAGCAGGAGAGCCAACCAGATCGCCGGCGAGCGCAGCGCACGCATCAGAGCACCACCTGAAAACGCAGAACGCTGCTCCAGAACACCGGGCGCGATGGTACCGGGCCGCGCGACGGATCCTCGATCGATTCGCGGATGATGTTTCCCTGCACCTTGACCCACCGGTTCACGTACCAGTTCACGCCGAAGGTCGTGGCGAGGTCTTGGTTGCGAAGGATGACGTCCGATCGAGGGCTTTTCGTTCCCTCTCCCGCCGCGGCACCGCTGCCGAACGTCATCGCCTCGACGCGCGCCGCGAGCTCGATGGCGCCGAATCCGCCTCCCGGCAGCGGTCGATTCGGCGACTCGAGCCCTCGCGACTTCGCCTCGCCGGTCATCGCCCACGTGCCGCTGACGTACCACCCGTCGGAGATTGCATCAGGCAGATCGCCGTCAGTGACGCTCTGGCCGAGGCGCTGCTGCGTCATGCGGATGTATTCCGCTTTGAGCGAGTACGGTCCGGGACGCCACTGCAACTCGCCTCCGATTCGCCGGCGCGCGCCGCGGACCCAGAGGTTCGATGGAAAGAAATGCGCGTGCAGTGGTGTTTCGCCGTTGATCGCACTCATGCCCTCGGGCAGGTCGCTGCCGGTCCATGCGACGGCGAATCGCAGGTCGTCGTCGCGCGACTTGCGGTTGGAGATCGGCTCGATCGTGAGACGGAGTGCGGTCGTCCGATCACCCTGCACTTCGCCGGGATCGTTGGCCAGGGCGTTGTTACCGTCGTGGAGAAACACGCCGCCTTCGTAGCCGATCAGCCTGCCGCCCAGGCGGCCATGCACCATGACACCGCGATCGCGGCCGGGCGAGAGCGTCGATGCCACCATCGATCGGTTGATGAAGTCGAGGTTCGTCGCGCTGGTGTTTTCGTCGAGGCTGAACGGCATCTTGAACTTGCCGACCTGCACGCCGAGCTCGCGCTTCGGCCGCACGTCGATGTAGACGTCGCGCCACGGCACGTCGTTTTTGATCTCGCGCTCGATTTGAAAGTCGACGAGGTTGCCGAAGGACCCGGCAACGCCGATCCGGCGCCGTGCGATGTCGAAGCGCTCATCGTCGACATCGGCCGCGAGCGAATCGGACCATTTCCGATCGGTCGCAAAGCGCGCGCGGAAATCGATTCGGAAGCGGCCGCTCCGAATCGACGGATACTCGCGCCACACGAATTTGGTCTCGGCGGCTGTCTCTGCCCCCTTCGTCGCTTCCGGCCGCCGGGGGACGTCGAACGTCTCTTGACCCGCGAGGACGGCCTGAGACAATCCCACCAGCGCTGCGATCACCATCGCCCGTGTCATCATTCGGGAATCGAGACTCCGTGAAGGTCCGACGATCCTTACACGATCGAAGGCGCGATGAGATGCAGCGCCAACACGACGAGAAAGACGGCGGTCAGTCCGAGCAGAATCATGACGCCGCCGTAGACCTTTCGCAACGCCGCGTACTTCTCTGCCGTAGTCCGGGCCAGGAGATGCACCTGCAGCGCCATTTCGCGATTGATCGCGCCCGCCGGGGCAGTACGCCAGACCTGATAGTAGTCGTCGAGCGGGTGCTTCAAGATGTCGTCCACCAAGCGGAGACCGACCGCACCGGGCGCGACGACCGCTTCGTTGGCGAGCCCCATCTGCCGGGCGCGCGGCTTGAGCGCGTTCACGGCGTGAATGAGGAAATAGAGCGACAAGCCGAGATAGCATCCAACATAGAAACGAACGACGGTCATGTTTACGAACGTGACGCCCAAGAGATCGCCCCGCGCGACGATCAGCAGGTTTGCGGCGTTCAGCGATCCAAGCAGCAGCAGAGCAAAGCGCGTGCGGCGATCCGCCATCTCGATGACATCGAGCATGTGGTCGACGAGGTCGTTCAGCGCGCGGTAGCGTTCCCACGGATCGAGCGGGTTGCTTTCGGCCGCCTTTTCAGCGTCCTTGCGCAGTCGGCGCTCGGCCTTCGAATCGGTGCTGGTGTCGTTGGGATCCGACATCACCGTTTGAACAGCCGCTGGTAGTCGACGGTGCTCTCGCACACGAACTCCGAGACGAACTCCAGCTCGGGACGAAGGGCAAAGGTCCTCGCCGGAATCACCCAGGGCGTCTCCCACACGTTCGGATCTTCCACGGTCACGCCGTATTGCAGGTTGCCGTTTTCGAGTTTGGTGAACCGTTCGACGACATGAAGGGCTTC
>Ga0075433_10001277_pt1 | contig 18395 bp, 16 predicted proteins | sample RhiMethybrSRZTD2_FD_75299 | JGI IMG/M metagenome (GOLD analysis project Ga0075433, IMG submission 75299) | Populus rhizosphere microbial communities from Tennessee, USA - Rhizosphere MetaG P. TD hybrid SRZTD2 | ecosystem: Host-associated > Plants > Roots > Rhizosphere > Soil | place: USA... | reverse complement strand
CGCCGGCCGAGGTGACCGGCGACATCATCGGCGACCTCAACTCGCGGCGCGGCCGCATCATCGGCATGGAGCCCGCCGGCGAGACCGCGGTCGTGCGCGCGCAGGCACCGATGGCCGAGATGCTGACGTACGAATCGAGCCTGCGCAGCATGACGGGCGGACGCGGCGGCTACGCCATGGAGTTTTCGCACTACGAGGAAGTGCCCTCGTTCATCGCCGACAAGGTGGTGAAGGAGGTCAAGGCCGAGAAGGAAAAGGCCGATAAGCACTAGCCGGGCGCACTAGAATGGACGCTGCATGATCTTCCAGCAGCTCCTGAACGAAGAGTCCGGCTGCTTGTCGTACCTGATCGGCTGCGCCCAGGCCGGGCGAGCCGTCATCGTCGATCCCGGTCGCGACCGGGTGCACGAGTATCTCCGCCTCGCCAGAAAGAAAGGTCTCACGATCACCGACGTGGTCGAGACCCACACGCACGCCGACCACATCTCGGGCAATCGGGATCTCGCCGCCGCCACCAAGGCGACGATCCGCGTCCATCGCGCGGCCGGCGCCGCGTTTCCACACGAGACGGTCAGCGACGGCGACGCCATCCGCGTGGGCAATGTCGAGCTCCAGGTGCGCCACACACCGGGTCACACGCCGGACTCGATCTGCCTGCTCGTGACCGATCACGCGCGCGGCGGCGAGCCGTGGTTCATGCTCACCGGCGACACGCTGTTCGTCGGCTCGGTCGGTCGCCCCGATCTCGGCGGCGCGTCGGCGGCCGAGGATCTGTGGCAGACGCTGCACCGCGTGCTGCTACCGCTGCCCGACGGGATCGAGGTCTATCCCGCGCACGGGGCGGGCAGCGCGTGCGGCGGTGGCGCGATGAGCGCCAAGTCCGCGTCGACGATCGGCTTCGAGCGCCGGTTCAACCCGGCGTTCCGCTTCGACGACAAGGCGCGCTTCGTGGACTTCATCATGGCCGGCATTCCACCGAAGCCTGCGGCGTTCGAGACGATCGTGGCGAAGAACCGTGGGCTCTTGCCGCTGACCGTGGCCAAGCCGCGGCCGATGAGCGCGCGCGAAGGATGGGAGGCCGCGCGGGCCGGCGCGGTCATCCTGGATCTTCGCGAGCCGGGCACGCACGGCGAAGGGCATCCCGCTGGCGCGCTCAACGTCTGGATCGATGGCCCGCAGTTCGCTGAACGTGTCGCCGGGTTCCTCACGCCGGGCGAGCGCGTCGTGGTGCTGGCGAACGCGCCGTCCGACGTCGATCGCGCGGTGCAGGCGCTCTCGCGTGTCGGCATCGACGACGTCGTCGGCCACCTGCACTGGGGCATGATCGACTGGCGCGATGCAAACCTTCCCGTGGAGACGGTGCAGCAGATCAGCGCGTGGGACCTGCACACGCTGCTCGAGAGCGGCGACGCGATCGTAATCGACGTGCGCGAGCCGTTCGAGTGGCACGAGGGACACGTGGCCGGCGCGCTGCACGTGCCGATGTTCGAGGCCGTTCGGCGTGCCGGCGAGCTGCCCGCGGATCGGCCAAAGGCTGTCGTCTGCGCGGGCGGTCTGCGCTCGAGCACCACGATCAGCGCGCTGAAGCGGCGCGTGCCGGGCCCGTGGCTCAACGTCACGGGCGGCATGGCTGCGTGGCTCAAGGCAGGTTACGGCGTCACCAAAGCGTAGGCGCTGATGGCGTCCGCGCTGCGCGCGCAGTGGGACGTCCTGGTCGGCCGCGCGTGGCCCGTGTGGGGTGCGGCCATTCTCGTCGCCACCGTCAACGTGTTCCTCTTCGCGTTCGATCGCCCGTGGACCGCCTCCGACGGGCTGCGGAACTGGGGGGACTGGGCGCTGACCGGGGTCGGGATCCTGCACCGTCCGGATCTGCTGCCGCCGTGGCTCTATTCGGGCTCGCTGCTCAACCTGGGCGTGCTGCTCGGCGGCGCGGCCGGCGCCCTGTGCGCGCGTGAATTCGCCATCCGCGTGCCCGCGCGCGGCGAGCTCATCAAGGGCGCCGCGGGCGGCGCCTTCATGGGCGTGGGGGCGACGCTGGCCTTCGGCTGCAACATCGGCGGGTTCTTTTCCGCCGTGAGCGCACTGAGCCTCGCCGGCTTCGCGATGATGGTGGGGCTCGGCATCGGAGCGTTTCTCGGGCTGCGCTATCTGCTATGGGAGACCACGCACCGTCCGAGCTGGTCGAGCAGCCGCGGACGCACGTGGGCGCGCGCGCACCGCGACGCGAGTCGCCAGCCGCTCGTGGGCGTGCTGCTGCTGCTGCTGCTCGTCGCGGCCCCGTTTGTCTACGCCGCGGCCGGCCATCCGCAGCGCGGAATCTTTCTGCTCTTCGGCGGCGCGTTCGGCGTGATCTTTCAGCGCTCACGCTTCTGCCTCGTACGCGCGTTCCGCGAGCCGTTCATGACCGGGGACGCGGAGCACACGCGTGCCGCCGCGCTGGCGCTCGTGGTGAGCACGCTCGGCTTCGCGATCCTCAAGTTCACCGATCTCAAGGACAAGGGCGATTGGGTCTTCGCCGCCGCCGGCGTCGGCGGATTGCTGGGCGGTGTGCTGTTCGGCATCGGCATGACGGTCGCCGGTGGATGTGGCGCCGGCTCGATCTGGCGCGCGGGCGAGGGCCAGGTGAAGCTCTGGGCCGCCGTCCTGTGTTTCGCGCTCGGTGCCTCGATCGCCCGACTCGTGCTCGCGGGCGCGCTCGGAAAACTCGGCGTCGCTGTCTTCCTGCCGTCTCTACTCGGCTGGGGCGCGGCGGTGCTGCTCGTCATCGCGGTCGCGGGCGCGTGGGCGATGGCCGCGACGTGGAACGAGGACACGAGAAAGTTCGCCGCGCCGGATTGAACCGCTGTACCTTACCGTCGCCGTCTAGCGACCGTGGCAGTCCAGGGGGGGACGTCATGGCACGGATTACGCGCCGGGAATTCCTGCGAGCGTCGGGAACCGCCGTCGCCGTCGCGGGCTTCGCCGGCTGCGCGAGCAGAGGTGACGCGCCCACCGCCACGAGCTCGCCGAACGATCTCGCGCCCAACCGCAAGGGACGCCGCGTCGTCGTCATCGGCGGCGGCTGGGGCGGCGCTACCGCGGCGAAGTACGTCCGCATGCAGGATCCGTCGATCGAAGTCATCATGCTCGAGCCGAACAAACGCTTCGTCTCGTGCCCGTTCTCGAATCTGGTGCTGAGTGCTGTGCGCTCGATCGGCAGCCTGACCTTCAACTACGGCGCTCTGCGCGAGCAGCATGGCGTTCGGATCATGCACGACACCGCGACGGCGCTCGAGCCCGATGCGCGGCGCGTGCGGGTCGGCAGCGGCTTTCTCACTTACGATCGGGTGATCGTCGCGCCCGGCATCGAGTTCCAGGCGGAGCAGATCGACGGCTTGACCGAGGCCGGCGATCGCGTGCTGCACGCGTGGAAGGCCGGACCGCAGACGGTGGCGCTGGCGCGACAGCTCAAGGAGATGCCGGACGGAGGCGTGTTCGTGCTGTCGATCCCGCCGGCAGCGTATCGGTGCCCGCCCGGCCCGTACGAGCGGGCCTGCCAGGTGGCGTGGTATCTGAAGACGCATAAGCCGCGCGCAAAGCTGCTCGTGCTCGACGCCAACCAGAACGTCATCAGCAAGCCGGCGCTGTTCCGCGCGGCGTGGCAGGCGTACCCGAATCTCGAGTATCGAGCCTCCAGCAAGGTCACGAAGGTGGATCCGAGCGCGCGAGAGGTGACCACCGATTTCGGCGACAAGGTGCGTTACGACGTCGTGAACGTGATTCCGCCCCAGCGCGCAGGCGCCATCGCCGTGCAGGCGGACCTCGTGGGCGCCGACAAGCGCTGGTGCGAGGTGAATCACGTCACGTACGAATCGGTAAAAGCCAAGGACGTTCACGTGGTCGGCGACGCGACGATCGGCATTCCGGCGCCGAAGTCCGGCACGGTGGCCAACAGCATGGGAAAGATCGCCGCCACCGTCGTTGTGAGTCTGCTCAACGGCCGGCCGGCGCCCGAGATGCCGCCGATCAACACCTGCTATTCGTGGGTGAGCAACACCGAGGCGATGGCCGTCATCAACGCCTATCGCATCGAGAACGGCAAGGTGGTGCAGATCGAGCAAAAGCTCACACCTGGCCAGTCCACGCTCTACGCGCAGCACGCGACGGCCTGGGCCACCAGCATCTGGTCGGACATCCTTGCATAAGGGGACCGCCGCCATGCGAGCTTGTGTCGTTGCGGCCATGTTGATCGCCGCTGTCGTTGCGGCGGGCGCGGTCGAAGCGGGTCCGGCCGACACGCCGGGATTCACGAAGGCGTTTTCGTGCAGTGCGTGTCACGGTCGCGCCGGCGCGTCGCGCGCCGACGCCGTGCCCGTGCTCGCCGGCATGCCGACGTGGTACTTCAAGAAGGCGATCGCGGATTACGCGGCCGGCCGGCGCCCGTCGGCGGAGATGGAGCCGTTTTCGAAAATGGTGCAAACGCTCGGCGTCGACGACATCGCCGCGTACTTCGCCGCGCAGCCTCGCGAGCCGTCGCCGCTCGGCGTCCAGCGCGCAGCGAGCGTCAACGGCCGTGGCGTCGCGTCTCAGTGCGCGGGTTGTCACGGCGCGGACGGGCGCGGCGACGAGACGAAAGGCGCGCCGCCTCTCGCCGGCCAGCCACCGGGCTATCTGTTGAACCAGATGAAGCTGTTCAAGGCGGAGAAGCGCAGCCCGGGCGACGCCAATCTCGCGGCGGTCAAGGCGGTGATGAAGGGTCTCGACGACGCGACCCTTGCCGACCTGGCCGCCTACTACTCGAGTCTCGGGAGGTAGGCCGCTCGTCTCGTGTCGCTCCTCTTCGGCAGCATCCTTTTCGTGCTCGGCGTGATCGGAGCCTTCGTGTCGGGGCTCACCGGCGTTGGCGGCGCGATCGTCATGATCCCGCTGCTGCTCTATGTCCCGCCATTACTCGGCGTCGGTGAGCTCGACGTGAAGGCGGTCGCGGCGATCACGATGGTGCAGGTCTTCGTCGCCGCCGCCTCCGGCGTCGTCGCGCATGGACGGCACCGGGCGGTGAATCGGCGTCTGGCCGCGGCGGGCGGTCTCGCCATGGCCGCGGGCTCCCTCGCCGGCGCAGTGGCCTCAGGATGGATGCGCGATTCGTGGCTGATCTTCGTGTTCGCGCTGATGGTGACAACGGCGTTCGCGCTCATGTTCGTGCCGCCGCCGCCGCCGGATGTGACGGCCACGGGCGAAGAGCGTGAGTACAGCCGGTCCCTGACCGCCAGCATCGGTGGCGGCGTCGGACTCGCCGCCGGCGCGGTCGGTGCGGGTGGCGCGTTTCTCCTGATGCCGCTGCTGCTCGTGGTCGTCGGCGTGCCGATCCGCGTGAGCATCGGCAGCTCGCTCGCCATAACGGCGCTGGCGGCAACCGCCGGCGTGCTCGGCAAGCTCGTCACCGGACAGGTTCCGCTCGTGCCGGCGCTCGTGGTCGCGCTCGGCGCGGTGCCCGGCGCGCAACTCGGCGCGCTGGCCAGCCGCCGACTGGCCGGACCGGCGCTCAAGGGCATACTGTTTGTCGTGATCGTGATCACCGGCGTGCGTGTCTGGTGGCACGTGTTGTTCGAGTAACGGAGGGAGCCCTGCGCTACGGTTTCGTGATCGACCACCGCAAGTGCATCGGCTGTCATGCGTGCACGGTGGCGTGCAAGGAAGAAAACCAGGTGCCCTTGGGGACCTTCCGCACGTGGGTCAAGTATGTCGAGAAGGGCACCTGGCCCCACACGCGGCGCTACTTCTCGGTGCTCCGCTGCAATCACTGCGACGACGCGCCGTGCGTCACCATCTGTCCGACCGTCGCGCTCTATCGGCGCGCCGATGGCATCGTCGACTTCGACGGCGCGCGCTGCATCGGCTGCAAGTCGTGCATGCAGGGCTGTCCGTACGACGCCCTCTACATCGATCCGAACACGAACACCGCCGCCAAATGCCACTACTGCGCGCATCGGCTGGAGGTCGGCCTCGAGCCCGCGTGCGTCATCGTCTGTCCTGAGCGCGCGATCGTGGCCGGCGACCTCGACGATCCTCGGACGGAGATCGCGCGGCTCGTGGCGCGCGAGCAGGTCGAGGTGCGCAAGCCCGAGCAGGGCACGCGGCCGAAGGTGTACTACGTCGGCGCCGACTCATCGGCGCTGTCCCCGACGTTGCAGCGGCCGGCGCCAACGTATCTCTGGGGGCAGCGTCCGGCCGATGAGGCCGATCTCGTCGGCATGGTCGCCGCGCTGCAGGAGGACGGACACGCCACACCGGCGCTGGCGCGGCCCGTGTACGACGCGCCGCACGTGCCGCGGCCGTGGGGCCCCAAGGTGAGCGCCTATCTGTGGACGAAGTCGATCGCCGCGGGAGCGCTGCTCGTGGCCGCCGTCTCCGGATCGTCGTGGTGGGGCACGACGCTGTCCATCACCGCGCCCGCGATCAGCCTGCTCTTCGTCTTACTCACGACGGCGCTGCTCGTCGTCGATCTCAAGCGGCCCGAGCGCTTCCTCTACATCTTGTTCAAGCCGAACTGGCGCTCATGGCTCGTGTGGGGGGCCTGGATCCTCATCGCGTTCGGCGCCGCCGCCAGCGCGTGGCTCGCCGCGGGTCTCGCCGGGCATTACCCTGCCGATGGCGTGCGCATGCCGGTCGCGCTGCTCGCCCTCGCGACCGCGGGCTACAGCGCGCTGCTCTTCGGTCAGGCGGAAGGCCGCGATTTCTGGCAGAGCCCGCTCGTGCTGCCGCATCTCGTCGTTGCCGCCATCGTCGCCGGCGCCGCGGCGTTGCTGCTGGCGTCGCTGGCATGGCCCGGCACACTCCTCGTGCGCGACGGGGTGCCGCATCCAGCCGTGCGGGTCGACGACGTATTGGTGCCGCTGTTGTTTGTTGCGGTCCTCGCGCACGGCGCGCTGATTCTGTGCGAAGTGCTCAGTCGTCACGCCATCCGCGACGCCGCACTGGCCGCGCGGCTGCTCACGCGCGGCGCGTACGGTCGGCGGTTTTGGGGAGGCGTCGTGATCGGCGGCACCCTCGCGCCGCTCGCTGCGCTCAGCGCGGCGGTCATCGCCGATTCGACGGCGCTCACGGTCGTCGGCGCCGTCTTGGCGCTCGCGGGACTGTGGCTGTGGGAGGACTTGTGGGTCAAGGCCGGCCAGTCGGTTCCGTTGAGCTGATGCGCCGCGGACAAGCCTGCGACGGACCGGTGAGGGCTGCGACATCGCCGTTCGCGCGATCCGCCGTCGTCTCGCTCGTCCCGTCCTGTGCTTCGTGCGGCGACACGGCTCGCCATACGGCGCTCTCGGCGACGTCGCAGCCCTCACCCGTCGGTCGCGGAATTCTCACCGGCACGCGAGCACAGCGATGACGCCGCTAAACAGCGAGCCGCTGCATCCCGTCGCGCGAGATCTCACGCCGCGCGACGGCGGTCTCGCCGCTTACCCACCCGTCGAGCGCTGGGACGACTGGCAGGAGTTCGACCCGGTCGCGTGGCCGCGGAAGGTGCCGCGGCGTTACGAGCTGATCCCGACGATCTGCTTCAATTGCGAAGCGGCGTGCGGGCTGCTCGCCTACGTCGACAAGGACACGCTGCGGATCCAGAAGTTCGAGGGCAATCCCGTGCACCCGGGCAGTCGCGGCCGCAACTGCGCAAAGGGACCGGCGACGCTGAACCAGGTGCAGGATCCGGAGCGGATCCTCTATCCGATGCGCCGCAGCGGCGCGCGTGGCAGCGGTCAGTGGCAGCGCGTGACGTGGGACGAGGCGCTCGATGACATCGCCGGACGCATTCGCAAAGCCCTCGTCGAGGGTCGGCCGAAGGAAATCATGTATCACCTCGGACGGCCCGGCCACGAGCTCGTGTACCTGCAGCGCGTGTTTCATGCGTGGGGAATCGACGGCCACAACAGCCACACCAATGTCTGCTCGGCCAGCGCGCGTGCGGGCTACGCGTTCTGGCACGGGATGGACCGGCCCTCACCCGATCACGCGAACGCGCGGTTCATCCTGCTGCTCTCATCGCATCTCGAAACCGGGCACTACTTCAATCCGCACGCGCAGCGCATCATCGAGGCGAAGATGCGCGGCGCCAAGATCGCCGTCATCGACTCGCGGCTGTCGAACACGGCGTCGATGGCCGACTATTGGCTGTCGCCCTGGCCGGGGACCGAGGCCGCGATCCTGCTCGCCATCGCGCGCCTGCTCGTGCGCGAGCGTCGCTACGACCGTGCCTTCGTCGAGAAGTGGACGAACTGGGACGAGTACCTGCGCGAGGAGCGTCCCGATCTGCCGGTGACGATGGACGCGTTCCACACGGCGCTCGACGAGCTCTATGCGCCGTACACGCCCGAGTACGCTGCGGAGGAGAGCGGCGTGCCGACCTCGACGATCGTCGAGGTCGCCCGCGCGGTCGGCGACGCGGGCGGCGCGCTCGCCACGCACATCTGGCGCAACACGGCCGCGGGCAACCTCGGTGGCTGGCAGGTCGCGCGCGCGCTCGAGCTCCTCGTCGTGTTGATGGGTGCCGTTTCCACACCGGGCGGCACGGCGCCGAGCGCCTGGAACAAGGCGATCCCGGCGCCGCCGATGATGCCGCCTCCGGGCAAGGTGTGGAGCGAGCTCTTGATGCCGAAGGAGTACCCGCTCGCGTTCTTCGAGATGTCGTTCCTGCTGCCGCACTTCCTGCGCGAGGGCCGCGGCAAGCTCGCGATGTACTTCACGCGCGTCTACAACCCCGTGTGGACGAACCCCGACGGCATGTCGTGGATCGAGATGCTCACCGACGAGGCGAAGATCGAGCGCCACGCGTGCCTGACGCCCGTGTGGAGCGAGACCGCGTGGTTTGCCGATTACGTGCTGCCGATGGGCCACGCCTCCGAGCGTCACGATCTGATGTCACAGGAGACGCACGCGGCGCGCTGGATCGGATTTCGTCAGCCCGTGCTCCGTGTCGCGTTGGAGAAGCGGGGCAAGACGTTCGACTTCACATGGCAGGCGCACGAAGCGGCCGGGCTCGGCCAGGTGTGGGAGGAAGACGAGTTCTGGATCGAGCTTTCGTGGCGTATCGATCCCGACGGCACGCTCGGCATCAGGAAATACTTCGAGTCACCAGATCGCCCGGGTGAGAAGGTTCGCATCGAAGAGATCTACCGCTGGATCTTCGAGCACAGCGTGCCGGGGCTCCCGGCGGCGGCCAGAAAGGAAGGGCTCACGCCGCTCGCGTACATGCGCAAGTACGGCGCGTTCCTCGTGGAGGACGCCGTCTACCGTACGTACGAGACGCCGCAGGAGGGCGGTGTCGTCGTGGACGGCGTGGCGCGCGTCGGGTTTCCGACGCCGTCGAAGAAGCTGGAGTTCTTTTCGAAGACGCTCAAAGACTGGAAATGGCCCGAGCACGCGGTGCCCGGGTACATCCGCAGCCACGTGCACTGGTCGAACATCGATCGGGCGAAGGGTGAGATGGTCTTGCTGCCGACCTTCCGGCTTCCAACGCTCATCCACACACGCTCGGGCAACGCCAAGTGGCTTTATGAGATCTCGCACACGAACCCGCTGTGGCTGCATCCCGAAGACGCCGCGCGCCTCGCCGTGACGACCGGCGATCTCTTGAAGATCGCGACCGCGATCGGCTGGTTCGTCGACAAGGTGTGGGTCACCGAGGCCATTCGGCCCGGCGTCGTCGCGTGCTCGCACCACCTCGGTCGCTGGCGGCTGGCCGAGACGACCGGCGGCGAGCGCTGGTCGACCGCGCTCGTCGATCTGCAGCGAGAGGCCCCGGGCAAATGGCGGATGCGCCAGGTCCACGGCATCGCGCCGTTCCAGAGCGCCGATCCCGATTCGGAGCGCGTGTGGTGGCAGGATGCCGGCGTGCACCAGAACCTCACGTTTCCCGTGCAGCCGGATCCGATCAGCGGCCAGCACTGCTGGCACCAGAAGGTGAGCGTGTCGCGGCCAGGCCCCGAGGACCGGTATGGCGACATCTACGTCGACACCGACAAGTCGTTCGAGGCCTATCGGCAATGGCTGGCACTCGCACGCCCGGCACCGGGGCCCGGCAACCTGAGGCGGCCGCTCTGGCTACCGCGCGCGTTCAAGCCCGACCCGTCCGCCTTTCGGCTCGAGCCGTAGGCGCCTGCCGAGAGTCGTAGTAGAAGTAGGGACCAGGAGGACACCATGGCCGAGACACTGACCCGTCGCACGGCGCTCGGGCGGCTCGGCGCGGTCGGCGTCGCCGTTGCCACCGGCGCGCTCCAGAGGCCGGCTCCGGCCGGCGCCCAGGCCGCGTCAGCGACCGCGCTGGGGCTGCAGGAGCCCGTGCAGGACGCGCTCAAGCGCGTCTTCGGCGGTCGCCCGATGAAGGACGGCACCGCCCTCATCAAGCTCGACATCCCGCCGATCGCGGAGAACGGTGCGGTGGTGCCGGTGAACGTCGAGGTGACCGCGCCGATGACGCCTGCCTCGTACGTGAAGACGATCTGGATCGTGGCGGACAAAAACCGCATCCCGATCGTGGCGAAGGCCACGCTGACGCCGGAGTCCGGCCAGGCCTTCGTCGGCGCCAACATCCGACTGGGCGAGACGACCGACGTGCGCGCCGTTGTCGAGCAGAGCGACGGCACGCTGCTGATGGCCAAGCGCGAGGTGAAGGTCACCGTCGGCGGATGCGGGGGCTAGGATGAGCGACATCGGAAAGATCCGCATCCGCGTACCGTCCAACGTGAAGGCCGGCGACGTCGTCCGCGTACGCTGCCTCGTGATCCACCCGATGGAGCGCATCGAGCGCGACGCGCAGGGCAAGATCATCGATCGGAACTACAACTACATCACGCGCGTGACCGCGACCTATCTCGGCAAGCCGGTGGCCGCGTTCGATCTCACTCAGAGCGTGAGCGAGAATCCCGCGTTCTCGTTTGCGCTGAAGGCGACGGCTCCCGGCCCCGTCAAGGTCACCTTCGTCGACACGCACGGCGGGAAGTACGAACGCACCGAAGACATCGTCTTCGGCTGAGCGTTCGATGCGGTCCCTGACACGAATCTGCTGCGCGGTGGCGATCCTCGCCGCCGCCGGGGCAGCCGCCACACGCGACATCGTGCCTGCCGCGGCGCCCGCCTGGGTGTCGCGTGCGATTCCCGAGGCGCGTGGCGAGATCAACGTGGGCGCCGACGGCAAGCGCGTCGCCGTGCGCTACAGAGGCTGGTCGACCCGCGATTTCGGCACCTTTCGAACGTATGCCTACGACGACACTCGACCCGAGCCGGCGCCACAGCTGGGGCCGCTGCCGGCGGGCGCGGTAGGCGATCCCAAGCGAGGGCGCGCGCTGTTTCTGGATCGGCAGAGGGGTCCCTGCACAGGGTGCCATCTCGTTCCCGGTGACGATGTCTGGCCCGCGGGCAGCGTCGGTCCCGACCTGTCGACGTTCGGCGACCGTCATCTGCCCGATGCGCTGATCTATCAGCAGCTGTGGGATCCGCGCCTGACGTACCCGTCCACCGTAATGCCGCCATGGGGCGCGCAGAAAATCTTCACACCCGCCGAGCTCGTCGACCTCGTCGCGTATCTGAAGACGCTGCGCGGCCCGGTTCCTGCCGAGCAGGACGCCGACCGCAATCCATTCACGCGGCGGCGCAGCACCGGGTTTGGAGACAATCTCGACCCGACCAACAACCCCGCGGTGGTCCGCGCGGAAGACGCCGCGGCGGTTTGGAAGGCGCCCGGCCCGAACGGCAAAGCGTGCGCCGACTGTCACGCCGGCGGGCCACAGCAGGCGATGCGCGGCGTGGCGACGCGCTATCCGCGCGTGGTGGCCGAGCACGGCCGGGTGATGGGGTTAGAGGACTTCCTGGCCGTCCACGCGGAGGCGACGACGGGACGCGCGCTGCCGTCCGAGAGCGAGGCCAACGTCGACGTCACGGTGATGATCAAGATGGCCTCCAATGGGCTGCCGGTCGCCATCGATACGACCAGCTCGGCGGCACGTGCCGCCATCGAACGTGGCAAGACGTCGTTCTATCGCCGCGTCGGTGAGCGCAATCACGCGTGCGCCGATTGCCACACGACGGACAGTGGCGCAAACAAGTTCCTCGGCGGCCGGTTCCTCGCGAACGTCGCCGATGGGATGACGCGTCACTTCCCGACCTGGCGCACGAGCCAGAACGAGGTCTGGGACATGCGCAAGCGGATGCAATGGTGCATGACTCCGCTCGGCGCGAACATGCTCGCCGCGGACTCGGTGGAATACGCGGAGCTCGAGTTGTATTTGACGACGTTTGACGTCGGCAAGGCGATCAACACGCCCGGCATCCGGCACTGATCGGGGAAGGAGAGGCACATGAAAGGCATCCAGATCGATCGCAAGCGGCACCTGGCCGATGAGCCGAAGACAGGGCACAACCGCTGGCATCCCGATATCGCTCCGATCATCGAGGTCGACGAGGGCGAAGAAGTCGCGCTCGAGACGCGGGACGCGCTCGACGGGTTCCTCACGCCGAGCTCGACGGTCGCCGATTTCCAATCGGTGCCGCTCGGCGCCATCCATCCGCTGACGGGTCCCGTTCTCGTCAAGGGAGCCCGTCCGGGCGACTTGCTCGAGGTCGAGTTCATCGACATCGTGCCGCAGCGCTGGGCGTTCAGCATGATCATGCCGGGCCTCGGCTTCCTGCGCGACGTGATGACGACGCCGTATCTGGTTCACTGGACGCTGACCGACGGCTGGGCCACCTCCGAGCAGATCCGCGGCGTCCGGATTCCTGGTGCGCCGTTCATGGGCGTCTCCGGCGTCGCACCGTCCAGTCAGGAGGTCGACGCGTGGGCGCGACGCGAGGCAGCCGTCGCCGAGCGCAAGGGCCTGGCGCTGCCGCCCGACGCTGTCGGCGCCGTGCCGGCGGCGGGGACGCCTGCAACGCACGGGCTGCGCACGCTGCCGCCACGCGAAAACGGCGGAAACTTCGACGTCAAGCAGCTGTCGAAGGGCGGCAAGCTGCTGCTGCCGGTCTCGGTCGAGGGCGCGTTGTTTTCCACCGGCGACGGCCACTTCGCGCAGGGCGACGGTGAGGTCTGCGTCACCGCGGTGGAGATGGCGGCCACCTGCATCGTGCGGTTCCGTGTTCGCCGCGGCGAGGCGGAGCGTCACAAGATTCGCTGGCCGCGATTCGAGCGCAGCACCTACTTCGTCGACCCGCGATACGCCGCGCCCGAGCGCTTCATCGCCACGATGGGCATGCCGGTGACCGATCAAGGAATCAATGAGGGCGAAAATCTCAACCTCGCGTGCCGCAATGCGATTCTCAACATGATGAGCCTGCTGCAAGATCGAGGTTTCTCACGCGAGCAGGCATACGTGATCTGCAGCGTGGCGGTCGACCTCCGGATCAGCAACGTCGTCGATCTGCCGAACGTCGTCGTGTCTGCGCTGCTGCCGGAGGCGATCTTCAGCGCGTGACATGAGCCGACCCCTCGTCACCGCGCTGATGCTCACGCTCCTCGCCGTGGCGCCGGCCGCCGGCGCCACGGTCGACGAGCTCGCCGGGGCGCTGAATCTCGTTCCGCTGCACGGCGCCGTGCCGCCGTCGTTCGCGCTCGAGCGTCTCGCGGACGGCAAGACCGTCGCGCTGTCGTCGTTGCAGGGCCGTCCGGTGCTCGTCTATTTCTGGGCGACCTGGTGTCCGTATTGCTCGCGCGAGCTCCCGTCGACGATCGAGCAGGTCCACCGCGAGTTCGGGCCGCGCGGCCTGGCCGTGCTCGCGGTGAACATGGAAGAGTCGCGCGAGAAGGTGCGCGCCTGGGTCAACGACCGCAAGCTGACGATGGACGTGCTGCTCGACATCTCGGGTGCGGTGAACGGCGCGTGGGGCGTCGCCTACTCCCCGGTGGTCTTCGTCATCGGGCGGGACGGCCGGCTGGTCGCGCGCGCGATCGGCACCCGCGACTGGACCGCGCCCGAAGGGCGCGCGTTCTTCGAAGCGCTCATGGCCCGGTGATCGACGTCGTCGAGACCGACATCCTGATCCTCGGGGCCGGCGGCGCCGGACTCACCGCGGCGTTGCACGCCGCCGACGTGTCGTCCGCTCTGTCGATCGCCGTCGTCGTCAAGGGCCTGTTCGGCCGTGCTGGCTGCACGCGCATGGTGCAGGGCGGCTACAACGCCGTGTTGACGCCGCCCGACTCGCTCGAGGCGCACCTCATGGACACACTCAACGGCGGCGGGTGGATCAACGATCAGGAGATGGTGTGGCGCCTCGTGACCGAGGCGCCGGGGCGTGTGCTCGAGCTGGAGTCCAGCTACGGATGCCTGTTCGACCGCAACGCGGCGGGACGCATCCACCAGAAGCCGTTCGCGGGCCAGACGCACGACCGCACGGTGCACAAGGGCGATCTCACCGGCATCGAGATCATGAACCGGCTCACCGAGCAGGCTCAGGCGCGCCCAGCCATTCGACCCTTCGAAGAATGCCGCGCGGTGGAGCTGTTGCGCGACGACGACGGCCGCGCGGCCGGCGCGCTGCTGCTCGACATTCGCACCGGACGCTTCGTCGCCGTGCGCGCCACCGCCACGCTTCTGGCCATGGGCGGCGGCCCGACCATGTATCGGGTGATCGCCTGCTCGGCCGACAAGGCGGCCGACGGCATCGCGCTCGCGTATCGCGCGGGCCTGACGTTGCGTGACATGGAGATGATTCAGTTCCATCCCACCGGCCTGGTGATTCCCGGATCGCTGATGACCGGCGCGCTGCTCGAGGAGGGATTGCGTGGCGCCGGCGGTCAGCTCCGCAACGGTCGAGGCGAGCGCTTCATGGAGCGTTACGATCCGGTTCGTCTCGAACGCTCCACGCGCGACCTCGTCTCGCGCGCGTCGTTCCTCGAGGTCACCGAGGGTCGCGGCACGCGCAACGGTGGCGTGTGGATCGACGTCTCGCACCTGGGCGCGGAAGTGGTCGAGCGGAACTTTCGAGGGATGGTGCGCCGCTGCCGCGACTTCGGCCGCGACCTCGCGCGCGGACCCGTCGAGGTCGGGCCGACCGCGCATTTCATGATGGGCGGCGTCGTCGTCGATCCCGACTGCCGCACGGCGCTGGAGGGCCTGTTCGCCGCCGGCGAGGATACCGGGGGCGTGCATGGCGCAAACCGTCTCGGCGGCAATGGTGTCGCGGAGTCGACCGTGTTCGGCGGCATCGCGGGCGACGTGATGGCGGCGTTCGTCGCCGGGCGATCGCGGCCGCGCGTGAGCCCCGCCGCGCTGGAGGCGGCGGCGGCGCGCGCCACCGCACCGCTGGGTCAGGGAGGCGCCGCGGAGGTGTATGAGATCCAGCGCGAGCTGCGCGACGTCATGTGGGAGCGTGCGGGGCTCGTGCGCGACGCCGAGGGCTTGGTGGTCGCCGCGGCCACCGTCGAGCGGCTGGCCGAGCGGCTCACGACCGCGGGCGTGCCCGGGCACGGCTCGCTCAACACTGCGTGGCAAGACTGGCTGAACATCGACAGCCAGCTCACGGCGGCGCGGCTCATCATCGCGAGCGCGCTCACCCGTCGGGAGAGTCGCGGCGCGCACTGGCGGCGGGACTTCCCCGTGTCGGCGGCGACGCCACCCGTCAGCGTGCGCGTTGCCGCCGGCGCCGACGGCGCGCCGCGCGTCTGGACCGAGCCTGTCGCCATGACTCGCGCGCAGCCACCGGTTGGCGCCCCGCGGCCGGTGGCGGTAGAGATCGGGGACTGACCGTGGCGAAGGTCAGGCGGGTGATAGGATGCGCCGCATGCCGGCAACCGTTCTGTCCCGGCGCGAGGTGCTCGTCGGCGCCGGGGCGTTGGCCGCCGTCGCGTTCGTCGCCAGCGCCCGCGCGCAGAGCGGGACGATGACGAAACGCACCCGGCTCGTCATGCTCGCCACCGGTGGCGGCCCGCGGCCTCGGGCGGGGCGCGGCAATACCGCGCATGCCGTGGTGGTCGACGACGTCCTCTACGTCGTCGATTGCGGCAGCGGCGTCGCGCGCCAGCTCGTGCAGGCCGGCATCGCGCTGACCATGCTGCGCCACGTGTTCGTCACGCACCATCACTCGGACCACAATCTCGATTACGGCAACCTGATCATGCAGGCGTGGGCCAGCGGGCTGCGGACTCGGGTGGACACGTGGGGGCCGCCGCCGCTCGCGAAGATGACGCGCCTTTACTTCGAGATGAACGCCTACGACATCGACACGCGCATCGCCGACGAGGGCCGCGTGGCGCTGACGCCGCTGGTCCAGGTGCACGAGCTGACGCAGGGCGGCCCCGTGATGCAGGACGAGCGGGTGAAGGTCAGCGCAGCACTCGTCGATCATCCGCCCGTCGTTCCGGCGTTCGCATTCCGCTTCGATGCTCCGGACCGCTCGATCGTCTTCTCCGGCGACACCAACGTCTCGAACAATCTCGTTCGGCTCGCGAACGGCGCCGATTTGCTCGTGCACGAAGCGCTCTGGGTGCCGGCGGTGGATCGGCTGGTCGCACGCGTCCCGAACGCCTCGACGCTGAAGAAGCACATCATCGACAGCCACACGTCGGCCCAGGACGCGGGCCGCGTAGCCGCGGCCGCGGGCGTCAAGACGCTCGTGCTCTCGCACCTCGTGCCTGCCGACGACCCGACAGTGACGGACCAGATGTGGATCGACGCCGCGCGTGCGCACTTCAAGGGCGAAATCATCGTCGCACGCGACGGCATGGAGCTCTGAAGGAGGGACCGATGGCATTCGACGGCAACGCGTTCGTGGAGCGCTTCAATCGCGTGTGGAACGCGCACGACATCGACGCCATTCTCGGCATGATGACGGACGACGTGATCTTCGAGGCGTCGTTCGGCAAGGACCCGTGGGGCACACGGGTCATCGGACGCGCCAACGTGCGCCAGTTCCTCAAGGACATGTTCGACCGCATTCCCGATGTGCGATGGGACGAGACACGGCACGTCGCGCATCCCGATGTCGCCGTCGTGGAGTGGCTCACGACCGGCACGCCGCGCGGCGGCACGCGCTTCGAGGTCGAGGGCTGCGACGTCCTCACGCTGCGCGAGGGCAAGATCGCGGCGAAGCGCTCGTATCGCAAGGGCCGCGTGTGATCCTGCGCGGCGCCACCCTGATCGACGGCACCGGGGCGCCGCCGGTTCGCGACCGCGCCGTCGTCGTCACGGATCGGCGCATCTCGAGCATCGTGGCCGATCGACCACCGCGCGACGGCGCCGTGCTCGACCTGGGCGGGCTCACGCTGTTGCCGGGCCTCGTCAACTGCCACGTGCATCTGTGCCTGTCGGGCGACGCCGATCCTTCGCGGACACTGACCGACGAATCGTATGCGGCCACGGTCGTCAATGCCGTCGTGCGCGCGCGCCGCACCGTCGAGGCTGGCGTGACCACCGTGCGCGATCTCGGTGGCCGCGAGTACGCCGAGATCGCCGTCCGCGATGCCGTGCGCGCCGGCCTGGTCCCGGGCCCGCGCATTCTGTGCGCGGGGCGCGCGGTCTGCATCACCGGCGGCCATGGCTGGCGCCTGCTGGGCCGGCAGGCCGATGGGCCAGACGACCTGCGTCGAGCCGTCCGCGAGCAGCTGCGTGCCGGGGCCGACGTCATCAAGCTGATCGCGACGGGCGGGGTCATGACGCCGGGCGTGGACCCTCGTGCCGCGCAGCTCACCCTCGAGGAGCTGCGTGCCGGCGTCGACGAGGCGCACCGCGCGCGCCGCCGCGCGGCCGCTCACGCGATGGCCGACGAGGGCATCGCGTGGTGTCTGGATGCCGGCATCGACACGATCGAGCACGGCGTGTTCCTGACCGAGGCGCTGGCCGCTCGCATGGCGACGCAAGGGACCGCGCTGGTGGCCACGCTCGTCGCGCCGCACGCGATCGTCGAGGGCGGTCTCGCCGCCGGCATCCCGGAATTCGCGGTCACCAAATCCTTGGCGCTCCGCGAGCGTCATCTCGAATCCTTCCGGCTCGCGCTGAGAGCCGGCGTCACGATCGCGGCGGGGACCGACGCCGGGACGCCGCTCAACCCGCACGGCACGATCGTCCCCGAGCTGGCGCTCATGGTCGGCGCCGGCATGGCGCCGCTGCAAGCGCTTCGCGCCGCGACGTCGGTCGCCGCCCAGGTGCTCGAGATCGCGGCGGATACGGGCAGCATCGCGCCGGGGCTCGCCGCCGACCTGATCGCCGTCGAGGGCGATCCTGCGACCGATATCAAGGCGCTCGACGCGATCCGGCTCGTCATCGCCGACGGCCGCACGGTCCTGAACCGCCTGTGACGACTCCGCCGCCTGTGCTGCGGCGCGAGTGGACGAGCAGCGAGGGCTGGCGCGGCACACGCGTCGGTATGTGGGCCTGGCTCATCCAGCGCGCGGCCGCGGTCGGACTCCTGCTCGTCGTCGCGGCGCACTTGATCAATCCGTTCCG